>Ga0208383_1000125_pt1 | contig 14782 bp, 21 predicted proteins | sample CryBogCBE10Sep07_FD_184588 | JGI IMG/M metagenome (GOLD analysis project Ga0208383, IMG submission 184588) | Freshwater microbial communities from Crystal Bog, Wisconsin, USA - CBE10Sep07 (SPAdes) | ecosystem: Environmental > Aquatic > Freshwater > Lake | place: Crystal Bog, Wisconsin, USA...
TGATAAACTTATACCTTAATATGATTAAAAGAAAGGGGCTTTAATGTCTACATCATTTCCAGCAAGCCCCGTAGTTGGTCAGACTTATACAGTAGGAAACCATACCTGGACCTATACTGGTACAGGGTGGACCTTATCTGGTTCTGCTGGTATTGCAGATGGCGGAATTTTAGATGGTGGTACTCCTAGTACTACCGCCCAGTACTACACCTATGACGGCGGTTCGCCTTGAAGCTTATAGAGAAGAAGGTTACCTATGGCAATTAATACACTTATTCAGGTTCGCCGCGGTTTAGCGGCTACATGGACTTCCGTCAACCCTATTCTTAACTCGGGAGAAATTGGCTTTGAGACAGATACCAACTTGTTCAAGATTGGAAACGGCTCCACCTCTTGGACATCACTTGCCTACGCTGGAGGAGGCGTAAGCTATTCAGCAGTCGCTACCTCAGGCGGAACTACCACTCTTACTAGCACAAGCACAACCACTCAAAACTTTACGGGCACTAACACCCAGACTGTTGTTCTTCCTGTAACTAGCACCCTTCAGCTTGGCTGGGCTTATCAAATTCTTAATAACAGTACCCAAAATGTAACAGTCAACTCTTCTGGCGGTAACACTATTGCTGTTCTTCAGCCTGGTTTTAGCGGCCTATTTACTTGCCAGCTTACCTCTGGAACTACCGCAGCTTCATGGGATTATCAGTTCTCTGGCTTTGACTTTGTTGTAGGAACAGGCTCAATCGTTGCTGTTTCTGGCTCTGGAACAGCAGGACAGGTTTTAACCTCAACAGGAACTGGTACTCAGTGGGCCGCGGCAGCATCTGACCCTACACCTACCGTGTTCATGCTAATGGGCGCTTAACCCGCTGATATACTAAAGCCAACAAGAAAGGCAGAATATGGCAACCGCCTCCTACTTATTGCTCGCACAGACTGGTGCATCAGGCAGCACAGGTAACAACTCAGCTACCTTGACAGCTAACACCAACACCATCCTGTATCAGGTCCCTGCCTCTACTCAGACTATTGTCTCTACCATTACTGTCTGCAACCAAGCCTCAACCGCGGCTACTTTTAACATTGCTGTTATCAAGGCAGGTACAACAGTAGCTACACAGAACTACGTTGCCTATGGCACACCAATCGCGGGAAATGACACAATCGCACTCACACTGGGAATCACATTGAGTAACGCAGGTACGGGCGACACCATTGTCGTCTACTCCTCAACATCCACTCTCTCGTTCTCAGCCTTCGGTTCTCAAATAGCGTAAGGGGCACTAACTAATGTCAGTTAGTCGCCTATCACGCCAAAGTATCCAAGCTGGTTTCCCCAAGCAACAAAATATATGGGACGGCATTACCCAGCCAGCTTCAATGGATGCCTTAGGGTCGGTCACACTAGTCTCGAATCAAACAACCGTTTTATTTTCCGGTATCCCGTCAACTTATACTCACTTGCAAGTAAGAGGAATAATAAAACTTGCAGAAAGTGGAACCTCTGATAACTGGGCCACTTTTACCATGAACGGGGCTAGCACCAATAGTCACCAGCTTCAAAGTAACGGCTCTGCTACAAATGGTCAAAATCTTAATTCTTGGTTTGCTGATATACCGCAATCGGGAGTTACTCCATTTGGTGTATTTGTTATCGATATTTTAGATTACTCTAACACCAATAAAAATAAAACTTGGCGCAGTTTGAATGGTTTTGACAACAACGGTGGCGGTTACGTTCAATTTACTTCGGGATTTGTCAGCGACACAACTGCAATTTCTTACATAACATTTGGTTCTCGTTCTGGTTCAGGACTTGCCACAGGCTCAACTTTTGCATTGTATGGGATTAAATAAATGGCTACGTACACACCGTTGCAGTCAATTACACTATCTAATACCTCGTCTACGGTAACGTTTAACAATATTGACCAAACTTATGCAGATTTAGTTGTTGAAATAGTACCTGTTGTAAACGGCAATACCACTATAGGTATGCAATTTAATGGCGACAACGGCTCAACGTACTCAATGACGGACCTTTATGGAACTGGTTCAACCACCACTGGAGCAAGAACTTCCAACGATAACTCAGGTGTACGTATCTCGTACCAAGTAACCAGCCGTACAACAAACTACACACTGATAACCGCAAACATATTAAACTATTCAAACTCATCTTTTTATAAGTCTGTGCTTTCTAGGGCTGGCTCTACAACAGAGGGCGTAGACGCCATAGTTGGAACTTGGCGCAATACCGCGGCTATCACTTCTATTACTCTTTACCCCATCTCTTCTTCATTTGCTGCTGGCTCTACGTTTAACTTATATGGAATCAGCCCAATAAATGCTAAGGCAACCCAGGCTTCTGGTGGCACTGGTATTTATTACGACAACTCTTATGTTTACCACGTCTTTGCTGGAACAGGAACATTCACGCCAAACAAAAACCTTACAGCTGATGTGCTGGTTATTGCTGGAGGAGGTTGCGGCGGCGGACCCACAGGCGGTGGAGGTGGAGCTGGTGGACTTTCCGTTCAGTCATCCCGCAGCTTAACAGGCGGAACTTCTTACACAGTTACGGTTGGAGCTGGCGGAGCTGCAACCTCTGGTCAAGGTAGCTCTGGAGCAAACTCTACATTTGACACCATTACCTCTAACGGCGGTGGCGCTGCTGGTTTTGGAGGAAGCACTAGCCCATTAAGTGGCGGTTCTGGTGGTGGCTGGATGAACTCTGGCGCAAGCGCAACTCAAGGAAACACTGGTGGCGCGACTGGTTACGGTAACGCTGGTGCATCTGGAGCTAACACGGCTCAGTACGGCCTTGGCGGTGGCGGTGGAGCAGGCGGTGCTGGTGGAACGGGTACAACTGCCGCACCTGGTGTAGGCGGCGTAGGTTTAAGTGGAAGCTCTGTTGCTTTACTTGATGCTATTGGAGCTGCAACATCTACTGGTCAACTATATTCAAGCCATTACTACTACGCTGGAGGCGGAGGTGGTGGCTGGAACGGTAGCTCCTCTGGCGGTGCTGGCGGTTTAGGTGGCGGAGGAACTGGTGGAAACGCGCCAACCCCTGGAACAACAGGTACTGGTGGCGGTGGCGGAGGATGCAACAACTACACTGGAAACATTAACATCGGCGGTAATGGCGGCTCAGGCTTAGTAGTAGTTAGGTACCCACGCTAATGAATGAGACATTAACTAAACTACAAACAGTAGTTGTAGACGCATCTGCTCCAACTTCTGTTACCTTTTCCAATATTCCACAAAGCTATACGGATTTAAAAATTGTTGTTTCAATCCGAAATAGCCGTAGTGGTTTTGACCGTGCACCTCTTACCATGCGTTTAGGAAATGGTTCAGTTGATACAGGCTCTAACTACTCTTATAGAGACCTACAAGGAATAGATGGTTCTACTGCAGCAACTACCTCATCAGGTACGTATATCCAAATTGGCAATACACCGTCTTCTACATCTGCAACCAGTACGTTTGGTAATATGGAGATTTATATTCCTAATTACACGTCTTCTACTGCTAAGTCCATATCCGTAGACTATGGGGATGAATCAACGTCAACTAGTTGGATGGTTGCTGCGTTGGGTGGGTTATGGAATAACACCGCACCCATAAACATAATTACTTTTCAAGATTTTATTACTAGCAGCTCATTTTTACAGTACTCAACGTTTACTCTTTACGGAGTTAAAAACCTAGCCAATGTCTTTAGTAATTCTATAAAAGCTACTGGTGGAACTATTACTACAGATGGTAATTATGTTTATCATACATTTAATACTAGTGGTAGCTTTATTCCAAACACCCGTCTTTTTGCAGATTATTTGGTAATTGCAGGAGGTGGCGGAAGCGGAGCTTCAGGTGCAGGCGCAGGTGGACTACGTTCTACTTTAGGCATTTCAGGCGGAGCAGCATCGCCAGAATCACAAATTCAATTATTACCTGGAACCTCATATTCAGTAGTAGTCGGAGCAGGCGGCTCAGGTTCTTCTAATGGTCAATCTTCAAATGGTTCAAATGGAAACAACTCTTCTTTTGGAACTATAACCGCTATAGGCGGAGGAGGAGGAATTACCTCTGGAGGAAGCCAATTAAATACTGGTCTGACTGGAGGATCTGGATCGGGTGGTTATGGCGGCGGTGATGGGACCAGCAATGGCAGCAGCGCACCTGGCGGTTCGGGAACATTAGGTCAAGGATATGCGGGAGGAAGTTCTGCTCCAAAAGCTAGTGCTACATCTTCTTCTGGCGGTGGCGGAGGTGCTGGTGCTGTAGGAGCAAATGCTGCTACAACAAACACTGCTGGTGCTGGAGGCAATGGAGTTTATTTGTCAGGTTTTTCAGTAGCTACTAATACAGGTTTGGGCGGATACTACGCTGGCGGCGGTGGCGGTGGTTATTATGTAAGCGGAGCCTTCACACTTGGCGGCTTGGGCGGCGGTGGCGCTGGTTCTTCTGCCAACGCACCTGGTTCTTCAGGTACAAGCAACACAGGTGGTGGTGCAGGCGGTGCTTATTCAGAATCATATAAAACAGCAGCATATAGTGGTGGTTCAGGTTTAGTTGTAGTTCGCTATAAAGCTTAAACTAATGGTAAAATTAAAGGGCGGGAGGTAGAAAATGTCATTTAAACATCTAAATGGTGCAGGTATATATGGATCTAAGTCTTTAAAGCTATGGGACCAAACTACCGTACAAAATGATTTTCAATCTATTGCTACTGTTGTAGTTCCATCTGGGTATAACTCAAATGTAATAACTATCTCTAACATCCCGCAAAATTTTACACATTTGCAACTTCGGTTAATCGGGCAAACAAACAGAGCAACTTATGGGTTAGACGATGTTTATTTTAGATACAACGGCGACACAGGAAATAACTACACTAATCATGGATTTTATGGTGATGGCGGTAGCGCAACAGCTTTTGCCCCCTATGGAACAACCACTGGACCGTATCTAGGTGGAGCTTTAGGTACCACAACAGGTAACAATTTTGGTGCAGTTATCCTAGACATTCTTGATTACACAAATTACAGCAAAAACAGAACCATTAGGGCTTTTGGTGGACAAGATACAAACGGCACTATTTCTGGTTACGGTGGACGTATACACTTATCTTCTGGTCTTTGGATGAATACAACTAACCCAATCAACAGCATTACTATAGTTGGTGTCTCTGGAAACTTTACTCAGTATACACAAGCTGCTTTATATGGGATTAAGGCGGCCAGCTAATGGCTAATATTGGCGCATCTACCTATAACTTTATTGCACAGCAGACTACGGGAAGTTCGGTTGCAGCTATAACTTTTAACAATATACCTCAAAACTACACCGATTTAGTAGTGGTATTAAATGGAACACTTTCTTCAACAGGAAGAATTGACATTCAGCTTGGTAACGGAAGTATTGACGCAGGCTCGAACTATTCAAATACAGAATTAAATGGTAATGGCTCTGCAGCTAACAGCTACCGATATCCCAACACTACAACTATGCAGGGTGCGTTTGACTCTTACGCTACGGGAACTGGACAGGTAGCTGCTCAGTGGCACGTTATGAATTACTCTGCTACTACCATGTATAAGTCCGTACTGAGTAAAGCGGCTTCCGCAAGTAACGGAGTTAACACATCTGTTGGAATGTGGAGAAGCTTTAATCCAGTAAACGTTTTATCTATTGTCCCTACATCTAACTTTTCTTCAGGTGTTACGGCAACTATCTATGGAATTAAGGCCGCAGATGTAACCTCTATTATTCCTACAAAAGCGTTTGGTGGGGACCAGATTGTTACAGACGGAACGTATACCTACCATGTCTTTAAGAACTCTGGAGTGTTTAACACCTCGTCTGCTGTAACTGCGGATGTGCTTGTTATTGCAGGAGGTGGCGCTGGTTCAGGTGGCGGTGGTGGTGCAGGTGGTTTTAGAACTGCTTTATCCCAATCTCTTACAGCCTCAACTTCATACGCTGTAACTGTTGGTGCTGGTGGACCTGGTCAAAATAACCAGGGCTATACCGGTGGTGGACAAGGTGGTAATTCTTCACTTGGCTCTGTACTTGCTTCTACGGGTGGTGGACAGGGTGGCTACGTAAACAATAACAGTGCTACAGCTGGTGGTTCTGGAGGTGGAGCGGGTGGTGGTTCTGTAGGCTCTTACGGAGGCGGTGCGGGTAACGCTGGTTCATATTCTCCAGTAGAAGGCTACGCTGGTGGCGGAAATACAGCTACAAGCCCTTATCCAGCAGGTGGTGGAGGTGGAGCTGCTGTTGCTGGCGGTAACGGAACTGGTAGCCAATCGGGTGCTGGTGGAGCTGGTACATACTCTACGCTTAGTGACTCAGTTGGAGCTTTAGTAAACCTAGGTGTTTTGTCTTCCTCTCATTACTACTTTGCTGGCGGTGGTGGTGGCGGTGCGTCTAACCAAGGAGCCGCAGCAGGTGCAGGAGGATTAGGCGGAGGAGGAGTAGGAGCTAATGCTGGTAGCTCATCTTTTGTACCGTCTTCTTCAGGTCTATACAACACAGGTTCTGGTGGTGGCGGCAACATGATTACCAACGTCACTGCGTTTGGCGGTAATGGCGGCTCAGGCTTAGTAGTAGTGAGGTACGCATCCTAATGGCTAAAACATACTCTGCTATTCAGACTATTGTATGTGCTGGCGGCGAAACATCAATTACGTTTAATAATATCCCTCAAAACTATACAGATTTAAAGATTGTTACGTCGGCTCGTTCTACCTCACAAAATGGAACTACTACTTGGGCAGACGTTCAACTGCGGCCAACTAATTCCACAACTGGTCTGAGCTCTAAATCTGTATACGGACAAGGTTCAGGCGCGTACTCTAATGCTGACACAAATCCAACAGGTGGGTTTGCTGCTGGTTCTACTGCAACAACAAACACGTTTTCAAATGTTGAAATTTATATTCCAAATTATACGTCATCAAATAACAAAAGTTGGTCAGTTGATGCGGTTACTGAAAACAATGGGTCAGTAGCAATTGCTTGGTTGGGCGCAAATCTTTGGGCTAACACATCGGCAATAACAAGTTTAGTTATTGCTCCAATTCAAGGTTCCTTTGTTCAATACTCTACCTTTACTCTTTACGGAATTGGTTCAGGAGCTAAAGCAACTGGCGGGACTGTAGTGGGCGCGGGTAACTATATTTATCATACCTTTACTTCTTCGGGAACTTTTCAACCTACCGAGCAAATTAAGAATGCAGAAGTGCTTGTAGTGGCGGGTGGTGCGTCAGCTGGTTGGGATACGGCAGCGGGTGCTGGTGCTGGAGGTGTTCTTTGGGCACCAAATCAAACATTTAGCGCAGGAACTGGCTATACCTGCACAGTGGGTGGTGGCGGGGCAAAGCTAAGCGGAGCTGGTACTGGAAATAACGGAAGTAACTCTAGTTTTAACGGTGGACCTATAGCTTTATCTGCAATTGGTGGCGGAGCATCTGCAACCAACGGCGCTGCTGGAGTAAGCGGCGGTTCTGGCGGCGGAGGTGGATTCAACGCAACTTCCGCAGGTTCGGCCCTTCAAACTTCTTCAGGTGGCGGGTACGGATATGGGAACGCTGGGGGAACAGCAACAAACCCAGGAGGCTATCCAACTGGTGGTGGAGGTGGAGCAGGCGCCGCTGGCGGAAATTCATCTGGAAACACTGCTGGTTCTGGTGGAGTCGGTACTTCTTTGTTCTCTGCTTGGCATTACGCAACTCAAACAGGAGTTAACGTTGGCGGCACCTATTACATTGCTGGTGGCGGTGGCGGTGGAGCTTATGGCGGAGGAGGTGGTGTGGCTGGTGCAGGTGGATACGGCGGCGGCGGCGCTGGAACTGCGGCACCTATTGGAACATCTGGAGGAAATGCGTTAACTAACTCTGGCGGCGGTGGCGGCGGAGGAGCAGGCGGCGGAAGCTCTACTGGTGGTGGTTCGGGCGGTTCTGGATTACTAATCATTCGTTACCCAGTTAACTAAGGAGGCATCATGCGCGGATATACGCAAGGCGGTCGGTTTGATTCCGACTTTGAAACAAATGACATCCTAGCTGGTGTTAACTCTGAGCTTAGAAACCCAGTTGGTACCCACGCCCAATGGTGGTTCTTTGATGCCGTCAATACAACTGTAGACCCAATCTACGATGTTGGCGATAACATATCTGTATCTGGCGGCGGCCGTAAGTGGACTGGCCCATACCCTATTCCTGTAGTCCGCGCAGTTATTGCTCAGGGCTCAGCTAAGACATCTGAGGCTGGTTTCTATAAGGCCGATGAGCTTCACTTAACTTTAAACATTGACGACCTCAATGCAATTGACCCTGGCTTTGAGTCAGCTATTCAAAACATTGGCTCTCAAGATAAAAGCCGCGTAGTATGGAAAGGTCAAGTTTACCGCCCATACCTCACTCAGCAACGCGGCATTGTTACAGAGCGCTATACTTTACTTGCTATTGATTGTATTCAGGTCATGCCAGAAGAAATGGTTAATGACCCTCAATTTGCACAGTACGCCAACTAAGGAGACCCATGGCACTATCTCATGCAACAGTTGCACTTAACAGTTCAACAGCTGTTGACTTAAACGCAAACGCAATAATTACAGACCCAGTAACTGGTGAAAAAAATTACACTTGGCAGTCAGCCACCGTATACGTTGAAAACGTAGACACCGCTGCTACCGTATATCTTGGCGCCTCTGGAGTTACCTCTTCAAACTATGGTATCTCTTTAGTACCAGGGGCTTCTGTTTCAATTGACCTCCTCGGAGGAAATGAAAATGTGTGGGCAATCTCAAGCGGCTCTTCTAACGTAGCGGTATTGTTGGTGACAACAGCATGAGCGTAAAGAAATCATTATCTCCCGCAGCTATTCTTTACTACGGTAACTTTGCTAGAAGTACAAGCCAAGCTAGTGGTGGGACCACCTCAGATAACTTAATTACTTGGGATACAACAAACTTAACTAAAGGAATGGCTCTTGGTTCAGATACTAGCAAGATTGTTTTTGCTGTACCTGGCACCTACAACCTTAACTTTTTAGGTCAGTTTAACTTTACTGGTGGAACAAGTGACTACCACATTACTTGTTGGTTTTCTAAAAACGGTGTTCAGGTTCCGTCTTCTGCTTTTACCTTTACTACAGCTAGTGCTCAGAATTCACAAGTATTAGCAAATATTGAAGCCCCTATTTCAATTGTTGCTGGGGACTATATCCAATTTCACTGGTGGTCTGGTGCATCGGGGATGTCACTAATTGCTACTGCAGCTGGTACAAACCCAACTCGCCCAGCATCTCCATCAGCTAACTTAACCATCTATAACGTCGGATAATGCCATTTAAGTCTAGACAGCAAGAAAAGTGGATGCGGGCGACCCATCCACAGATGGCCCAGCAATGGGAAGAGCACACCCCCAAGGGCGAGAAGTTGCCCAAGAAAGTAGGTAAAAAAGATGGAAGCAAAAAAGGCAGCAAAAAAGCCTAAGCTGGGCTCAGGCAAGCGCTTTGAAAAGGTTGAGGCTGAGGCTAAGAAATCTGGCGCTAAGAACCCTGCCGCTGTAGCGGCTGCGGCTGGTATCCTTAAGTACGGCAAGAAAAAGATGACCAAGATGGCCGTTAAAGGAAAGAAGGACAAGTAATGTGCATGTCATGCGGTTGCGGTAAGAAAAAGGGCGAAGCTGGATACGGCAAGGGTAAGTCTGCCGATAAGAAGCAAGACGCCAAAGTCATGAAGGGCATGTCCCCAAAGCAAAAGGCAGCTTTTGAAAAGGCTGACAAGAAGATGGATAAGAAGAAGCCATCTGCTAAGGAAGACGCCAAGATGGACAAGGCTTTGGCCAAGAAGGTCAAGAAGTCCAAGTAAAGAAGTAAACGCTTAGGCCGCCTACGGGCGGCCTTTGCTTTATCCTTATATTAGTTCCCATGCGGGGAACAAAGTTTCACCCTTGCGAAGTATGTTGCCTCCTAAAGGAGATACCAATGGCCGACCGTAAAATAGATAAGCCCTCAGACACTGAGTTTGCTAAAGCTATTGTACAAAACGTCCCTGACGTAGACCCATCTATGCTCAACTCGCAAGGAGAAACGTACTACACAGCAACGGTGTTTAAGCGTGTTATCAAGAAAAAATAACATAGACACGCTGGCTAAAAAAACATCAGCCGACTTAGTACCTCTACTTACAGAGGAACTCCATAGTATTGCCAACGCTTCAGGCTGGCCTAAAGACATAGTTGTTGCTTTAGGGGTAGAGGTTGATGAGTTCTACAACCTAGAAGTTACTTATCCTCCAGAGCTTAAGTCTCAAATTGAAGACCTAGAGTACGGAGCTGAATTTGGCCTGCCTAACGCGGCAATCCGCCCATTCTTACTCCGTTCGAGCTCAACTATTGAGCGTGTTGTTGAAAGAGACGCCGTACTTACAATGATAGCGGGGGTGTTCAATGGGTAACCCATTTATCGTAGCCGAGGACTTGGCTATTAAAACTCTTTTGGCTGGCATCACAGTATCTGATGATAAGAACGCAACCCGACCAGTTAAGACTTGGTTTGGGTATCCTGATATTGAAATCCGTGACCAGGCTTTCCCTTTTATTACTATTGACCTTATCGACATCATGCCTGGCAACGACCGCCAAACATACGGCATCCTAACAGACGATGACTACCAAGGCACTATCGCACCCGCCTCTGGAATCTCGTACCAATACGTAACCCCTGTGGCATATGACCTTGTTTACCAGGTCACTTCGTACTGTCGTCATCCGCGCCATGACCGTGCGCTTATGTACCAGCTACTAAATAAGTTTCCATCAAAGTACGGCTACCTAACAGTGCCTAACGAACTGGGTACGGAAAACAGTATCCGTTCTATGTTCCTTGATGGATTTGTAAAAAGAGACGCAGTTACTGGCGAGACTGGTGACCGTCGTCTTCTTAGAAATGTGCTTACTGTTCGAGTGCTAAGTCAAATGACCCCAGCACAGGCAGCTACTGCCTACAAGAATGTGGAGCACGTTTCTATCAACACTACTACATCGTCCATCCCGTCTGGCTACCAACCGCTTCCCTAATCGTAAACTACGTCTATAAGGAGACTATATAATGGCAACATATCAACGTCCAGGGGTGTACGTTCAGCAAACGCTAAACCCTATTCAACCAGTTGCTGGTCCGTCATCTAACACAGTTGCAGCTTTTGCTGGTGCTAATGACCGTGGTCCAGTAACACCTACTTTGGTTACTTCTTGGAGCCAATACGTAAATCTTTACGGCTCTTGGAACACTGTTCAATCTAACGCTCTTCCACTTGCTTTGTACATGTACTTCAACAACGGTGGAAACTCAGCATTTGTAAACCGCGTACCTGGCTCAGGTGCTACCGCCGCTACTCGTACATTTAGTGATGCTGAAGTTCCTTCAGTAGCTACATTAAAAGTAAGTGCTAATAACGTTGGTACTTGGGGAAATAGCCTCAACGTAACAATTGTTGCTAGCGCTGCAACAGGATACTTTGACCTCACTGTGTACCAGGGCGGAAATACCGCAGCAAACATTGTTGAAGTCTGGCCAACAATTTCAATGACAGCTTCAGATTCACGTTATGCAGTTAACGTAATCAACAGTGGCTCTAACTTCATTACCGTAACAGATATGGGCTCTACTGCAACAGGCGCTACTCGCAACCCTACCGCAATTCCTAACGCAGCATTGTCTTCAGGCTCTGACGGCTCGGCTGTTACAGGAAGCACCATTGTTTCTGCTCTTGGAAACTTTGACACTATCCAACAGTCATTGGTACTTAACATCCCAGGATACACAGACTCAACAACTGTTAACGGAGCTATCTCATACGCTACTGGTTCAACCCGAACCAACGACGTATTTGTTGTAGTTGATGGCGTAAACGATACTGTTGCTAACCAGCTTACATTAGCTGCTACATACACAGCAACACCAGTTGCGGCTGTTTACTACCCACAAATTACAATTGCTGACCCAACTGTTGGTGTAGGAGCGTCACGTAACGCTACCCTCACTATTGGTGCTGGAGCATCCGTTGTTGGTCTGTACTCTGCTACAGATTCTTCACGCGGTGTCTTCAAGGCCCCTGCTGGTCTTCAAGCTCGTCTTGCTGGCGTTGTTTCAGTTCCTAACTTGACAAACGCTAACTTGGATTCTCTTAACAGTGCATCTGCTCCTGTTAATGCAATCCGCTACATCCCAGGCTCAGGCATTGTGGTCATGGGTGCCCGTACTCTACAAGCAGGATACACAACTCGTTATGTACCAGTAGAGCGCACACTCATTTACCTACAAAAGTCTCTTCAAAGCCTTACACAGTTTGCGGTCTTTGAGCCAAACAACTCAGTACTTTGGGGACGTATTAACGCCACTGTTAGCTCGTTCCTTACAGGGTTCTGGTCTCAGGGCGGTCTAACGGGTTCATCGCCATCGCAAGCATTCTTTGTCCTCTGCGATAGCACGAACAACACTCAAGCATCCATTGACAATGGATATGTAAATATTCAGGTAGGCGTAGCTCTACAGCGTCCAGCTGAATTCGTAATCATCAACATCGGCCAGTACAGCGGTGGTAGCACCATCACTGTTTCTTAAGGAGATAGATAAAAAATGACAAGCAGCTCACTAAGCACATACAACTCAAGTCTGGCCACAGACCCGCTACGCTCGTTTAGGTTCAATGCAACCTTCACCGCAGCTTCTACGGGTGACGGTGTCTTTGACTCACGAATTGTAAGCAACGGCGGAACCTCTGTTCCTACCACTGGAGTCTCAACTGGATGGGTTGGCGGTTTCACCAACATCTCTGGTTTGAGCATCAACACTCAAGCTATCCAGTACCGTGAAGGCGGCTACAACACAACTGTCCACCAGATTCCTGGTATGACTACGTTCTCGCCACTTTCGTTTACCCGTGGAGTACTCTACGGCAACGACCAAGCAATGACCTGGATGCGCGGCTTGTTTGCCGCAGCGGCTGGCTCAGGACTTAACCCTTCAGCTAAGGGCGGCACTGCGGCCTCTACTCCTACCTCAACAGGTGGATTTAACGGCCAAGGCGGTTTTCGTGTTGACATCCTAATCACTGTCAACGAGCACCCAGGAACTGACGTAGTTAACGACGCTCCTCAAATGGCGTTCAAGGTACACAATGCTTGGATTTCAAACCTAAGCTATACGGACTTGGATGCAACAAACGGAGCAATTCTGTTTGAGTCAATGCAGTTGGTACATGAAGGCATCTCTGTCTTCTTCACCAATTCATCTGGCTACCCAACAGAAGCACCTACAGCAGCTGGTCTAAACGACTTCTAATCATAAACTACATAGGAGAATAACACGTGTCACAAATTATCACAGACGCAGAACTAGTAAATCAATTTGCTAAAAAGGCTATGGAGGAGCCCGAGCAACTCATTGAGACTCGGGCCCCTCTTGGTCCAGAAGTAAAACTTCCAGGCGGGTACATTGAACCTAACGGAGAGCTAGTGACCACAGTAGAAGTACGAGAGCTTAACGGCGTTGACGAAGAGGCTATTGCCAAAGCGTCTACCACTGGCAAGGCTCTTAACATCCTTCTTCAACGTGGTTTAGTAAAGATTGGTGGCCGCGACGCTACTAGAGACGACCTAGATAAGTTGTTATCTGGTGACCGCGACGCCATCTTGATTGGTATTCGCCGTATTACTTTTGGCGAAACTATCGACCTAAGAATACAGTGCCCATCCTGTGGGGTAGAGCAAGAAACATCTATTGACCTAAATGAAGACGTTCCTACTAAGACTATGGACGACCCAATCGCGGACCGAGCATGGAAAGTAGAGACAAAGCAAGGTTACGTAGATATAGCTCTTCCTACTGGAGTAACGCAGAGAAAGCTTCTTGAGAACTCGGATAAAACTTCCGCGGAAATCAACACCCTTCTTCTCTCTGGCTGTGTGCTATCGGTAAACGGTAAGCCGTCTATTGGAGCCAGCACAGTTCTTTCTTTGGGTATGGCGGACCGCTCAAAGATTGTTCAAGAAATTATTGACCGTAACCCAGGCCCACGCCTTGGGGAGGTGAGCAAGACCTGCAAGGCATGTGGTGAAGGAGTCGCACTACCACTTAGTCTTGTTGATTTGTTTCGCCTATAACGATAAAGATTACGAGAACTTGTTAGACCAGTACGAGTTCTTGACCAGAACATTTACTGGTTGGCCTTTGTCGGACGTTAAAAACATGTCTGTCAGAGAACGTTGGAACTGGATTGACCGAGCTAAAAGAAATAGGAGGTACTGATGGACGACAGTAAGCTGGCGTTTAACCTATCAGGCCAGGGCGGTAACGGTAACGTGTCCGTTTCTATTACTAATATCAAGAACGATATTCTCGGTCTTTCTAACGTCATTACTAACACGCTTCAGCCAGCCATCGACAAGATGGTGCGCTCGCTTAATAGCGTAAAGCTCCCTGGTCTTGTAGACGCTAAAGGCAACCCTATAAGCAGTGGTGGCGGTGTACCCTCTGAAAAAGTTGCTGACAATGGAGTGCGCACCTCAGCTGGCGGCGGCACTACTGCTGGTTCCAATAAAGTTGCTGACAACGGCACAGCTGGAGGCGGCGGAGGCGGAAATGTATTTAACCGAGTAGCTGCGGCTGCAGGTGGGTTTTCTAATGCTGTAGGTAGAGCTCAGGGAATATCTGATGCCATAGGCAATTTAATACCTTCGACTCAAACTGCAGTTATGCA
>Ga0208383_1000134_pt1 | contig 14343 bp, 25 predicted proteins | sample CryBogCBE10Sep07_FD_184588 | JGI IMG/M metagenome (GOLD analysis project Ga0208383, IMG submission 184588) | Freshwater microbial communities from Crystal Bog, Wisconsin, USA - CBE10Sep07 (SPAdes) | ecosystem: Environmental > Aquatic > Freshwater > Lake | place: Crystal Bog, Wisconsin, USA...
TATTAGCTATGCCGCTTGTAGCCACTCCACTTAAATCTCTAGTTCCATTTTTAGCGGAAGTATCTTTAAACCCCCCACCATTGAAACGACCAACTGGTGGTGCCGCATAACTATCCCCAATGTTCAACCAAAACGTCCCCTCTGGCTTCAGCACTCGGCGCAACTCACGGCACACGCCGACCATCGTATCCAGATAGCCCTGCATCGTCGGCTCAAGACCTAGCTGCCCATCAACGCCATAGTCCCTCAATCCCCAATAAGGAGGGCTGGTGACAACGCAGTCGTAATGATCTGACGGAAGTGCCTTTAGCAACTCTCTTGTGTCGCCAATTAAAATCTCACTCACTCGCCATCTCCACCGGTTCCGTGTCTGAATTTTCTTGAGATGATCCAGAGTTTACCCGCGACCAATATAAAAAACATGGCTGCCAGTCGAAGGGGATGCCTTGCTCTGACAGAAACAACCCGTTTGCTCTCAAAACATCCCGTATCTCTTTTATCGTCTTCAATCCCAACCTTGGAATACGCAGAAGGTTTGCCTCCGAGTATTTCAAAAGGTCGCCAACCGTCTCTATCTTTTCTTCCCTTAGGCAATTGTCAGCCCTCATACTAAGCTCCAATTCCCATATCTGGCTCTGCGGTGTAATCTTAACTTCTAAGACAGGCCCAGTCTTTTCCTGCGGCGATACCACGTGCTCCGAGATAGGCCATCCTTCGCCCACGGCTTTTGAGCTGTCAGTGTTAAATGCTCCCGTCCCTTCAGCGGCTTGCCCAGACGAGGTTGTAACCCATCCAAGGTGCTGCCTACTTGTTCTTGCTCGGCAGATAGAGCACTCCAAAAGTATTCTATGAGGGAGACTGGTAACTCGAAACTTTGTTCCTCTGCACCACTGGCAGATGATGTCAACTTGCATGTCTCTTCCTTAACTTCCTTGTATCTAATCATTACTATCCCAATCTAATGAGACAAATTATCTCAATAACGTCCCGTAACTGTCCTATACCTGTCCCGATATTGTGTCAAGTGGGATAATTATGAGACGGTAATAGGATATATTGTCTCAAATTGTGTCAAATTTGAAAATTTTGGGGGTGGTGGGATAGGGGATTTTTATCTCCCTCGATCCCGCTGCGGGGGGGGGTATGGGGGTCGTTTTGAAAACTTCCAGCCGCAACAACTCTCTACTAAACGTCGTAGACTGCCTTGGTCTTGGGTTTCCACGCCGCGCTGAGATTGATACTGGCGGCGATCTCTTCCTGCCGCTCGAGGAACTTGCGGTCACGCAGCCACCGGATTGCCTGCGTCGTGCTGTCAACGCCGTCGTCGTGCTTGGCCTTGGGGAAGCTCTCGAACTGCGTCATCAGGTGATCTGCCCAGCTCTTGTCTGGACACCAGATCTGGCTGTTGGTGAACACCGACTGGACGGCATACACGCGAGCAACCTTGTCAACGGATCCTGGGTTCACGAGCTCGACATCCCAACTGGCGGCCTTGTATAGCCGCTTGATCTCGTCAGCGACAGTGATGCCGTTCGCCTTGGACTCAATCAGTATCTTGTCTGCGTTATACGTCTTGGCAGCATGAGCAATCCACTGCACAATCCCCCAGTGTCTTCTCTGACGCTCTTCAAACGCCTTTAGAGGCTCACCGGATAGCCTCTCGATGGTCTCGCCATGCATAGGCACCCTGAGCTCTTTAGCCCACATCAGCATGACGCAGGGGATCGTGTCGCGGCTGTCCACCAGCTCAAGCTTCACGCCCTCCCGACTCAGGAACGCCTTGGCAGACGCGCCGCCTCTGTCCCAACATCCCCACACAGTGATGTAGCTGGCGTCGTTCTCTTGACGGGTCGTGTATGCCGTGTCTGCACTAATCAGAATGTAGCTCATCGGTGGATAGGCCGAGGCATCATTAACGCCTTGGGCAAGAGCCTCTGCGTCATCCCACAGTTGCCAATACTCCCGCTTGATGATGCCGCCACCAGCTGGAGCAGGACGCTGCTGCATCTGGCCCGAATAAGCAAACGGACCAAGCACCCTCTTGTCTCGCTCTACAACCTCTCGAGGGAAACGCTCCTCGAATAAAAGCTCTCCATCCTCGCTTCTCTGATCCTCGAATACGTAATCACCGATCTGCGTCACACATTTGCGGTTAGCCTCGAACTCCATCGGCAACATCAGATGCGTGTAACCGAGGTTGCGAGACAAACACAATCCCGAAACATCGTCCTCATGAAGACGCTGCATGATGATAACAATACTGCTTGCTGGCTTGATAATATTGCCCTCGTCATCATAAACAGCAGCAGGGTTATTCATACGTGTTGGGACAGCCTCAAGAAACCAGTCAGCAGTCGTTTTACGCATCTGCTCAGAGGCCGCAGATTCGACGCTGTGAGGGTCGTCGATGATAAAGTGATCTGCTCTAGCACCAGTCACTGAACCCGCAGCCACGGCCTGCCTAAAGCCATTAGAAGTGGTCTCAAACTTGGCCTTAGCATTCTGGTCGCCAACCAACTGTATCGGCCACCGTTTCTGATACCAGTCGCTCTGCAACAAGCGTCGGCAACGAACGCTGTCTCTCAGTGCCAAGTCCAGACTGTGAGAGCAGCACAAGAACCTTAAGTGAGGCTGCGTTGTCCAACAAAAGGCTGGCCACATAACAGAGGTCAGCATCGACTTCGACATACCAGGCGGCACATTCATCAACAGGCGGCTGACTTCGCCATCACGAACAGCCTCGAGATGCATACAGATCGCCTGCATGTGCCAACCCCAAACCAAGGGATTAGGCTCTACAATCTCCCAAGCAGATCGAACGAACGCAGAGAAATCACTCTGTAGCCTCTCCCGCTCCTGACGGAACGAAAGCTCCGCGTTCATCTTCAACAAGCTCAAGCGCAATCGCTCTTGTTCTCTCGATAAGCTCTTCTGTCGATAACTGGTCGAACTCTCCAACGGAACCAATCTCCTTGCGGTCAATCATATAACCGTGAGCCTTCGCAATACTATCCACGCAAGCCTTTGCAGTTCCAAACTGACCAGCCTCTCTTGCTGATTTTCTATCATTCAGCCACATATTCGTGAGCTCTTCCAAGTCAATTCTCAGATCAAACAACACTTCATCCTGAAGCTCTGTGATCCTTTCCTTAACTCGCTCATTGTCTCTCATGCGATAACAGTTGCCTCTGTGTTTAGTATAGCCTGCTTCTTCATAAGCTTTGTATGGAGGATTGCCTTTTACAAGCTCTTGAGCAAATCTTTCTTGCCTTTGATTGGGTAGAGCTGGCATGGCGATGTAACCTCTAATTGTCCCGAAATTGTGTTAGGTGTAATTGATATACTGTGTGTGTTTTATGCTCTGCAAACTGTCTCAATCTGTCCAACTTGTTCAAGGCAACACAATCCCAAACTCGTCTTCAAAGTCTAGCTCTGCGTATATCTCTGCAAGCTCTTCAGCTGCGATAATCTCAGCGCCAACTTCATCGTCGTCTTGGAGCTTTCGTATCTCTTCCAATGCTGCAATCTGCTCTGGAGTGAATTTAATCTTCTCAATAATGTCTTTAGGCTCGGCGGTGTGATTGGTGTTATACATGGCTAAACCTCTCGGCCTGTAATTGTCTCAGCTATCTCAGCAATGCTTCCAGCATGAGCGTCAATAGACCGAGATACCTCGTCAAGGTTATCCTGCAACGCCGCTATGTTAACACCCAGTGCGGACTCGAGATCCACAATAGACTGAGTTAAACGCTCAACGGCTCCAAGCAAAGCCTCAAACTGGTTCTCATTCACGCCAAAAATCCCCCAAAGCATTGATTAGTATGGATAACATACCACAGAATGAGAGAAAGTTCAACTTTTTTTAAATTATCTCATTTTGTCGCTTGACAACCATCTTACATGGTGTAAGATCACTACATCGAAACAAACCAACTCTGGAGCGAGCAAATGTTCAAGAAATTCATCGTGATCGAGACAAAATATGTCGGCCCAACGAACAGCAACGGCTCTAAGATCAACGCCAGCCTCTCAGATAAGTCAGCTAGAAAGTCAATGTCATACGACCATGCTCTTAGCGGTGAAATAAACCATGCTCTCGCTGCTCAGTGTCTGATGAACAAAATCGACCCACAGTGCGTCTATCACAGAGTAGGCTGTGCAGACGCAAAAAATGGCCACACATTCATCTTTGAGGCCCGCTATTGAGTAGAGGGGATTTTCCCCTCACTTCCCACCAACGCTAATCTGGATATATGACCATGAAGCTTACAGTGAACCAAATTAATCTACTGCTAGAAGCGGCTGCAAGTCTCCACGGAAGGGTTTGCGTTGTGACTGGAAACAGATCGACCCGCCGCAATGGCTGGTATGGACGACGCCAGTCAGAGGCTGCGATTTCTCTCCGCAATGCTGGTTTGTTTACATTGGCCGAGTCGTCGAGGTTTGCCGATAAGCTTTGCAATGGCGGATGGGACAGAGGCTTTGTTACGTCATGGGAAATTACCGAGGCCGGACGCCAAGCCATAGCAAAATAATTTAAAAATATTTGCCTGATGGGGTTGACACCCTTCTTACACAACGTAAGATACAGTCCAACCATAGACAACGCAAACAGAGGTAATAACAATGAAATACATGATCCAATATAAACTAGACGGCCTCACCGAGTATCTTGGTTTCAACGGATATTATTATTCATTTGATACAAAAGCAGAAGCTGAAAAAGCTCTTGAGGATGAAAAAGCAGCCAACCCAGAAATAAAGGGCTGGCGAATAGTCCGCAGATACATTTAGGGGCTCCGGCCCTTCCATTTCACTCATACCTATATGGAGACCGACATGAAAACAGAATGCACAACCTATCTAGATATGATGGGAATGGATTGGATTGTTCACATTGAATACGAAAAGACCTCTGACGGATATGAGGGAGATTTTTATGATCCGGGTTGGGACCCTGAATATCAGCTCTACCGCATCTGGTTGGAGGCAGACTGCTACACAGGCGACCACCCGAAATGGGAAATTACTGGCGAGCAATTTTCTCTAATCGCCAACATGGATGCAATACATCGCGCCATCATTTGCGATATCAACAATGATTAACGCTTAATGGGGATGACAGATGATTAAAACATATTTCTGCGACTGGCGCAATCGGTTTGTTGCTTATGATGACGACGATGAGCCGAATGACAACGGTTATCAGCCATACGGCGACGGGGAAACAGAGCAAGAGGCTATTGAGGATTTTAAAAGAATAATTGAAGAAAGATCAAATTAGTGCTTGACTGCTATCTTACATAGTGTAAGATATGGTTATTAACTAATCAACGGAGGCTATCATGGCTTGGGAAATCGTAGAACCTATCAAGGGTTATTATATAAAATATAAGCTAGAGGGAATGTGGGAATATTACAGCGACGGCGGTATCTTTGTCACGTTTCGCAATAAATCAGACGCTCAACACCGAGTGTCGCAGCTAAAGAAGACATATGGCCTTAAGGATTTTCGGATTTATAAGGCAAAAGATTACGAATAAATTTAAATACCTCTTGACTGCCATCTTACATGGTGTAAGATACAACCATAAGAGATGGAGATCGACATGGCCAACTACAGATACTTTGCAGACATTAACGGTGCGGCGTTCGAGCTGACGGGTGTACGCCACAATGGTTCAACGTCAACAAAAGCGGAAACCTTCTCTGGCCTCACCCCTGCTGGTGTTCGTGTTCAGACAACCCGCAAGATCGAATACAAGAGCTTTGCCTCAAAGCATGAGTGCGACTCTCGCTGCATGAATGCAACAGGTCGTGTCATGAAATGTGAATGCTCTTGCGGGGGTAAAAACCACGGTCGAGGGTCTTTTATTTGTATGGCCGCATAAAGGATGCGGCCCAACTAATTGGAGTTAACAATGACTACGATTCGCCAAGTTAAAACCAAAAAGGTTAGCCTAAAGTTCATCATGTCGCGCAAACCTTTTATGCGCGGATTTAATGATGTTAAGAAGGGTAAGGATATGGACTACGACGCCTATAAGATTATGAATGATCAGTGGCAATACGAGCGTGGGCGTATCTTTGGCTTGATTTATAACGGTCGAGTGAAAGAGGGAAACCGTGTTTTATGGGGAGCACAAGTGGCCTATCACAACGCCTTGCAAGAGGGAATTATTTTATAAAAATAATTAAACAAAACGCTTGACGCCCTTCTTACAATATGTAATAACAAATCATCGAAACACAAACCTTGGAGCTTCAAATGTCTAACCAAACTGTCTACCTCGACCGCAAAGATGTCCCAGCCGCTATTCGTGGCAACTACACTGGCAACAAGTTCAAAGCGGTTGTCACTGATTCCGTCACCATCCCTTCCAATGCAGGTTTATGGTCTGGCGGATCTCGTGACATCTATCAGGTCGTGGAGCTCTTTAGCTCAGAGCGTCGTTCTGTCCCATTTCAGGATTTGGACCCTTGGACATCTGCACGTAAAGACCGCAAGGTTGAGCTGCGCGACGGGTTTGCAGTCGTCGAGCACTCAATATTCTGCGGCAAGGACATGGGCCTGACCATATACATTAACTCTAATAACGCGGCTGGTCTCTTGCCAGCACCTGTAGAGTTGACTGATGAGGAGGTTTTCGTTCTACAGGCCATACGCCAGTATAAGTCATCATATAATGGTCTAGACCGATACCAGCTTGCTACGCAGTATAATTTCTCTGGCAAGGTATTCCCTACCCGAGAATCTTACAACGCAGCCAAAGACTCCCTAATCGCATGTGGCTTCTTAACTAAGGCTGGAGCTCTTACCACAAAAGGCAAAAACGCTGCACAGTAAATATGGCAGGGGGTGTAACAACCCCCACCCCAGTACACCAAAAGAGGTCTTAAGATGGATAATCTAGTCACTTATAAATTCTCAAACTTGGATGACGGCCACGGTAATCTCTACGATGGCCTTGCCGATATTGGATGGCTATACGAGCGGCCAGACCCTCTTATGGGTGGAGGTTATAGTTTTTGGGTGTCGTGCATCTGTATAAACCTGCCCGACAAGCGGTGTCTCAATATAGACGAATCAGACGATAGGTATAAGAAAATAAGGTCGTCGCTGTTTCACCATCACAGTCAGCCGATATTGCAGTTAATTGAAGACGATAAAGACTCTAACGAGGAATAAATAAATGTTTTCAGAGATAGTAAACATCATCATTAACCAGACGCCAGAGCAGAGACTCGCAGGGTCTATCATTATGTTTGTGATTGCCCTCTTACTGTTTTTGGTAATCTGCGCGTTTTTTTATAAAGACAAAAACAACCTTTGAGAGGGAACGATGGTACAAACAGACGCAATAAGAGACATAATGTATACAAATTGGCTATTGGAAAATGGCTACCCTATGGGGAAAGATCCCAACCAGTTTCTTTTTGACGAGGTTCAAAACCTGACCAAAGAACAAAGAGACTGGTTAATTGAGTTCGTAACCAGCCGAGAAACAGCACACTAAATATTTTCAAATAATCTAAAAATAGTGCTTGACTTCTTACGCTCTGTAATTTACATCTGTTACATAAACAAAACATGGAGAAACACAATGTCTAACTACAATTTCGATGCAGACGCTTTCGCTCAGATTTCCGCAGAGCTTAAATTCATGAAAGATCGCTTTGAGAATATGAAAGAGAAAATCATTTCTTACGGCGAGGGTGAACTAGTTGGTGAGTTCTATACAACCGTCTATAAAAAAACAGATCCTATTAAGACTTTTGATAAAGATTTGGCTAAAGCTAAAATGGAAGCATTTGGTCTTAACCAATGCCAGATCGATGAGATTTTTAACAGCGTAAAGATTAATAAGTCTCAGGATCGTATTACAATTAGGCCAACAGCGATCTCGCTTATGGCGGCAGAATAAGGCTCCCCAGAGGGGGTTGCTCCAGCCAGCAGCCGGATACAGGGCAACGGGCTAATGTGTTTCACTGGGGGGTTGACATGATCCTCCAGTGGATAGGCAAGTAAAGATCGGGATCGCGTTCCTCTCTGGGTTGGTGTTATTCAGCGCGTTTTAATCCTGATAAACCCTGTAAAATAAAAAGGCCCCACGGGAATTTCCGGTGGGGCTTTAAAGTTTGTAACGATGGAGAATCCCGATGCGACAAAACACATCAGAAACAAGATAACACATTGCCAACTCAAAATCAAATGGCTATAAAATCACTTAGCTTTAATTTTCCACATGGTCACCAGAGCAGACAAACCTTTACGCACCCTCAGCATAGATTCCCATCCGCAGGGTGATTGTCCTACCCCATCACAAAACCTGATTAAATCCTCCTCTACGCCCTTGCCAGAGGATTTAAGGATCATCTGAATAGTCTGATACTTGTCCGTGATATCTACTTGCATATCCGCTTCAGACACGCCAGCGTCACTGTCAACGTCAATCGGTGCCTGAGGCTGACCTCTTTCCATTTTTGGGCTTATCGGAAGTCTAGGGCCGCCTAGAGCTCTTATGTATTTACTGTGAATTTCCGCAAACCTCTTGGCCGCCTCGTATTCATCTGCGTCAATCTTGCGGGATAAATAAAATACACCAGCAACTGTACCATACATTGGGTCACATAGTCCTACCAATGCCATCATGGAGGCCCGCTTCACAAGAGTAGGCGACGGCGGCTGTTCCTCCCGACGGATATCCTCTCCATTAGGGAATCGGGCGACATTTATTTTGCGCTTGCGCCCTGCACGAGCCATGCTGCCACCTTCGCTGATTAATTGAATCCTCCTTACAATACAAAAAATGCTCTTTAATGACAACTATTGCTTTCCAATATACTCATGAGAAAAACAGACTCGGTGGGCGTGGTTCATTTTATAAGCCTTTTCCATCGTGTCTCTGTAGGCTCGGTAATCTTTGCGAGCCTTCATGTTCTTAGAGGTCGGACGCCATAGAGGCGAATTGTTTCGATAAGATCCCATGCGGGGGTGGCTCGTCTTTGAGAAATACCGACAACCCTGTTCTAGAAATAACTGCCCCACGTAGTCTGAAATCCGCATCCCTATGCCCAAGCCTTGGTAGTCTGGCAGCACCACTGTGCGATGGCCTCTCCAAGCGTTTTTAACGCTCCCTGATGGGTATGAAATAGCTCCGACGAACCCAACTGGCTGGTCGTTCCAAATGGCTATCCAGTAACGCCCTGACTTGTTTATAGCGTGGTTTAAATAGTGATGCGGTGAGAAGAGTCTCCAAGCAGAGGCTGTCGCAGGAATGATTTCCAATTCGATGAGGGGTCTACGCCGATCTGACCCCCTTCCGGCGAGCGTGCCGGTGCTTGTGTCAAATACCCAGTCAGGCTGCAACCAATCCGCCACGTCATAATGGCATGTTGCAAACACAACATTCTTAATCCCGTTATTATTACAGTATCTGCGAACAGCTGCCGAGCAAGCCTTGGCAACATTACGGTCAACCACTGAGGTAAACTCGTCAATCACAGCACCGTCAACAAGACGTCTTGCTAGATCCGCTCTGAATTTCTCGCCCGTAGAAAGCACGCTATACGGTTTCATCCAACTAGGTATGCTGTTTAACCCCACAGCAGCTAGCCTATCCTGCGCGTCCTTGGCATTATAAAAGTGTGAGCAGATAGCCTTGCGGTCATCCCATACTATGGTTGCTTCGTGTCCAAACGATTTAAGCAACGTGCTCTTTCCTGAACCTGAAGGGCCAACAATCAGTCCAATGCCAAAATCATTCGGGACACCAGTCATGACGGGGGGATTAAAAGACGTCTCCCCAGTAAATGGAAAGTCAAAACTATTACTAAGTTCTTTAGTAATGTCATCCATCTCTACGCGAGAATTTAACATCTGGATCTCCGGTTTGTTAAATATTAGAAACTGCGATGCTTTTTTCTTTAGCCTTCGCATATGCAATGTTTTTGCTTCTTACAAAATTTAATACAGACTGAGCAGGATATTGTGGTGTCTCGTCTAAGTTTCTTGGCCAAACACCAAACCTTTTCTTGTATGTGTGAGCAGCCCATCCTTTGCTATAATTTCTATCCAGAGCAATCCATAAAACACCGGAGTAGAATGATTGTTTGTCATCAAACGTAACCTTGGCAATCTTTCCATTTTTACCAAGCTCAACCAACTCTCCGTCTATTATTTCTATGTCGCTTCTAGGCGGTGCGAAGTGATGACCGCATTCGCATATCTTAACCTTGGGAGAAACAACCGCATGACATGACGGGCATAGTCTAGGTTTCTTTTCTTTCTTTTCTCTTTCTTTCTTTGATGCTTGTCTCGACTTACCTGTTACGAAGTCATCATAATAAATTTCATCTGGGCGTCCTAGTTCTAATCCTGTGTTGGAATGATCTAAGATGACGCAGTTATGAACTAATCTTCCATTAACAGTGAATCTCTGTAATCTCCCCGCATTGAGAATGTCCCATACTTCCCTTTCGGTTTGCATGATGGACTGTTCCACCTTTTTATTATTTCTTGATCTGTCAAATTCATAAAAATTAGCCTTACCAAAGTTTTGTCTGCATATTTTATCTGAGGATATTTTTTTCTGAATGATATAAAACGCTTTCGACCACCACGGTTTTTTCTGCTGTTCGATATGTTTGTTACTGCGTCTGTCCACCGCAAATTGTTCGGCTCGTAGTGGCCATTGTTGTTTATTCGATCCAACTCCATTGATCGGTGTGCAATACCTAAGTTCTCCGCTATCCAATGAGCCGCTTCGTTTGGTGAGGAAAAATTGAACTTTATCCCACGACCACCGTAGCTTGGAAAAGATTCCGATTTCGGATTCTGACATCTGTCTTGCTGTGCTTGGCACCTTTGGTAAAGCCATTTTGGAACTTGTATTGGATTGCGTCCATTGCAATGCGGACAAGCCGCTGTGTTCGGCCTTTTTCTCATATTGTGGTAACGACCAAAATGTCGTTGTGAGCAATTTAAACACTCGACTTCTACCAATAAACTCCAAGAACTTCCTTGAGTTTTTTGAGAAACTATCTTCAAAGAACCGAATTGGGACCCTACCAACTCCTGTGATAGCAACCCGAAGCTGTCTACGAGACGCTTCCTCAATTGTTTTCCAACCTTCATTAGTCATGACCTTATGATCTGGCGTAGCTATAATATTATCGTATTCAATAACTGCCTGCGTTCCTTTGCAGACAGCCCCTGAATGATTAACAAAATCTACCCCATCCCATACCTTATGGTCAAGTGTTACATCCTCAATATTTACTAATCCTTTATCGGTTAGAACCTTAGATCCTTTAGCAATACAATTATCTTTTCCAATGTCAGTACGTAAGCCTCGTCCGATTATCTGTTGATACAACATTTCAGATTTTGTCGGCCTCGCTAAAATGATGCAAGAAACAAACGGAGCATCAACACCCGTTGTCATCGTTCCAACATTACAGACAATTTTAATCTCGCCAGTTCTAAGTTTTGCGACAATTGCTTCACGCTCCTCTACAGGCGTAAAGGCGTCGATATAATCAGATGGAACACCTGCTTTGATAAATTGATTCTGTATCTCCGCAGCGTGTTTTCTGTTAACAGCAAAGCAGAATGTAGGACGCCATTCGCCCTTCTTGATCCACGTCGTGACTATATCAGAAATCAACGTGACGTTAGTCATCGTGTCTGCGAGTTGGTCTTTCTGATAATCACCAGCAACAATTTTGACTTGAGATAAGTCTACTTGTGATGGAGCATAATATTTAAACGGCGATAAATACTTTTGGTCTATAAGATCCTTGACCGTAGACACGATGATCATCTTATTCCAAATCTTATCCATGCCGACAGACCAGGGCGTAGCTGACAGACCCACAAACCAAGCATTAGGATTTGCATTCATCCACCTCTCGTAAACCTTTGAGTTTTTGTGGCACTCATCAAATATTATTAAGTCTGCCTGTGGAAATATTGGTCTCCGCGCCAGTGTATCGAGACTTGCAATCTGAACTGGTCGAGACCAGTCTGTCAGATCATTATTGGCTTGGATTACGCCAATCTCTCTTTCATCAATCCCAGCCTCGACGAAAGCCTTATATGTCTGATTGATTAAACTAAGAAAGGGGACAGTAAATACTGTCCTCCTGTTTTTCATTCTAGCCATAACAAATATTTCAGAGGCTATGCGTGTTTTCCCGCTCCCTGTTGGAGCTGACAAGACTGGCCTTCCGCCCTGTCGTAAACAGTCTCTGACTTGTTCAATAGCTGATACCTGATACGGACGTAATTGTTTCATTGGTTTTCTCCAGACGCATTTTTAGCGATCTTTTATAAAACCAACTTACATTAACCTTCCGATTCCATCAACTTAATTTTTATCTTATATCTGTTAAAACAGGCAACCAATGTAGACTTTGGCTTCTTGATTTTTTCTACCATTGCGTCAAAGGTCATGCCCGATCTATGCAGATCAGATACAGTCTGCTCAAGCTCTGTTATGGGAGACTTGTTTCTGCTGGCTATGCGTATGTCTGCCTTAAATCCTTTCACTGTGTCGCTTCTTAAAAAAATGATGTCATCTTTTCTCGGCTCTACTGCCCATACTGGTTTGTAGGGGCCGTCTGCCTCGAGGAATTTCACCCTCGGTAAAGATATGCAATTTAAAGTCGTGCTATTTCCTACTTCCCCCGTTTTAGAAAATTGAGGGTTTTGTTTATAAAATGTTACCTTTTCTATTTGCATTTTTATGTTCTCCTATTTCTTAATATTGCTGCCATAACTCCAATAAATATAAAAGTGCCAGACAGTGATAAAATAGCTTCAGACTGTTTTTTTATTTCGATGATCTGTTCCATTAGGCACCCCAGTAAATTATTTCTTTAAACAATCTGCACCAATGGTCCCAAATTCTTTGATCAAACACCTTTTGCTTTGCCCAATCTGGGACAACCAGCTTAGTAACATCCGCAGTTCTTCCATTACGTAACATGTTCATAACAATCTCCTGTTTACATTCCCTAGATTTTAGACGCAATTCCGATTTCCGCTAGGCTGGCTGGCCTAGTAGTCTTTGCCATACTGGATGCCCAGTGCCGACACCATGCGTTGACAATCCCAAGTCGTCCCTGTCACTATATCCACGAGTAGTTTTGTTATCGGAGACCCAAAACTCCGCTGGCGCTAGAATCTTACAATACCGTCAGATTAAACGGCATGGCGAGATTCTAGCTCGTGGTTGCTCCCTAACCCGCATGTGGCTCAGGAGGGCCGGAAAGTCCCGTTGCGTCTGGAATGATAGCGTTGGCCGTGACCAGATCGGCGGGAGAAAAAAACCCGTGACAGATTTTTTGCCCGAAAAAGGGGCTATGATTATATGCTTTTTTACTAATTTTTGTCCTATCTCGATCAACGATTACTCGCTGGGATGCTCACCTAAGCTGGTGGCTGGTTAAGGAAGCTTAAGATTTAGCCTCCTCTAGATCAAATAATTCTCGGTATTTTTTGATGTAATCGGATACCAATTTTGCATGAGCAATAAACTCATCGCAATCGTATAAAAATCCTACCTCATCAAAAATCTCTGCGTGCCCTCTTGCAAGGTCTGCGAAGGTAATGGCGTTGCTTAAGCCAGCTAAAATCTCTACTTCTAATTTGGAAGCCTTAGGCATTCTCCTAGGAGTAGCCTTCTTGCGTAGCTTCTTATTAAAATCTAATTGGCGAGCCTTCATGTTCTCCATCCAAGCCGCGTATGATGCCGCTTGTTCAGGAGTCCAATTATCAGAATCATCATAAGCCCAAGGATCTAACTTGGCGCTTGAATTTATATTTTTGGGGGACTGATTTTTAGGCTTTTCGATTTTGTTATTAGTCATCGTCTTTTACCTCGACAGGCAAAAGCTCAGCAAAAAACGCTCTTAATTTAACGACCTTGTAATGAATTTTTTTATCATCAAATGTTTTTGGAACTTTTAAATTAGCAAATCTATTAGCTTGCCTCTCAGAAGCATAAACCTGAAATATTCTTGTATGAGGGTCTACATAAAGATTATGTAAATTATTTTTGTCTGACCCATATAAAATACCCCAAACGTCTTGAACGTAAGGTTGCTCTTGCTTAACAACATATTTTTCGGTATTTTTATTCTTAGTCATTTTGCACTTTTCTTGCAATGGCTCATGAGTGTCGGTGCTTGAAACACGCGACATGAACAGGGTAACTACCCTATATCAGGTTGTCAAGGGAGCGGCTGGATTAAATTCCACGCTCCCTTTTCCTTTATTTACTGCATCTTACAGAGTAAACTAAATCTAGATGCTTTTCACAATATGATCTTCCAGAC
>Ga0208383_1000137_pt1 | contig 14279 bp, 18 predicted proteins | sample CryBogCBE10Sep07_FD_184588 | JGI IMG/M metagenome (GOLD analysis project Ga0208383, IMG submission 184588) | Freshwater microbial communities from Crystal Bog, Wisconsin, USA - CBE10Sep07 (SPAdes) | ecosystem: Environmental > Aquatic > Freshwater > Lake | place: Crystal Bog, Wisconsin, USA...
AACAGTAACACCACTTGTCTGTGATGTCCAAGTTACACCATTGGCACTTGTATAAACGCCGCCTTGTAGAGTAACAAGAACAAATTTGCTATTTCCATACACAATAGCGTTAATGTTTGTGTAAGAAATAGCACCACTGGCTGACCAAACCGTGCCATTAGAACTATAAAGAACAGTACCATTAACGCCAACAGCAACAAATGTTCCATTACCATAAACAACATCTAATAAATCATTTGTTGTTCCGCTTGTAGTGCTGCTCCAAGTTGTTCCATCAATACTAGTTAAAATGTGTCCGCCTGTGCCAACTACAACATAAATTGTTCCATTGTAAGCAATGCCATTGTATTGCGCACGTGCATTACCTGTTTGTGGATTATAACCAGCATCGCTATTTTTAAAACTATACGTATTGGCTAAATTTAAGATATCACTATATTCTGTAAGAATTTCTGTATTACCAGCACTTGGCGCACCATCTGTTACTAGCCCATTTCCAATGAATAGCTGACGAGTATCTATGCTATAACCAAGTTCTGCTTTGCTTAATTGCGGTAGATTTTCGTATAAACCACTGCGATGAGAAATACGAGAAATTTGAACGATTGACATGCGGATATCCTGCTTTAAGGATATTTATGGTTTATCCGCATAGAACTCCCAAACTCTATCCCACCAAACGCTGGTCCAATGGTCGAATTCATCGCCACGAATAACCCAACGCTGCGGTTCGCAATCTTTGCTGCACATTAGAATAACAATTTGTGCAATATCAGTGCCAAATAATTGATTGTGAGCAGCAGCATATGCCGCACCTTGAATAAAATAATCGTGAATCCATTCAGTTTTCTTAGGTTTATTAGTTTGCTTATAATCTACAATAGATGGTTTGCCATTATACACGCCAACGAGATCAGTTGTGCCAGCATATAACTGTGGATAATATAACGCAGTTTCCATGCCCCAATATTCTTGAAGTTGTCCTTTAAGATATTCTTCAATAATAACACTTGCCATCTTTGCTGGTTGTTGATGAACTAAATTTCCACCAGTTTTTAACTCGCCGCTTTCAAGCCAGTTTTCAAGTTGTTTGTGCATAGAAGTTCCACGACTAGCAGCTTCTGTAGTAATAGCTTGTGCCTTAGCTACACCAACACGCTTGCGCCATTCATGCAGTGCTTGAACTTTTTCCCTTGGTTTTGTTTTATCAAGAATTGTTGTAACACTTGCAACAACATCGCCGTCAGGAGTTTGATATCTCCGACCTTCATCTGTTTCTTTGCGAGTTATTTTTTTATAATCATATAATGAATTATGTTTTACCAGGATATTTGCCAAGATATATGTTGTCCATCTGTTGAGATTCGACTTATAGTATATCCTAGCTTTGCGAAGTTGTCAATAACACTTTGCATTTGTCCGCTAGCTAAATTGTTAGCGGTGATGGTTTGCCAAGTTGAATAATAGTTAGCATCAAGAGTCATAGGTGTGCCAACCACTGTATTAGCGCCAAATTGTGTGCAAGTGTTGCCGTTAATCTGAGTTGTTGTTCGATTGTTATCAACAGCATTCACTATATTAATGTTTAATAGTGCAAGTTCAGTTTCAACTACTACACTATCAATACTTGCAATTCTGGCATTAGTGGCTGTGAACATTTTAAACTCCTAAATTATTTATTCAAAGTAAGTTTTCAATGTGCGGTGATAAAATTTGAGCAATTTTTTCATGACCTGTTTTTGTAGGATGCAAACTATATGGATTTAATAATTTTTGTTGCACACCAACTTTTATTCTACTATCATTGCCCGTATAATTGTAATTGGCTTCATAATATTCTTTTTTTACAAAATTATCATTTTCTAAAGTCATCTGTGAAAGCAAATCTCTATTTTTTAATTCAACGTTTACTAAATTATCAATTTTAATTGTATAATCATGGTGATTGAACGTATCTACCCATAAATTTTTAATATTGCTTGCACTAAAAAAATCATTAAAAAATATCATTTCTGTTGTTAATTGTGCAATTTCATTTTCGTGATTATAACAATTCATACTTAAAAATTTAGCAATAGGATGATCCCAATCATATTTAAAATTTCTTAGTTCTGAATCAATGACTGAATAAATTTCATTTCTGGTTGTGCTAGTTATGCACCATAAAATTATTACTTCATCAAATATTTTTTTTAAACTTCTAAATTTTTTAGATATAAAAAATTCTTTTGCCAATCTAAATTGTTTCTGATTGCTTGATTGAGATGCAGAGAAATTTATATTAATAGCATTATATTTGTTACATAGTAATTTTCTAAAACTATATGTTTCAGCTAAATCATGATCATTGTGGATAAGTTCAAAATTATTTCTTGACATTCCTTCTTCGTAGCCTAATCCTTTTCCATAAGTCCAGCTACAACCAAAGGTTATTAATAAAATTTTTTTCATTAAGATATTATTTCTTTTTACGACGGCCAGCACAATGAGCCTTTTGACTAAATCCCTTTGGATGAGAACAGTCAATGCTACGTTTGTACTTAGTACTCCATTTTTCAGTTAATTCTTCTTCTTTAACAAGTTTTTTATTCTTTTTAACTTTGTATTTTTTACCATCTACTATAAAATATTCAAGATTATTTTTTCTTGCAGTATTCAATGCACCTAAAAAAGCATTACCTTCTTTTAAACTTAACTCACGATCTGTTTCTTCTACTTCTGCATCATAAAGTTTTTGAATTAATCCGCTATTGCGCAATAACTTAAATGCTAAATTTTCAACACCAAACTCACCATTTTTTTCTAAACCAGACTGTCGCATATCTTTAATACGTTTTTTCAGTCTAGCAATAGTAGATGGATCGCCGCTGTCCAATGCTTGGCGAATTTCTTCACTTAAATGTTGAAATTTATCTTCGATGTTTGTTACATCAGGTTTAGCTGTTATCTTTTTTGGAAATTTTACCCAATCATCATTATAAACACTATAAACACCATTTGAAATATGCGTATCTTCACTGCCTTGAACATAAACTTCAACAGCATGTCCCATAATTTTTATATCGTGCTGATCATTAAATATTACTTTTTTAGCTTGGAACAAGTCTTTGAGATTAACTTTACAAGGTCCGTTACTGTTAGCAATAAGATGCAAGTCAATATCACTTTTATTATTGTAATTAAAACTAGCATTGCTACCACTGATCGTAATATCCGTAAGTTGTAAATCTTCTACGTTGATAAATTCAACAAATGCTTTTGCAATCTTGAATAGCGCAAGACGAACTTGTAGTTTTAAACGATTATTTTCCCATAAATCAGGATTAAGTTTATCATGAAATGTAGTTAATGTTTCTAAATCACCGATGCGCATCAAGTATTTATTAGAACTTGGCTGCGCTCTTAGCCATTTGATCTACAGTAGCATTCTGTTTTTCAACATCCGCCTGATCAGGTTCTTTGTCGGCAACGCTTTCTTTGCCTAATACAATATGTTGGTTATTATAATCACTAATCATTTCGGCAATGTTAGGATTGCTATCTATTAATTCTTGTAAATTTTCATAAGAAAAAGAATAGCCAGCATTATTCATTAATTTACTAATGTTGGCTATTGGGATTTGTACGCCTGGTTTGGTTTTGCTTTCCAAATATTGCAAGATAGTCATAAAAACGCCTGCTTGACTCTTTACAAAATCTGGAGCAACTTCAAGAAGTTTCATTATCTTAGACCACGGCCCATTTCAGCAGGTCCGCCAGCAGCAGCATCTACTGCATTAAGGTCTTCTTCAGGCTCGCCGCCCAATGGCGCATTCATATCTGGAGCAGCACCTAAGTCAGGAGCAGCACCCATATCAGCGCCCATGTCAGCACCAGAATCAGGTGCGCCCATAGGAGCAGCGCCATATACGCCACGACTTGCATTATCAAGTGTATCGCGAGCAGAATTAGCTGCATCAAGCAGACCACTTAGAACTTGCTTTGTAGAATCGTTAAATGAATTAGCTTGTTCCATGCCAATTTCATCTTTCATTGCACTAACCAATGCAGGTAGCTGTTCGTTTTGCATCTTGCTAATTTTTTCAACAATATCTTGGACGCTATCTGCCAAGTCACGAGCGGCCATTGTAACACGTGCTTGTTCAATTTCACCTTCTGTAAGGGCTGATGGAAGTTCATAGCTTTCATTCTTTGCCATCTTTGTAGCTGTAGCATACATAACATCTTTGCCACGATTACCATAACGCTTTTCAAAATCACCACCACGCTTCTTAAGAGCCTTTGCATAATGCTCACGCTTCTTAAGTTCTGTAGGAGTTAATTCACGTTCATTAAGCGTTACCATGCAATAATCATCAATTGCCTGTAGCTTTTCTGCAATAATTTTACGACCTTGTGCCATTTCATTTTTCCATGTTTCAAGAATTTTTCCAACCATTACTGCTTCCATGTATTGTGGATTACGTTCAGCATGATGTGCTTGACTTGTGCTCTTGATTGCACGAATTTTTGTGCCAATAGTTTTTAGCATCTGACTTGCATCGCCTTCTTTAATCTGCTTAAGATTAAGTTGCCAATTATAAACTTTATTCAATTGCTGATTTAATTCTGCAGCAGATACTTTTCCAAATTCTTTAACAAACATAGTGTTGTCCTTACATTTAATAGTATTTATTGCAGTGAGACACTTTTCTCTAATTCATGCAATTGTTGATCCAATAATTCTAACTCTCGTTCTACTCTTGAAAGCCTATCTTTATAAACTTCGTTATTTGGATTTGTTTTTGTTCTTATAGAATATAATTGTTTATCATTTAGATAAATGTCTAACTGTTTATCTATGCATGTTACAGTTGGAATATTTTTATAATAACGTTTGCTTACTAACGCTGCTAACAATATTGCAACTCTTCGTTGATATAGGTTAGCAACAATACTTTTATTATTATTGATAACTTGCCAAACATTATCTTTTAAAGTTACTTGGGTATCATTAATTTGATATCCATTCCCCACGGATTTTACAATCAATGCTCCTTTTTTAGGCAATTGATTGTATTCTTCCGTGACGAATTTTTTGATTTTGTTGAGGGTTATGTTTTCATCTATCATAAAAATATAATAACACAACGATAACCCTTATGTCAATTAAGTATGTGCTTTTGCAACATACAAAATCAAGCCCAATAGGGCAGTTAGTAGTGAGCCAATAATGCCAATTCCTAAGCCAACGAGTTTTTTATAAGCCAAAGTTTCTTTTTCGATTAACATAGATTTAATTTCGCTGACTATGGTTTCGACTTTTACAAGTCTTGCTTCCATAGTATTCATTTTGCTTTCCATTTGTTCATAACGCTCTGCGCAGATATCAACATGCGCTTCTAAACTCTGACGTTCAATATCATAAGTTTTTGCCATTGTAAATTCCCCACACAGTAGCAAAGAATATTTATAATGTTTTTATAATAATAAAAAGCATATATTTTTGTTTTCACCATCGGCGATTGTGTAGTTTTTTAAATTTTTAACACTTTCTTCAAGACCTTGAATCATTGGTATCAGATCAACCATATCACAAATTTCTTCTAAATTGTTGTTAAAGTTTTCTAATTCAAAATCAAATATCCATACATTATGATTGCCAATATAATTTTTTCCAAATTCAAGACCATCTATATTTCGAAATACTTTTTTAGGATATGAATGAATCGTAAGAATGGATTTTAATCCCAATGCTTGTATGATTGTATGCCAATTTTTTATTTGGTTAGAATTATGATCACTGCTGCGTGTTATATCAAATAATGTTAAACATCTTATCATGTTTTTACTTATAGTGTTGTAATTTGGGCAAAGAAAAAGGGCGGTTGCCCGCCCTTGAACTTTGTAATATATCTAGGATATATTAAGTGTAGCTTAGCTTGAAACCACGGTTAGCGAATACTGAACCGCTGCAATCAACGCTGTTGTTACCAGCAGCAGTTAGACTACGAACAGTTGCCTGAACAACGCTTGCAATACCAGCATCAGTTGATGCAAGACCTTGTGCGCCTTCAAGAAGAAGACTGATGTTACCACCGCTAGTTGCTTCTACTTGATATGCAAGAACAGTTACGTTACTTGAAATTGCGCTTAGGATTGCAGGAATTGCGTTGTTTACACCACTTTCACTACGAATGTCTTGTGCTGAACCACCACTTGCTGCGATATAACCTGCTAGTGCTACAGGGAACTTTCCGATGAAGCTAGCGCCGATTGCTGTTGAGATAAAACCCTTACCATCACCAACTACACCAGCATTACCATTTGTACGATAAAAATCTGCCATTTTAATTCTCCAAAAATTGCGTTTATTATTACGCTAAGAGTATTTATGTTTGTGGTTTAAAATTGGCTTATATATAACTTTTTTATGGAGGCAGTGGTATGCTTGCTTTTGCAAAAGCAGATTTTAATTTTGCCAATGAACCAGGTGGTTTATCCATTAATCCGCCATATATTGTTGTTAAAAAATTCGGATCATCTGGATATACTCCAACAGTTGCTTTTATTTTTTCACGAACATTATCAACAGTGCCACCGCCTAATTTTCCGCTTGCAGCTAATTCTTTTCGACCTTGATACCAAGTAGAAGTTATTGCTTGTATTAAATTGTTTAATTTTGGTTCTAATGTTGCAGAACCTGTTGCAAAATCTGTATTAGCGAATGAAGATAGCACTCCACCAAGCGCACCAGTTGAATAATCTGAAGGTTTTATATATGATTTAACACCAGGTGTGCTGTTTAATGCAACTTCAACTGCATTTTTAAATTTGTCCGCGTCGCCAGTTTTTGGAACTTTGTCAATGATAGATTTAATATAGTTTGCGCTATCTGTAAATTCTTTTGAACCTACAGGCGGTATAACAAGTGGATTTACTGGTGCTTCTGATAAAACTTCAACGGCTTTCATCTATTTTTCTCAATCCACGAATAAATTTAGCAGGTTCTTGGGTACGAATACTATTTAATAATCTTCTTTCTAATTCTTCTGCTTGTGGAGTATCATATGTTTCTCGTATTTGATTAATTAAATTTATTGCACTATTAATAATATGATTTGCTCTGCTTTCTATTACTAAACCAGTATTTTTATTATTACTTAATTGGCTTAATTCATCAAGAATACTACGTGATTGTTTGCGCAAATTGTTAAACTCCAAAATTATTTAGGGCAAATTAGGCAGTTTCAATTTTTCCACAAGCAACATCGCATTGTACAACACGACCATTTTCTATACTTGTTTTGGTCCAAGATGATTCAACATTGCCAAACCATTTTATTGCTTCTTCTAAAGTTGTTTGATGTAAATCATTATTAAAGATTATTTTTTTAATTTGAGAATTTATAAATCCGTGAAAACCTTTATCATAGGTATGCGGACTAAATCCCATATAACAACATGGATAAACTTTACCATCTGCTGCAATATAAATTGATTTTGAATTTTTTGTAAAACAATCTAATTTTCTATTTTCGTCATATGCTGGATATATATATTTTTTTGTACTATCTGCATGAAATTCAATAATTTCTTCTATGTTGGTATGCGCATTCCAATCGCCCATTATATGCACAAGGTTACCTTTTCTATCAAATACTGGTCCGCTGTTTCGTCCATGATCTTCAAGGCGAAATTCTTTAAATCCATATTCTTTACTACGTTTTTCTGCTTCATCAATTTGGTGATTATTGTGATCAAATTTAATCATTTTCCAAACTGCATAACCACCAGCACTCATAAATGTTTTTGCATTTTGAATAATTTTATTAAAATCAGTATCTTGACGATATAAATGATGCGTATCTTCTAAACCATCTAAACAAAATTCAACTTTTGTTTTAGATATTTTTCCAAGTTCAAACCAAAAATCATTATTTCTTGCACTGCCATTTGTGCTTATTTGGATAATTAAATTTCTGTTATGTGATTTAAAATATTTTATTATTTCTAAACTTTCTAAATTAGCAGTAAAATCTCCAAAGTTTCCATTAATTAAAAGTATTGTTATTTGCTTAATAAACTGCGGACTAAATGATTTTTGTATAAGTTCTAACGTTAAGCTTGTTTCTTCATATCCACGATTATAAGGATAACCAAATAAATTTCTAGGACAAAGCGGACATCTAGCATTGCATAACGAACTAAATTCCATATGCAAGTGTTGTATTTCTTCTAATTTTATCATGTAAAAATATTTATTGATAAAACTTTTAGAAAATAAATATTTTATTATTGGCACAGTTAGGCAAAAAGGGCAATCAATGAAACTACCAGAAAATGCACAGGCACAATGCGAACAATTACTACGAGAATTTAGACGACCAATACCAGATGAAGCAGTATATAATGACCGTCTTGTTGAAGAGATGGAGATCATATTAGGCTTACGCTTCACAGAATACTTCCTACAAGTCCGTGAAATATTAGATATGACTCTTGATCTACCACATATGACTCGTGGTAGTGCAGGTAGTAGTCTTGTTTGTTGGGCATTAGGAATTACAGATGTTGATCCTATAAAATGGGATATACCGCTATCACGATTCTTAAATCCACATCGTGATGATTTACCAGATATTGATATAGACTATCCACATTGGGTGCAAACTACGGTTATGGAACGTATATTCAAACGTTGGCCTGGCAAGAGCGCACGTATTTCAAACTATGTTACATTTAAAGAAAAAAGCGCCAAACGTGAAGCAGCACGACGACTTGGTGCAAAAGGAAAATTACCACGTAACTTCAAATATGATGATCTTGATATTGATATAGGCGAAGCTATTCGCATTGAAAAGAAGTTGATGGGCAAGAAACGTGCTATTTCTAAACACTGCGGCGGCATACTTGTGTTCAAACACAATCTACCAAAAAGTCTTATAAATGCTGACAATCAGATACTGTTAGACAAACACGAAGTAGAAGACCTTGAACATCTAAAAGTTGATATACTTGCAAATCGTGGATTAAGTCAGCTTTATGAAATAGAACCAAACATGGGATTAGAAGATTATCCCGATTATGATGAAGCAACTATAAATCTACTTTGTAATGGTGATGTGTTAGGCGTTACACAAGGAGAGTCGCCAGCAATGCGACGGTTGTTTCGTGCAATACAGCCAAAATCACGCAGCGATTGTGTATTTGCAACGGCACTTATACGTCCTGTTGCAACCACTGGTCGGCAAAAAGCAAGTTTCTTTCATGATTGGACAGAACAGCGATTAGAAGAAAGTATTGTGTATGAAGATGATGCTATTAGAAAGATAAGCAAACTTATTGGTTGTGATATCTATGAAGCAGATATGTATCGTCGTGCATTTGCAAAAAAGAATGAAGAAAAAGTATATGAGTTTATGCACCGCATGGGAACACATCCGAACAAGACTGAAATTATAGATGAACTATATCAGCTTGGCAACTTTGGACTATGCCGTGCGCATGCTGTTAATTTAGGACGATTAATTTGGGCATTGGCATATCAAAAAGCACATAACCCTAAACCATTTTGGGCTGCATATCTTAAACACTGTGAAGGCAGCTATCGCCGTTGGGTTTATAAGAATGAAGCCAAACGTGCTGGTTGGGACTTGCGTGATTTAGGATTTAATTATAGTTTGTTAAATGACCCTATATACGAATATAGAAAATATGGATGGTGGGGCGATGCCGATTTTTTACCAGGTTTTTATTGCAACAATCAGTATCTTGACCGTTTTGAATTTGCTGGTCTTGTTGCCAATGGTCGTGTATTCAAGGGAGAAGGCGGGAAGTATATCACCTTTCTTACCCTTGGTGTTGGTAACGGAAAATATATTGACCTATTGGTAAAAGGTCCAGTAGCATATCATGACTATGATGTAGTATGCGGCGTGGGCAAAGTCAAAACAAGCAATGGCAGTCAATATATTGAATGTCAAAATGTGCGGACATTAAAGCTAGAAAAATTTAACTCTTCTGCTTAAGATTGTTTAACATTTGACGCAATGCACTGCTATTAACATCTGCTACGATTTTGCCTGGTTGATCTTCAACAACTGAATCAGTTGATGGTTTAACATTGCTACCACCCTTAATACTTGCAAATATACTGCTGCTTTGTTTCTTGAACTGTTGATATTCTGCATCTTCTGCAAGATCACGTATGCGCAAACTATCAATATCAAACTCAAGTTCAATCTTTTGCCCAACACCACTACTTGAACGAGTTTTCATTAACTGCAACTGATATTTGCCATGCTCACGCATACTGCGACTTGTAAAGATACCAAATAAGTTATCTGCAGTATTAATCTTTGAAATACCGCCACTAATATGGCTATGGTCAAACTCAACTTCTTCCACAGATGCACGGTTTAACTGCGATGCAGTAACAAGCAAGATATCCATTTCTTTTGCAAAGTTACGAATTTCTTCACTTACATATTTGTCTTTAACAAATAGATCACTTGGACTTACCTTTGCGCTAACAGGCATGAGAAGATCAAGATAATCAATCATAATAAAGTCAAGTTTGCGACCTGTACGAACTTGCAGTTCTTTACAATATGAACGAACATCATTAATAGTGCTTTGTGCTGGCAGATACTTGATTTGAAACTTACCGCTCTTCTTGCCAACCATTCTTACTTTAATTTCAATATCTTCAATGCTCTTAAAGATATCCTTGCTTGCAGTGTTGGTTAGCATACTATCAATACGCATTGCTGTTAATTCTTCGCTCAATTCTAATGTGATATAAACACCATTTAAACCAGCCAATACCCAATTACATGCAATATTCTGCATGAATAGAGATTTGCCCGAACCTGAACCACCAGCAAAGATATTCAACTCACCACGGTTAAATCCGCCATATAACTTTTGATCAAGCGTTAGCCAACCTGTGCTGGTTTGTCCATTATTGTCTTTAATCTTTGTAAGACGAGCAATAGGATCATCAAAATAATCTGTGCCAAGGTCTTTGGTTAGGCTGATTTGCACTGCATCCTTAATCAGTTTCTCAACAGGGTCAAAATCACCTTTTTCCAACAGGTCTGCTGCCTTGAGAATAGCACGTTCAAGTTCTTTTTGTTTTGTAAAATCTTCAAATTCTTCTAAAAACCATGCAGTGTGATCATCGGTCATGCCAGGTATAGGTTGAAATGTATTATTGGTAGCAGCATTGATCTGTTCTACCAATGGCATAATAGTATGATGCTCGCAGTGATTTTTAATAAACTCTGCTGCACCTTTAAGACTGCGGTCAAAGTTATCAGAATTAAAGATATTCTGAACTCGCACATAACTTTGTGGATCACTTAGCATCATTTCAATGAATAGCTTTTGTATTGCAGTATCGTATGTTTTTGCCATTTTGTTATTATATCTTTATTTCTTTTCCATGTCACTATTAATCCATTCTAAAAATAACTTAGCAAAATCAATGTGTGCTTTTTCTTTTAGATGGTTATCTGGAAATGTCTCATATTTGTTTTTATATGCCCACTGAACAAAACCTAAATTTTCTGGTAGAAAAAATTTAGTTTTATCTATATTTTCATACAAATGATGTGTATCATGTTGATAACGATTAATTTTATCTGCAATGTTATTGTAAATTGCAAAATAATTTTTAGTTGTGGTAAAATAAAATGGTTTTTTTATAAGTGACAAATATTGTTGTGCAATCAAAATATTTTTAAAATATTCACTATATATAAATGCATCTTCTATTACAAGTGACTCAAAAATATTTCTCATGTCATTAATGGTATCTTTATCAAAAAATTTTTCCATTAATTTCTTTACTTTACTGTTTTTATTGTACATTACAGTATTATTTGGTGTTATTGTTAAAGGCAAATTGTCTTTATATAAAGTTAAACGATCATTGAAAGACCACATAACAAATATTGCATCCGTGTTAGAAAAATCAGTAGATAAGATTTGATACAGTATTTGACTGCAACTTGCGCCAGGTATTGAGTAATTAGTGACATTAGCTTTTTTGTTAAGTTGATTAATCCACGTATGCTTACTTGGTATATAATCAAGCAAGTTTGCATCTGGAAATTCATCTCCAAATGTAAAACTACAACCAAAGCCAGCAATATTACCTAAAACCATTTTTTTGATACCAATTGTATTTTTAATTTATTTGTTTGAACACTGTTTAAAATACTGCGCATTGTAAATAAATTTCCATATTTTGCAACAGCATCAGCAGTATCTTTAATACCCGTCTCCCATTCAGGAAATGCTACTCCCCAACCATAATTTAGCGCAGCATTAACCATTGCTTGTCCTGCTTTATCACGATCAGGCACAACAATGATGTCACGATCAAGAGTTTCAATAACTTGGGCTTGGCTGTCATTAATTTCATTGCTGCAGATTGCAAGCGCACCAATAGCCACAGCATCAAGCAATCCTTCAACAACAATGCAAAACTTTGCATCCTTGTGCTGCTGATCATATCCCCATATCATATTGCTTGGATAATTAGAAAAGTATTTTATCTTCTTTTTGCCATCTTCAAATAACCGCCCACTAAAACCCATAGGTTTGTTTTTCCAAGTAAATGGAACTAGCACACGATTTCTTAAAGAAGGGTCGTCTGTCCAGTAAAAATCAGATAACTTATCGCTAAAACCTCGACTATCAAGATAATTAATAGCCATTTCAAGACTGTTATAATCGTTTTCATTGATATATCCATCATTTAACCAACTTGTAATAGGACGACCAGGGCATGGCTCACGTGGTTCATATGTTGGTAATTCACGTGTTTCTACTCGCGGTGCATCAGGCGTAGATTGCGCTAGCGCAAATAAACTTAATTTACTAATTTGATCATCAGCTATGCCAAGCCAACTCATCCAACGTCGCATCTTATAAGAAAGACGATTGCCAGGTTGCCAAGAGGCAGTATAATGACAGTTAAAGCAGTGAGCAGTAATACCGCCCTCTGGTGAAGGCATCACGCCACCACGCCCACGAGTATCCGCTGCATGACCATTGTGATGACAGCAGACAGCATTGAAACTTATCCAACCGCTAGGCGTGGATTTGCGCTTCCATGGCAGATGTTGCATGATTTGGTCAGTAATTTCCATATAATTATTATAACAGATTTATTACAAAAGTCAAGGACGATATGTGATATAATTTACTTTGCCGCTGCTTTGTGTGACTTTAAAGCGAACAGCACTAAATTTGCCTTGAAAATTATAATACTGGTTGCCAGTTGAGTTGCTGAACACTGTTGTATTAACTAATACCCAATTATTGGCATTACTTACGCTTGACGTGTCTTGACTTGCTTGAATATCAATATTGCCAGTAAAATTAGTAGTATTGTATTGCACTGTTTGATATACTGCACGTGATTTTACACGGTCTGCAGATATAGTAGTGCTAGTATATGCAACATTTTGATAGTTTGTACTTACATCATTTGTATAAACAGGCACACTTAGATTTGCACTTGGTACAAAAGCAGGATATACACTATCTAATAATCTTGCTTGCCCTTGAGCATTATAATTATCATCACTGTACGCAATTTGTTGTTCGCCTTCTGGACTTGTTACAACGATGCTATAATTATATAAACCAGCACTTACATCATTAAGCAAGGTTCCTTCAACCAATGTAGTAGCAGTGCCAGTATCGCTATAAACCAATTGTAGTATTCTGCTAAAAACTAATTCTTTTGTTGTTGGATCAATTAGATTAAATAAAACTGAACTGTCAAGTAGGCTAACAGGTTTTTGATCTTGATTCTTAATCAAAAATTGAAATATATTATCTACACCTTTATAGATTTGTAATGGTTTTGCATACACTAACTGATTCTCCGTGTGAGGTGTGAAATCACTATTCTTTACAACATATATAATTTGTGTATATAAATAACCTAAAATTGGCTGCACAGAATGGACTCCTACAATATTTATTATGATTTCAATTGAACAAATGCTTGAACAATACCCTTTCCTTTCTTATATAAAATACACGCATAGTGATTACATAGGTATTATACAAAACCATGATACAGATATAGTTTCTATGTATGCTTTCAATAAATTAAGAACTGAAAAAGACAAGTTAGGTTTCTTGCAAGCAGCAGAAATATGGTGGTGGGAAAGCAATCGACTAATACCAATTAATATATTTTTAAAAGAAACATGGAATCCATATCGTTATAGCACAGTTACATTAGCATGCAAAGATATTATTGAACAACAAGG
>Ga0208383_1000138_pt1 | contig 14141 bp, 19 predicted proteins | sample CryBogCBE10Sep07_FD_184588 | JGI IMG/M metagenome (GOLD analysis project Ga0208383, IMG submission 184588) | Freshwater microbial communities from Crystal Bog, Wisconsin, USA - CBE10Sep07 (SPAdes) | ecosystem: Environmental > Aquatic > Freshwater > Lake | place: Crystal Bog, Wisconsin, USA...
TATAGAATGAAAATTGTCGCAAGGAGCTTGCTCCGACAGCATCATTCTATAATTTACTAACTAAAGGAGAACTACTATGTGGACATCACCAATGGCAACAGAGATGAGATTTGGCTTTGAAGTAACTATGTACGTAATGAACAAGTAAATAATTTAAAAAACACTTGACAAATTATATTTGTTCTGTTATAATATTATTTATTAATAATTAATATATATAATATAATATATTATAATAATATAATAATTAATTAATAGTCTAACAGAATATCTTCTGTTTGTCAATACCCTTAATAAAATATTTATTAGACAACGGGAGCTTTGGGGCTCCCTTAGTCTTTGTAAGAAAGTGCTTGACAAAGCACATTAGTTATGTTATAATATTAGCATATGAGTGAAGAATTGTCTGAGAAAAAGACATCGGGTTATTTCCTAGATGGTCAAGAGTTACCATTGAGTCCTAGAAGAGGAAGACCTCTCAAGGCTGCTCATCATGCTCCAGACTGGTTCCCTCAACAAACTAAAGTAGACGCTTGTACCTATTACTGTGTCTATGGTGACTTTGATAAAGTATCAGAGCTCACTAAAGTGCCAGCGAATGTTCTTCGTGTATGGCATCAAGAACCCTGGTGGGTTGAAATTCAAAAGAGAGTGTACGTTGAACAAAACGAAAACCTCTCATCCCGTATTAACGATGTACTCGACAAGAGTTTAGTCGAAATAAAAGATAGACTAGAACATGGTGATTTCTTTTACGATAGGAAAGCTGGTGAACTAAAACGTAAACCAGTGGAAACTAAAACACTAGCTATTCTTTTTGATAATCTAACAACTAAACGACAATTGGTTCGTGGTGAGCCAACAGCTATATCTGCTAAAGTGGGTGTAGAAGATCGCTTGACACAACTAGCAGAGTCTTTTGAGAAGTTTGCTAAGAGTCGTCTAATAGAAAACGGAACTGTAATAGAGGAGAATGGTCATGCCATTGAAGAAGGGTTCAAGCAAGAAAACAATATCCAGCAACATCAAGACGGAAATGAAAGCGGGCAAACCACAGAAGCAAGCAGTGGCGATAGCTCTTTCTAAAGCAGGTAAATCTCGTAAATCTAAATCAAAGGGGAAATAAATGGCTACATACAAAAAAGCAGCACCAATGAAAAAGACAGCAAAGAAACCAATGAAAAAAGGTAAGTGCTAATAGATGGCTACCAAACCTGGTCTTTATGCTAACATCCACAAGAAGCGTGCTAGAATTAAAGCGGGCTCTGGTGAGAAGATGCGTAAGGTAGGTTCTAAGGGTGCCCCAACAGCAAAAGCATTTAAAGAGTCTGCAAAGACAGCTAAAAAGAAATAAACATGGCTACTCGTAAAAAAGGACCTAATCTATCCGTAGGACGTGGAGAGAAACTATCTGTTAAGGCAGGTAGTGGTCTTACTGCAAAAGGTAGAGCTAAGTATAACAAAGCTACTGGCTCTAATTTAAAAGCTCCTACTAAAGACTCATCAAACCCTAGACACAAATCATTCTGTGCAAGAAGTAAAGGTTGGACAGGAGAACGTGGTAAAGCAGCTAGAGCAAGATGGGGCTGTAAATAGGATGGTAGAGTTTTTACCATTTAACACCGTAGAGGAATTTGCTAACTGGTGGTTGACACATGGGTGTCCATTAAGACCTCCGTTTAAAGATGCAATTTATTTTACAGAGATGACCTCTAGTCTATGTATCTTTAGACATGAGAATTATCAAATAGAACTTTACATTGTCAATCCTAGTATGGATTGCCCTTCACATCATCATCCAGGTGTAGATTCAGTATTCATGTACCTCACTGGTAATTTACAATTTGGAAAACCAGATGGTACATTCACAGATACCACTGAGCATCAGAAAGAAGGTGCACATGGTATGCACATGTTATTTGGTAGAATGGTGACAGCTCTTAATGCAGAGAATCATTCTGTTAAGACAGGTAAAGAAGGCGGAGCTTATTTAAGCTTTGAGAAGTGGAATGATGGTATACCAGATTCAGTAGCAGTAAACTGGGTTGGTGATACTGTTGGTGAACAACATACAACAATCATAGAGGAAAACAAAGATGGCGATATCAACAGCAACAAATCCTAAAGCTATGCAAGGTAAAGCTAAACCTAAAGCTAAAATGACAGCTAAAGCTAAAGAAGCTAATAGACGTAGAACAATTGGATCATCTGAAAATGATATGGGTCCTTCAAAGAAAAAAGCACCTAAAGGTTACAAATAAAAAGTGGAACTCAATGCAAAGCTTATAGATGGCTTTGCGGGTTCCTTACTTTCTAAGAGATACGATTCAGCAACAGCAACACCACAATGTCATCAAGAGTGGTGGGAGCAATGTAGTAGTAAAAATAATTTAGTAGCTATTGCAGCTCCTCGTAGTCATGGTAAGTCCACCGCAATCACCCATGCCTACACTCTAGCAGCTATGTTGTTTAGAGATCGCAAGTTTGCTGTTATTGTATCTGATACAGAAACACAAGCAGTTAACTTCCTCAATGACATTAAAGAGGAGTTACGAAACAACGAAGACTTAATAGAGTTGTTTGGTGTTAAGAAGTTTTTAAAAGATACTGAAACAGATATTATCGTTGAGTTTAATGATGGATATAGTTTTCGTATTTTAGTTCGTGGTGCGGAACAACGTGTCCGTGGTTTGAAATGGAATCAAATAAGGCCAGACTTAATTGTCTGTGATGATTTAGAAGGCGATGAACAAGTACTCAATAAAGACAGACGTGAAAAGTTTAGACGTTGGTTCTTTGGTGCATTACTACCTTGTATGTCAAGGACGGGTATATGCCGAGTTGTTGGCACTATTCTCCATCTTGATAGCCTACTTAACCGTTTAATGCCAGAAGACAGTGATAAACGCACTGTCATAGAACCTTTAAAAAGTTACAGCTTAAATAAAAAGGCAGCATGGACAAGTGTTAGATATCGTGCTCATGATGATTCTTTCGATAATATATTATGGCCTACAAGATGGTCCAAAGATGCACTTCAGAAAGAACGTCAAAGATATCTGGACCAAGGTATACCAGAAGTTTATTCGCAAGAATACTTAAACTACCCAATTGATGAAGCAACATCCTACTTTCAAAGAGGAGACTTCATTGAGATACCTAAACATGCACTTGATGCTATTAGGCATAAAGAAAAGAAACTAACTTACTACGCAGCAGTTGACTTTGCTATTAGTACAAAGGAAAGATCTGACTACACAGTTATAGCTGTAGCAGGAATGGACTCTGATGGCATCATGAATATTGTAGATGTCAGACGAGGTAGATGGGATGCGTTGCAAATTGTTGATGAAATGTTTGCAGTGCAAAAGAAATATGAACCCTACTACTTTGTTACAGAACGTGGAGCCATTGAAAAAGCGATTGGTGCTATTTTAAGACGTGAACAACTATCTCGTCAAGTGTACATGAGTTTGTTACCCATGACACCAACTAAAGATAAGCAATCAAGAGCAAGAAGCTTTCAAGCAAGATTTAGAGCTGGGGGAGTTAAGTTTGATAAAACTACCGATTGGTATTCAAACTTAGAAGAAGAACTTATTCGGTTCCCTAAAGCAAGAAATGATGACCAAGTGGATGCACTTTCTTGGTTAGGTTTAGTAGTAGATCAAGTTCAATCTGCAGATACCCCTGAAGAAGAATATGAACAAGAGTATCAAACTGCTAAACGAAGTTTTCAAAATGATGGACGTTCACCAATAACTGGATATTAACACATGGAACTAGACGTTAAAATTAAAACGGATAAATTATTAGCTTCACAAAACATTGCTGAGCTATTAGACGAAGAAGCTCTTAATACTATTGGCTATAATGTAGCTTATGAGTTTCAATTAGACAAAGAATCTCGTAGTCAATGGGAAAAACGTGTAGAAGAAGCAATGAAGCTTGCTCTTCAAGTTGCAGAAGCTAAATCATTTCCATGGAGTGGTGCTTCTAATATCAAGTTCCCACTAATTACAACAGCAGCATTACAATTCCATAGCAGAGCATACCCTGCTTTAATTCCTTCTAGCCAAATCGTTAGAATGGATATTAATACAGACGTACAAACAGATCCAGCTAAACTATTCTCATGTCAACGTGTTGAGAAACACATGAGTCATCAATTATTAGAAGAAGATGAGAACTGGGAATCTGAAATGGACAAGGTACTTATTACAGTGCCTATCGTTGGTTGTGCATTTAAGAAAACATATTGGAACTTTAATGAAGATCATCCAGTATCAGAAAACATCTTAGCTAAAGACTTTGTTGTTTCATACTGGACTAAGAACTTAAAAGACTGTACACGTCAAACTCATGTTCTCTATCTATCATCTAATGATGTATTAGCTAGACAACGTAAAGGTATGTGGCTTGACTTTGATCTATCACAACCACAACCTATTGTACAAGACAGTTTAACAGATACTCAAAATAGAGCACAAGGTACTGAGCAACCAACTAATGATCCAGCAACTCCATATGAGTTCTTAGAACAACATCGTTGGGAAGATTTAGATGGTGATGGTTTTAAAGAGCCATACATTATTACAGTAAACAAAGAAACTCGTAAAGTAGTTCGTATTGTTGCTAACTATTTTGAAGAGTCTATCACATACAATGATGAAAAAGAAATTGTAGCAATCAAACCTGAAAGCTACTTTACTAAATATTCTTTCATCCCATCTCCAGATGGTGGTTTCTATGACATCGGATTTGGTATTTTACTAGGACCATTAAATGAGTCTATTAATACTATTATCAATCAGCTCGTTGATGCTGGTACTATGGCTAATACAGCTGGTGGCTTCTTATCCAGAGGAATTAAAGTACGGGGCGGAAATTATAACTTTGCTCCTCTTGAATGGAAGCATGTGGATTCTACTGGTGAGGACCTTGCCAAAGGTATTGTACCTCTTCCAGTAAGAGAACCATCACAAGTCTTATTTACATTACTACAAACATTAGTTACTTACGGTGAACGTATTGTAGGTGCTACAGATATTATGGTTGGTGAGAACGTAGGACAAAATACACCAGCACAAACAGCTCAAACTATGGCTGAACAAGGTATGAAAGTGTTTGCTGGTATATTTAAACGTATCCACAAAGCACTTAAAGAAGAGTTCCGTAAAGTATATCGTCTTAACCAACTCTACTTACCAGATGAATATGAATACAGTGGTGGTTTTGCTTTAGCAGCTGATTATAAGACATCACCACAAACATTACGTCCTGTTGCAGACCCACATGTTGTAACAGATACACAAAAGATTATGCAGGCTGAAGCTTTGAGACAAGCAGCAATGTCATCTCCAGGCTTTAACATGTACAAAGTTATGCGTAGATACCTTGAAGCAATGAAGGTACCTAACATAGAGGAAGTATTGCCTAATCCACAAGGGCCTAATGCTGTTCAACCACAGCCTAATCCTAAAGTGATGATTGAGCAAATGAGAGCTCAAGGTAAACAAACTACAGAGCAAATGAAATATAAGATTGCTATGAGTAAACTTGCCTTAGAAGCTGAAGTAAGCAGAGCTAAGATATTAAAACTTGAAGCTGAAGCTATTAAAGCAATAGAAGAGGCTGGAGGAATTAAGGAAGGTCATCGTATTGCCCTATTAGAAGCACAAATAGGAGCAGCTAAAGCACATCAAGAAGGTATCTTACGTTCTATTGAGTTAATGCAAGAATCAATGGGAGAAAAAGATGGCAATAGTACTAACGCAGGAGGAGTATCAGGATTGGCTAGTCCATCCAGCAACGAAATGCCTGTTCAAGGCCCTAAATAACGACAGGGAGTTCTTAAAAGAACAACTTGTTAGGGGTCACATAGAAAACGAACAAGAAGCAAAAGGTAGATGTAGTGCAGTTTTAAATATCCTAAACATCGGATATGAAGACTTAGTAGAAGGAGCAAGAGATGACAACAAATACTAGTGGGATTAATCCCGTTGGTCATAGACTATTAGTACTACCAGAGGAAGTAGAAGAAGTAACCGAAAGTGGTATTATAGTTACAGTAGGTGGTCAAAAGGATAGAGAGCAACTTGCTCAAATCCGAGGTACAGTGGTAGCGATGGGTACAACAGCTTATACCGATCAAAAAGATCCTTGGTGTAAAGTTGGAGACTTCATTACCTTTGGTAAATATTCTGGACTTATCTATAAAGGTGAAGAGACCAAAGATGGTAAAGAGTATCGAGTGATTAACGATTTAGACGTTGTGGCAACACACGAGAAGGAATAAAGATGAGTGAAGAACAAGAAGTACAAGACTCAAATGTCGAAGCTCCTGCAGATAACACTGTAGAAAAAGAAGCTCGATTATTTGGCTGGGTTCCTAAAGAAGAGTTTAGAGGTTCTGAAACAGATTGGGTAGACGCTGATACTTTTGTTAAGCGTGGTAAAGAAATTAACCCTATCCTTCGTAAGAACAACGAACTCTTAATGAAGAAGCTAGATGAAAAAGCTAAAGAAATTGATGACATCAAAGCATCAGTTGAAGAGTTTAAGAAGTTTCAGAAAGATGCTTTTGAAAAGAAGAAAGCAGAACTTGAAACTGAACTAGCAACATTAAAGGCTCAGAAAAAAGAAGCGATAGCTGAGGGCAATGGAGATCTAGCTGTAGAACTAGATGATCGTATTGACGAACTAAAAGAAGCACAAAGGGAAGCAAAGGAAGAGTCTAAAGCTCCTCCTCCATCTACACCCACAGTACAAACTGATCCTGAAATATCAGCATGGCTAGAACGTAATACATGGTTCGGTCAATCTGGTAATGAAGAGATGACAGATGTGTCAAATGGTTTGGGTGCTTCTATAAGGAAACAATTCCCTCAACTAACTGGTCGTGCATTTTTAGACAAGTTGGATGAACGTATTGCTCAATACTTCCCAGAGAAAACCTCTCTAGGTAAGAAACAAAAGGGTAGTGCTGTTGATTCAACAGGAAATGTAAGGGCTGGGGGCGGAAGTGGTAAGAAGACTTATGACAACTTACCATCAGAAGCAAAAGCGGCTTGCGATAAATTTGTTAAACAAGGTTTATTCAAATCTAAGCAAGAATATGTAGACTTGTACGACTGGGAATAAAAGGAGATAGATATGCCAGAAGCATTAACATTAGAAGAAAAAAAAGAGAAAGCATTAGAGAAACAAGTTCGTAACAATTCTGAACGTCCTTCACAAGAACGTAAAAGAAATGTCTTTAACGGTACTCAAGGTAAGTTAACTGTAAACTATACTATTGAAGGTTACCACCTTCATGGTTTTAACGATGAAAATGGTAGAGTACAAGATGCTCTTGATGGAGGTTATGAGTTCGTTTCACCAGAGGAAGTTGGCGGTGTTAAAGAGAATGTAGTTTCTCGTAACACAGATCTAGGAGATAAGGTAAGATGGTTAGTAGGTAGAACTGCCGATGGTGGTCCTTTATATTGCTATTTAATGAAAATTAAACAAGAGTGGTATGATGAAGATCAAGCAGCCCTACAAGCTAAAAACAATTTAATTGATGAAGCTATTCGTAAAGGTAGAAATACCAAAGAAGGCACTTCTTCAGAGGGATTCTATGCTCCTCGTGAAGGCATCAATTATAAAACTTAAATCAATAACCAAAGGAGTTTTTAAATGGCGAACATCAATCGTCCTAAGGGCCTAAGCCCAGTACAAAACACTGACGGTTCACCATACAGCCAAGGTGCTACGTTATTCGCAGTTGCGAGTGACGCTTCAAACACTTATGCTATTGGTGATATCGTTGCAGCAGCAGCAGGTGGTGACGCTAATGGCGTTCCTTATGTTACTAAATGGTCAGGCACAGTAGCAGCTAATAACTTACCAGTAGGTGTTATTGTTGGTATTCGTGTTGCTGATCCTGGTGCTTCATTAGTTGGTAATTCACTCTCATTAGAGAAAACTTACCTTCCATTGAACGCAGGTTTACATTATGTTTTCGTTGTTACAGATCCAATGACATACTTCACTGTTCAAGGTGACTCAACTGTTTGGGCTGCATCTAACTTAAACAATAATGTAAACTTAACAATCACAGCAAACCAAACAACTCTTGGTAATGGTGCACCGTTTTCTAATACAGTTGCAACTTCACCAGCTACAACAAACAGCTTACCATTACAAATCGTGGGTATTTCTTCACGTCCTGATAATGCGTTAGGTGCTTATTGTGAATTAGTAGTTCGTTGGAATGTTCATGCCTATATCGGTCAAGCAACTGGCCGTACTGGTGTTTAATAACTAAGGAGATCTAAAATGGCGGGTTTAATTACCACAGCATCACATCCTAAGGCTCTTTGGCCAGGGATCAAACAATGGTGGGGTCAAGTTTACGATGAGCATCCAGTAGAATATACTGATCTTTTCGATAGCGAAACTTCAACACAAAACTATGAAGAAGATGTACAACTTACTGGCTTCGGTTTAGCTCCACAAAAACCTGAAGGTAGTGGTGTTGTCTATGATTCAGAAGTTCAAGGCTTTACAACACGTTACACACACGTTGCTTATGCTCTTGGTTACATTGTAACTAAAGAAGAGTTAGATGATAACTTATATGAGCAAGTATCTCGTAAACGTGCTGCAGCTTTAGCTATGTCTTTCCGTCAAACGAAAGAAAACGTAGCAGCTAACGTATACAACAGAGCATTCAGCAATACATACGCTGGTGGCGATGCTGTATCATTAGCAAACACAGCACACCCAAATACATCAGGTGGTACATGGGCTAACCGTCCAACAGTTGATGTAGATTTCTCTGAAGCAGCTTTAGAAGATGCTATCATTGCAATCATGGGTTTACAAAATGACCGTGGTTTACTAATCAACATTATGCCTAAGACATTGATTATCCCACGTCAACAAGTATTCAATGCACAACGTGTATTGCATTCTTCATACCAAACTGGTAATGCTAACAATGATATTAACGTGATTAAATCTGGTAACTACTTACCAGGTGGTTTCAAAGTTAATCATTACTTAACATCACCAAACGCATGGTTCATCCGTAACACAATTCCTGGTAAAACAGGTATGAAGTACTATGAACGTGTTGGTATGCAATTTGACCAAGACAATGACTTTGACACAATGAATGCTAAGGCTAAAGGCTACGAAAGATATTCTTTCGGTTGGTCTGATCCAAGAGCAATCTGGGGTGTTAACGGTCCTTAATTGGATCTTAATTGAACGGTGGGAGGGGATAAAGTCCCTCCCTAAGTTCTTTATAGGAGACTTATATGTCATTTGAACAAGAGAAGTTAAAAGGTAAACGTCCTGATACGACAGTACCTAAAGAAGGTTTTAAGAAATAATTTTATAAACAAGCTCTGATGACGCTTTTAATTAAGCGTTGCCTAGCAACGTCAAAGGAGACTTTTAAATGTCAAACCCAACCAGATTTACAAGCGGAGTATCTACAGCCTACACAGGTGAAGTACTTTACTCATTCCCATTTCCAGATCCGTTTCACACTGGAAGTAACCAAAGTTTAGGTAGCTCAGTCTACACTAACGATTTTAACACACTAATCGGTACTGATTATACAGTAACTGGTTCATCATCAACATTTGCATTATCTAACACAGTAGTTGGTGGTGCAGCAGTATTAACACCAGGTGGTACTACAACAGCTTCAGCTGCATACAAGAACGGTACATTCTTCCAATTCCAAGCTGGTAACAGAGCATGGTTTTCAACAAGAATCCAAACATCAGCAGTAGCTGGTTCTGTTTCTTACTATGTTGGTTTACGTAACGGTTCAGGTACAACTGATGGTTTATGGTTTGCTAAAGCAGCTTCATCAACTTCTATTAACTTAGTATCAACAGTTGGCTCTACAGCTACTACATTGTTAACTGGTGTAGCAACAGCTGCAGCAGCTACATGGGTTGATTTAGGTTGGTACTTTGATGGTACTGATTTATTAGTATATGCTAATGGTATTATTGCAGGTCGTGTTTCAGCTCCTACAATTGGTTCATCAGCAACTACATTAACTAATGCAATCTTATGCCCAGTGTTCCAAATTACTCCTACAGCGACTGATACTTTAACTGTTGACTTTGTTTTAACAGCTCAAGAACTTTCAAGATAATAGGAGAACACAATGGCTAATTCATCTTCAATTCAAATCTTAGAGGACGGTGCTGCACGTGCCGTCATCAAGTTTGAAGGTATTCTAGATACATCTGACTTAGCTGCTACTGGTACTATTGGTACAGCAGGTGCTCCTGCATCTTTAGGTAGTTATACACTTAATTTTACAGCAGGATCTTTAGCTCCAACTATAGGTCAATTTGTAACTTTCAGTGATGGTACTACAACATATAATGCTGGTACATACATTACAAGCGTAGTTAGTTCTACTCAAGTAACTGTAAATAACCCAGCTAAAACTGCAAGCACTGGTTTAACTATTACTGGTACAGCTGGTGCAGTTGTTATAGCTGATCCAGCAGTATTATCTACTGTAGATCCTACAGGTAGTGCTTACCTTAAAGCTTCTAAACTTCGTATTGATAAAATCATTCATAACATTGAAGACCTTTTATCAGTAGATATGTATTGGAATGCAACAACTCCAGTTCGTATTGAATCTTTAGAAGGTAGAGGTAAAGGAGACTATCGTGACTTTGGTGGTTTACAAAATAATGCTGGTGCAGGTGTTGATGGTAAAATCACAGCAGCTGTAACTGATTCTACATCAGCAGCATGGACTACTAATGCTCAACTAGCTTTTTCAATAATCATTTACTTAACTAAACAATACTAATGGACTTAGCTAACTCACAAGTTAAACAAATGGAAATATCCGCTGTCATTACGAGAGCGGATGGTTCCGTTGAAAATCTTGGAACAATTCAATATTGGCACAAGAATCCTTTTAAACGTATTTTATGGAGAATTAAAACATGGCTACACTCTTAGTCAATACAGGTAAAGCTGTAGTAACTAACCGTATTAAAAACGGTGCTACTGGTGCTACTGAACCTTCTTATGTTGCATGGGGCACAGGTGCAGGTACTACTGCTGCTACTGACACAACTTTATTTACTGAAACTGGTACTAGAACTGCAGGTACATCAACACAACAAACAACATCTACTACTAATGACACATATCAAGTTATTGGTACTTTAACAGCTGGTGGTACATTAGCTATCACTAACGCTGGTTTGTTTGATGCGTCAACATCAGGTAACTTATTTGTTAAAGGTGACTTTACAACAATTAACTTATCTTCTGGTGACAGCATTCAGTTTACATTCAAGACACAATTCAGTTAATAAGCTATGGCTCTTAATGAGAGAGCAATTAACACAGATGCTATTAACTCAGGTATTGTACAAAAAAGCATTGTACTTACTGCGGTCATCTATGTAAATCAGGTATACACATACCTTAGTGGAGCTATTAATAGTTTCTTCCTAAACGCAGGAGCTATTAATAGTACACCCACTGCCAGTAATTATGCTAATGCAAGCATAACTACAAATCTTACTAAAGCCGTATCATTATTAACTAGTTTAGCAAGTACAGTAACATTATCAGCAGGTAGAGCTTATCTTAGAACTTTATCTGTACTATCTACATCAACAGCTTTAATAGTTAAAGCTATAAGTAAGTTGATGAGTAGTGTTAGTTCAGTTACAACTAATACTATAACTAAACAAGTAAGAAAAATACTATCTATTATTAGTACAAGTATTGTATCTATACTAAAACAAATAGGTAAATTAGTATCAGCTTTAAGTACATCAAATGTTACAATACTTAAATTATTAGGTAAGACTTTAACAATATTATCTACTTCAACTGTAACAATAGTTAAATTAGTAGGTAAACTTATTACATCTACTAGTACATCTACAGTTACAGTATTAAAAGCAATTGTTAAAGCCTTAAGTGTTTTATCAACAAGCACTGTAACTATACTAAAACAAGTTGTGCATTACTTAAGTGTTTTAAGTACTAGCTCAGTAAGTTTAATTAAACAAGTAGGTAAATTAATAACTGCTGTATCCACTAATGCAGTAACATTAGTAAAAAGAATAGGTAAGCTTTTATCTGTAGTATCTACCTCTACAGTTAACTTACTTAAATATACAGGTAAGATTGTATTAGAAGTAGAAGTTACAGCTGCTACTATTATTACAGCTGTTAATAGACTAGTAACCCTTTTAGCTTATTCAACTTCATCAGTTAATATAACAAAACGAGTTGGTAAAGTTGTATCAGCAGTATCAACCTCAGTAGTTACTATAACTAAACTTATAGGTAAACTTGTAAGTGCTTCTGTAACCTCAACAGTTACTATCTTTAAAGCAATTACTAAACTATTAGTTATCTTATCTACTGTATCAGTTAATTTAAGTAAAATAGCAGCAAGAATTTTATTAGCAACTTCTACAAGTTTAGTTACTTTAATTAAACGAGTAAATAAGTTAATAACTTATGCTGTTACAGAAACTGTTAGTTTATTATCATCTAGGTTCTATTTTAGAACATTATCCGTAGTATCTAGTTCTACAGTTATATTAACTAAATATTGGATAAAACTATTGACAATTTCAGTAAATTCTGTTATAATATTAGTTAAAGGTATTAATAAACTTTTTAATATTATATCAAGTATAACACCTAGTTTAGTTACAAGTGTTATATCTTTTGTCAATTATGCAGCTAATAAGGTAATCTATGCTGTACCTAAGTTAAGAACTCTAGCAGCAACCCGATTTATTACTATGGTAGGAACCTTAAAGAAGGTTAGATCTGCCTCTCTAGTTAAGTTTAGAACCCTATTTATTGACAAGGATTTAAATATATGAGTAATTCATTCTCATACAAAATAACCAACGATAGCGAACAGTTTACATTTGATTATACCCCTGTAATGGGTGCAAGTGAAACAATTAATTCAGCTACATGTACAGCAGTAGTTAAAGAAGGAACTGATCCAAGCCCAAGTGCTATCTTAGTAGGTAGTCCTTCTATTAGCGGATTTAAAGTATCTCAAAGAATATCAGGTGGTTTAGATGGAGTTACTTATAGTATTCAAATGACTGCAACTACATCACTTAGTAACATTTATACTGTAGTAGGTGATTTACCTGTATTAGCTCCAATTAACGTCTAAGGGGACATAAAATTAGTTATACCCCAAGATATGATAAGGGCGACTGGATAGCAGACTGTGATGTCTGTGGTCGTAAATATAAAGCATCTCAGTTACAACAACGCTGGGATGGCCTTATGTGTTGTAAAGATGACTGGGAAATTCGTCAGCCACAAGACTTTGTAAGAGGAGTTCCTGATACACAAATAACTCCTTGGACAAGACCTGAACCTGCTGATTATTTTATACCTATACATTTTACACCACCAGCAGTACTTATATCAATATTAAATACTGTAAAATTATTAACTAAAGTTATACCAGGTAAAACATTAAGTGCAACAAGCACTAGCTCAGTTAGTATATCAAAACTCGTTTATGTAAACACTAAAACAATTGATGGGTCTCCTATCAATTCTACTACAATAGGATAATCATTATGGCAAATATGCAATTCGCTAACAACGCAGCAACCACTCTAGCATCTAGTATTCTAGTTGGAGCTACATCATTAACAGTAGCATCAGGTCAAGGTGCCTTATTTCCTACCTTAACAGGTTCACAATACTTCTATTGTACCTTATCTAATGCTGCAGGTACTACTATTGAGATTGTTAAAGTTACTGCAAGATCTACAGATACATTTACAATTGTAAGAGCTCAAGATGGTACTACAGCTTCTGCATTCTCTGCAGGTGATAAAGTAGAACTTCGTTTAGTAAGAGCATCACTTAATGACTTTCCTAAACTAGATGAACCTAATTCTTATTCAGGTCAGAACTATTTTGCTGCTACTACATTAACAGATGGTGCTACAATTAGTTGGGATGTATCAGTTAACCAAGTAGCTACAGTTACTATTGCAGGTAACAGAACAATGGCAGCTCCTACCAACTTAGTATCAGGTGCTTTCTATGCTCTTAATGTTATTCAAGATGCAACAGGTTCTAGAACT
>Ga0208383_1000144_pt1 | contig 13862 bp, 23 predicted proteins | sample CryBogCBE10Sep07_FD_184588 | JGI IMG/M metagenome (GOLD analysis project Ga0208383, IMG submission 184588) | Freshwater microbial communities from Crystal Bog, Wisconsin, USA - CBE10Sep07 (SPAdes) | ecosystem: Environmental > Aquatic > Freshwater > Lake | place: Crystal Bog, Wisconsin, USA...
TTTCCTTTAAATGAGGATGATTAATTATAAGTCCAAATAGGAAAAAAGCCACCCCTTTTGAGGATGGCTTTCCCTTTACTTCTTACTTAATTAAGCCCCAATAGGGTTTGTTAAGTTGTAGTTGCTAAAGTCGTAACCGTAAACATAAACGTCACAAGTAGCGGCCGCGCCTTGGGCGGTAGTTACACGGAAATATACGTTTTGTGTTGATTGAGTAGCAGTAGAAGCTACTGTCAATTGGTTAACAACTGTTGCACCAGTATTGCCTGAAAGCGCAGTAGAAGCCGCAACAATAGCAGTACCTTGTGCGTTAGCCGCTGGGTAAACTGCCGCAACTGCCGTTGTCAAGCTTGTAGAAGCATTGGTAACGATAAAGTTGCTAACAGAAAAGTTAGTTGTGTTTTGGATAGGGATTGCGTTATCGCCAGTAGCGTTAACGTTTACACCAGTCAATACACCTAACAAACGGATAGCTTGGTTAGTAGCTAGATTTGATGGATGAATCGTTTGGGTTGATGCTGGTCCTGGATTGCTCATGATTATTTCCTTTAATTTGGTTTAAAAAAGTGGGGTTTTTAGGCCCCACTAATTAATGCTTACGATGCAACACGGCAAGCGAGTTCTGGGTAGAGTGGCGCCCAGCCGTACAACACATCCAAACGAGTAGGAATACTATCGTTATTGATGGTGTATTGGCGCACGACACGCATACTCAAACCAATTTCCTTATCAGATGCACGACCAGCAAAGTGAACGCCTTCAGGCAACTCAAGGTCAGCTACTGCAAGCGTAAACGCATTGCGGTGCATGATGATGTTTTGTGAAGAAGTTGTACCGGTGTTATTGAAAGGATTAACAGTCTGTGAACCAGTTGAAGTTACGCTAACGTTCTGGAACTGACCAGCAGTAATAACGGCTGGGGAAACAGTAACAGAAGCAGTACCACCAGAACTGATAGACACGGCTGAAGTAACTACGAATGAACGTAGTTTGCCAGAACCGTAAGCTTGACGGTTTTGTGGGTTAACTGCATATACACCGTTGATGGTGAATGTGTCACCTTGGTTCAATGTAGCGGCCGCACTTGTAGCACCAATAGTGATGGTAGAAGTTTGTGCCCAACCTGAAGTCAAGAAGCCAGTTGCAGTTGTAACGTTACAAGACAATGTAGCACCGGAGTAGCTACCGAATGTTTGTGCCTGAACGTTTTGGTCCATTTTCCAGTTCATGCCGCCGGAATCCCGACCCATCAAGCCTTTACGATACTGTTCTCCAATTGCTTCTTGTGGAACAAACAAACCTTTCAAGCTATCAACGATAGTTGCGGATGTGAATGGCTCAACGATACAGCTACGGCGACCGTCACGTGGCGCACCTTCAGAATCAAGGTAAGCGGCGGCTGTCAAGTAGGTAATCAAACCAGTTGGTGCTGTACCAGCGGTACCAACGATGTTAGCGGTATTGTTTTTAGCCATCAACAAACCATCACGGTCCATTTTATTTGCAATAGTTGCTACAGCGGGTTTCAAAACTCTGTCCGAAAACATATCCAAAGACAATGCCAAATCTTGTGTTGTGAACTGGGTCGCAACTTGGAATTGAGTTGTCAATGTAACTGGTACAGAAGTTTCGTTAAAATCCTCGACCGAAAGGGCGGGACCTGTCGCACCAACGAAACGTCCAGGACGTCTTACGTTAACGGTTGCGCCAATTTTTCCACCAACGACAGCGAACTGATCGTCATAATTGCGGTCAACTTCAGAAGTAAAAGTTAATTCGTTTTCGAGGACCATTAGGGCCTCATTAGTAATTTTTGAAATCGTCAATAAATTATTTGCCATGATACTAATTCCTTTAAGGATAAATTAAATTGTTACCTTAACGAATCTTTCCTAATTTGCGGCCGGCTTTCCAAGCTTGATAGTCGATTTGTTCGCCATCTGTATAAACGCTTTGACTGCCAGTCCCACGAATAGGATTAATAGGTTTCGGTGCATTAGACTTCACCGCAACAGGCTTACTCTTAGCTGGTTCTTCGGCTTGCACCTCAAACTTCGCTTCCAACTTACCAATCATTTTCAAAGCTTGTGCAGTAGATAGGTTTGCAATCTTGGCGCCCAGTTCATCATCTGAAGCTAATTCATACAGAATCCGTGGACCAACATCACTTTCCAAAATTGCATCACGTACTGCATCGTTTACAGCAACAGTTGATGATGCAATCATATCTTCGTAATCCGGTACTTCAGCTTTAACAGCATCAAGCTTTTCTTGCCAGGTTTTTAATACTTCCTGTTGTTTAGCTTGCTCTTGTTGTTGCCTTAATTCCCTATCACGTCTTGCTACTGCTTCATTTGCTGACCATTCGGCTAACGCTTCAGCGTATTTAAACGCATCGGGAAAGTCGTCAGGTTGTGGCTTTGTATTGACCTCATTCGTTTTCTTATTCGATTGCTGTCCTTCTAAAGCTTGCAAACGGGCTTCCAGCGCTTCCCTAGCGGCACGTTCTTGGGCGGCTGATTCTTCTGCCGCTTTACGTGCTTTGGTCAACTCTGAAAACCGCTTTTCCAACTTGGGGTTGGGTTTTCGTTCCTCTGTTTCGGTCGTTTCCTGTTCAGTAACGGCTGGTTCACTCTGACCTTCTTCGGCTACTGGCTCTGAAACTGGAGTTTCCTCAACGGTTTCAGCCGCAGTTTTAGCCGGTTCGGTAGCTAAACCTAACTTGTTAACATTCCATTCAACTACATTTTCACTTGTTACAACGTTTGATGCCAAACGTTCTGCTACATTTGCTTCTGACATGGATAACTCCAAGATTTGACCCGCTGAACCCAACGGTAGGTTGTGACTATATTACAACACTTTATTGTGGTTGTGCAATATTTCCTTGTCCTAATCCGACATTTGCTTGACCCATATATTCGTATTGTTCACGGTTACGGGCGGCAATTTCTTTTTCAAGACGATTGGTGTCCAAATGGTGTAACAAAAGTTCCATAATGGCATCAATTTCCATTTTATTTTGGCTAGTGATTGACCGTGTGTTCTGGTCATGCACTTTAACGCCGGCATTGAGAATTGCCCTTTGGTCCTCATGGGATTGTTTAACTTGTTCAATATCTTGGCGTTGTTTAATCATCATCTGTAATTGCTGATTTTGCTGGCCCATTTGTTGCAATGCTTGTTGCATCTGCTGAATTTGCATTTGAACTTGTGGTGGTATCTTGGATTGGTCGTCAATTTTGGCCAATGGATTGATAGAAGCAAGGCGGTCTGCAATAACTTCTGCACCTGGGAAGTCCATATTTCTAAATACTAGGTCACCAATCTGCCCAAATAGGTTCGGATTAGCAGTTAAAGCGGCCATCATGGATTCCACGGCTTCTTGGCGTTTAGTGCTAAATCCAGGGCCGGTTTCCATCACAATGTCATATTCACCAACGGTTACGTCATTTAAAACCTTATCTACTCCGTTTTCGTCCTTGCCTTGCTGATTAATAGTAATGATTTTGGGTTTTCCATCCTCACCAATAATCCGCATAACCCGTTCTTTATCGTAAATCTTGGGGATAAGGTCAAGAATAATGCGGCCAGTATGGGCAATTGAACGTGTCAAATTGTCGTAGTAATGGTAATTAGTCATGTCAACTTGCATCTGTTGACCTTGTAATGCTTTACCGCTAATATTGCCTTGTGGTAATTGGCTTGGGTCAAAAATACCTACAACTGCCATCAAGTCAGCATTAATTCCAGCGGCCGCCGCCATAATTCCGGCTGGTGGTTGCTCTGGTGCCTGGCGTATTGGGGGTGGTGCTGGCTGGCCATCGGTATCTGTTTGTTTGTAACGCAGATAAGACATGGCTTTGGTATTGGCTTGCGCCCATTCGTTTTCATGTCCTTCGTCTTGTCCTTCAGCCATAATCCATTTGGCTTTGGGCGCAAGTGCCACGGATTCAGTAATGGATGTAACCCAGAAGTTGTACATTCTTTGTGGGTCTTTAGCCATGCGAACTAGGCCAAATTTCTTACGTTTGCCTTCAATAACCAATTGCTGACCATAAGTAGGCACGATAGGGATATATTTACCAGCCCATTTGCCTTCTTCAAGGATTTGCATACCAGTTAGCTTGCACCAATGAATTTCTTTGCGCCAAGAACTACGTCTAGACACTTCATAAATGCCAGCCATTTCTAATACTTTTTCGCTTGGCATTTCATCTTCATAAATATGGGAACCGTCTGACAATAGAATTAAGTCTGCATTAACAATTTTGGTATAAAAATATTCAGCAAGGCGAATATCTTCTTTCATTACCCATTCTGCATCGCTATCGCCTGTACCACGCTGGGTAAATCCGCTTCCATCTTCAGCGCCAGGGTACATTGCCCTGAAGTTTTCTTTAGGAATTACCGTTGTGATTAACACTTTTTCAGCATCTGAACCGTCAGGTAGCACCGAATTGGGGTCAAAATATACGGTAAAAGGGTTATCAATCGTGTCAATGCAAATTTCTTGGTCAAATGATTTTTCATTTACATATCGTGTGTTTACACGCCAAAAACCCCAACCCATACGAACCGCTGATTCATAAGCTGTGTCATATGCGTGATCTGCATTAGATTGATTTTCAATGTGACGACACATTCCAGTAACAATATCGGCTAGTTGTTCGTCAGTTTGATTATTCATCCCATGGGCTTTCATCCGTGGGCGTTGCTGTCTTTGCTGGTTACATAGTTGACGGATATACGCATCAACCTTATTAATAGTTAAACAAGGGCGTGATTCCACGCTACGGCTATTTTGGATTTCTACTGGCCATTGGTCGCCGCCAGCAAACTTTAAGTCATCTAATGCTTCTGAACGGTTATTAGTATCGGCATCTGCCGCAAAACGTAGGAATTGCTTTGCATCGTCAATTCTAGGGTCATAATCATCGTATTGCGTTTCAGCCATAATCTATCCCATCCAACTAGATTGAACGTGGGGAACCGTCCTTTTGGGTGGTTTCCTAGGTTCGTTAATCATTAATCCTATGTACCTGAAAGCATCGGCCCCGTTAGAGTAATAATCGTGAAGTGGCTTCTGACTAAATTGCTTCGTTTCGGGGTCAACATCATATCGGTAATGTCTTAAGCATTGTAAGCCTTCTTCACAATTTTGCCTATCAAAATAGCATTTGCTGAAGATTGTTCGTGCCGCATTTATTGAATCTGAAACTGGAACACGGTCTAAAACTTTTGTCATTATTCCTGTTTGTCGTACAATTTCCTCTATGGAACGACCAGTTCCTAAGGACTTTGCTTTTGCATCGTGTGGCAACCAGATGGTATCAATCATGTAACCAAATGATTGGATTTTTGCCAACCAATAGCTAATTGTCTGTTGTCTATCTTCCAAGTATCGAATAAGCCTTGTTTCAGTTGGGTATAGTTGGACAAACCACACCGCTGTATGGTCATTCCACCCCAAATCGAACACAATATGAACGCCCTTGGTAGCATCATAAGGCACATTGCATATGCGGCCTTGTAATTCAGCCATAGTCATTTCTTTAGCAAAGATGGCACCGTCAATAGTCTGGCGTGGAATACCTTCCCATACGTTGTTATACGCTTCTGGGTCACGTGCCTGAAGCTGTCGGCGTTCTATATCCAACACTTCCGGAAAGTATGGATTGTCACTCCAATTAAGCTTAGTAACAATGGCGTTATCTGGCGGATTTAATACAAAGCGCTTATAAGTTTCATCCGTGGGTAGTTCTGGGTTAAAGCTTATCCAGATTTCGCTGTTTTCTTTACGGATAGTAGGTATCAAAACACCCCAGGACAGGGAACTTACGTTGTTGGCTTCCTCTACCCAGCAAATATCAATTCCTTCGATAGATTTTAGACCGTTGATATTGTTTTTTATGCCGGCAAAGATGAACTCCGAACCGTTGATACCCCTAATGGTGTTTTGGGTGATTTCATAATGGGCTTCTAATCCCATGGCATAAATTTGGTCACTTAGTAGCTTGTGAACAGAATCCTTAATGCTGGTCTGAAACTCACGGGCGCATAAAACACGAATAGGGCTTTTAATGCCTTTAATCAATAGCGCACGGGAAATTCCCCAAGATTTTGCACCCCCACGTCCACCGTACAGGATTCTATAGCGTGATTGCTTGGGTTCAAATAAGCATCTTAATTTGGCTGGAAACCGTTCCCTAGCAATGGCATCTTTAATCTGTTGTGATGGTTCCATCAGGTTCCACGAACGTTATTACTACGCCAGTCTTTAGTTCAGCACCATTAGGTCCTTGGATTTCTTGAATGGCGATTGCCTTGCCATCCAGTCTATCCGCTACTTCTTTTACGGCCCATGCTTCACCGGCTTCTGCTTGGTCAAGAACTTTATCTACTATCTTGGCAATCTTCTGGGGATTCTGGGCTAATGCCCTACGCATGGCATCTAGAAATGGCTTATTCTTGCTGGCGTTATTATTGCCAGGCTGTCCACCCCTTGAATTATTCGTTTGTTCGTCCATATTCTTGAATTATAAATACTTTTTGTGGTATTTACGCAACAGGTTGTTCAGTTGATACTACGGTAATATCTTCTGGTTTTACTTGTACTGGCTGACTAGCTAAATGGTCATCCACTTGCTGTTTAGCACTTGCATGAAGCTTTGTATATAAAGCCATGACTGCTTCCATAGGCAATTTTTGTAATCCAGCAAGGATTAGTTCCATTTCTTTTACAGAATGGCTAAATTCCAGTTGTAATGTTTCTAAACTCATTTTTTCTTACCTTTCTTTTTTTCTGCTTCACGTTTTTCGGAATATGCTATTGCTACTGCTTGTTTGACTGGACGTCCAGCCTTAACTTCGGTGGCCACGTTCTTTTTGAAGGCGGCGGGTTTAACTGATTTTATTAGGGGCATGATTAACAGTTCCAATTTTTAAGTGATGCTTTAGCCCGTTCTGCTGGGCCTTTTGCTTTCTTTACTACACCTTCCATTCTTGCACAAAATGATGCCTTACGACCCTTATCCTTCTCATTCTTTGGGTTTGGTGCTGGGGCTTTTAGATTACTACCGTTCTTGGCGTTATATTCAGCACGGCCTTTAGCAGTCATACCGGCGCCCTTATCGGTAGGGTTGTAGGTCTTTCCCTTGCCAGTTGTTTTATGGGCAATTGGTTTGTCGTGTTTTTTAGTAGCCATTATGGTTTCTTTGCAGTCTTAGCAGATTCTTTAAATGCTTTAGCTGTTGGTGCGCCCTTACTTCCAGGCTTACGCATCTTTTCTACTGGCTTGCCTTCTGCTTTTTCACGTTCAATGCGTGCCTGTTTTTTATGGATATTGGCGTACAAGCCAGGTTTAGTTGCCATTTTTAGCACTCTTTCTGGTAGTCGCCTTTTTTAATGCTGGCTTGTGTTTGGCTTTGGGCGCTGGAAACGGTGGTTCTGGCATTTCATCTTTAATTTTGAATACGTAATGTACATCCAAATTTTCAACAACCATGTCCACTTTTTTAGTTTTGTACCAGCCAAAGTGGTTCATAAGCTTTTCAAACAACGGGGTTCCATCTAATAGTTCCATTATGCTTCTGCCTTTTCAGTAGTAAAACAAACGTCTTGCCATGACATGATTAGATAACGTTCTTTGTCATGGAAGTATTCTGTGAACTTTAAATATTCTTCTTGGGCATCTTTACTCATTGTCCCAAATCGTATGTAATCACCGACTTGTACCGGCATTGCTTCACGGCGCCCGTTTATTTTTCTTCCGGGGCCTACAGCGACAACAGTACCCATATTGTCGGCTTCTTTGTTGTCAACAATAAGTACGGTACTTAAAATGCGTTTATCAGGGCGCACAACTATTTTGTCGCCCATTGGTTTTAATATAAAATCTACATCAGCCATGTGGTTCTCCGTTTACTACGTGGTTAGAAGGGCTTACAAGTTTCACGTGCTTGTAGGCCCTTCGCCTTATTACATATCGTCTTGGTCGTGTCCAACACGTTTATGGTCGTAGCAAACGGTTTCACCCATTTTGCCACTATTAAATTCACCCAAACGGCCATCATGTTTACCCATGTGCATTTCACGGCCGCCTACGCCATCTTCCATTCCAAGGGCCACACCACCAGCAAATGCTTTGGCTTTACGTTCGCCAGTTGTATCGCTTGATGTTGCACCTTTAGGTACTTTTTCGCCGGTTGCGCCAGGCATGAATTTGGTGGAATTTACACCAGTTTCACGTAGTTCACGTTTTTCGCCAGTACGGTCGCTTGATTTTGCGCCTTTTGGCTCAACTTCTTTGTTGTAATAACCCATAATATTTCCTTTTTGCAAAAAGAACTAGAAAAGCCTAGTTTCCATATTTTCGTCTATTTTACTACTATGTCAAGTCTAATCTGTGGGGTCGTAACCAAATTCATGAAGTGAATTAGCATCAGTCCAAATATGCTTGGCTGGTACTGTTTTTTCAAGAATATGATACCCATTGTCAAAATATTTGCCATGTTGTTCAGCATAATCTAAATTTGGCGTTACCCAGTCACCAGGGTGTATATCTTCACCAGCGTGTTCTGCTGGTACAGCACGGTAAATAGTAATTGGATGGTCTGGTTTACCTTTGGCGGCTTTCATAATGGTCAAGGTATCTTTATCCATTTGGTCGCCCATCCCATAATATCTATGCCCATTGGGTCCATACACATCAGATGGGAATGTTTTGTCTAATTCATGCCCTGGCGCATTATCTTCAGATTTATAAGGTGCTTTATGGGCGCCCCGATAATCGTATTCTTGGCTTGGCGTATTAATGGTTTCTGGATGTTTAGTTGTAACAATTGCATCATCTGGATTTATGTCTAAACCATGTTCAGCATCAGCATATGGAAAAAATTGTCTAGATTGTTCTTTATTTAATCCATAACGACTTTGTACCATTCTGGCTTCAGCTTCCCCAGCATGGTGTCTATACATATCATAACCAATTGCTTCAGGGTCAAAATTAGTATATTTTCTACTTAAAATATCACGTTGGGCCATTAAAGAACGATATTTGTCCATGTCGTCAGCTTTATAAGCTTCACTACCTTGGCGGTTAAGGTCCTCAATTTTGGACATTATTCCTTCTTTTTCTTTAGCATAATGTGTAATTAACGCATTAGCGTTTGCCCCACGATTCCAACCTTCTTTTGCTTGTATTGCATGGGTTAATTCATGCAACATGGTTGATGTAGCATCGCTAGGACTTAAATTTTCCCGCAAACTAATAAAATTTTTATTTTGATTAAATGCGCCTTTTATTGGATTTTCTGCGCTATGTGTTTTTACTGTAATATCACCCAAATCTGGATAAGCTTGTAAAAGTTCAGGATGATGTAATACGTCCTTTACAGTAACTTTATCTTTTGACCAAATACCATCTAAACTAGCTTTTCTATAAGTTTCACCAAAATTTTCGCCATCTTTCATTGTGGCAAATTTATCTATTATTTCTTGTCGCCATTGATTATCTAAGCCACGGGCCATGCCAGTTGTTTCATGTATTTGCTGTGGTGTAGCGCCTTTGGCTTCCATTTTTCCAGCATTAAAAGCCATTTCCCTATCCCATAAAGCAGATTCAGGGCCAATCATACTTAAACCTACGGGTTTACCCTTAACAAATGGGGCAAAGTTAGCCGCAATAGCTACTGGTTCGCCTTGTTGATAACCTTCTTCATATCCAGCATTTTTGGGATTTAATACACCACCGCCGTATGGACTTTGTGGTGGAAGTCCTGTTGCACCAGCGGCAAATCCTGTGGCTTGAGGCATACTGTTGTTTCCAAACAACTGTGTAAATGCTTGTGGATTTGTTACAAATCTGGCTACGTTTTCAGGAAGTTTACTGATTGTATTAGCAATATCTTGCAAAGACGTGGTGCCATCATAATTAATGGCAGAATTTAGAAGGTCAGATAAATCAGGCATGGCTAATTTTAAAGGACTTCTATCATTACATCAACGCCGCCGCCTTTTCTGATTTCACCACGTTGAATCATCAAAACGTCTATTTGGCCGTCATTGTCATATACTCCAGCATCTTCTAAGGCATCCAATACTGCTTTAAGTCTATTATCTAAATCGGTAACTATTTTTGACCGTGGATATAGCCAAAGCGTAACTTCTAAACGTTGGTTATTATACTTTGGTACGTTTTGTGCAATAACGCACTCTGATACCGCAGTCTTAAATTCTCGCCCAGCTTTGCTTAAAACGGTATTGCCACGAAAGTTACGCCAATAAGTGTTTACAGATGGCGGATAAGGAAGTTTAATAACGGTCATAGTAAGTATTTGATTCTTAATAATGTTTTGGTAGTATTGCACAAACTTCTTAAAAAGGTAAGTTATGGCTAACCCAGGGTTATCACGTGAACAAATGCAAGAAGCGGTTAATGCTTTTGCAAAGACTGGCAGTAAAACAGAAGCGGCCAAATTAATAGGCATAAATCCAAATACATATTCTACAAGGCTTAGGTCAGCATATTCCGCTGGTATTACGCCTACTGTAGCAGTTGCCAATAAGGAAATTAATGCTTTGTTAGAAGCAAAAGACAAAATCAGGCAATTAGAAGCAACAATTCATGCCCATGAAGAAAATACGTTGACGGCTGAATACATTAAATCAACCATTTTAAAAATGACTAAAAAGGAAGTATCACCACCTAATTGGCTGGTACGTCCAAACAAAAAGAAAAGAAGCGCTGGTGTTCCTACATTAATGGCATCAGATTGGCATTGGGGTGAAGTAGTTGACCCAAATCAAATTAATGGAGTAAATGAATACAACGTAGCGATTGCACAAGACCGTGCAAGGGTAATGATTGAAAAAACAATTGATTTGTTAAAGAATCACGTAGCGTTGACTGATTACCCTGGCATTGTGTTTGTGCTGGGTGGCGACATGGTATCTGGTGACATTCATGAAGAATTGATGGCTACCAACTCTATGGAAATTATGCCAACAGTAATAGATTTATTTGGTGTATTGACTTGGTGTATTGAAACTTTAGCCGATGAATTCGGAAATGTCTTTGTTCCGTGCGTATCTGGTAATCATGGACGTAATACGCACAAAATTAGGGCAAAAGGTCGCAACTTCACATCCTTTGATTGGTTACTCTATCAATTTCTATCAAAGAGGTTTGAAAATGATTCCCGCATCCAGTTTCATATTCCTGACGGCTCAGATGCCTATTATTCAATCTACGGACATAAATATCTACTTACACACGGGGATCAATTTCGTGGGGGTGATGGTGTCATTGGCGCTTTAGGTCCTATCATTCGTGGCGACCACCGTAAACGGTCTAGGAACGCCCAGATTGACATGGAATACGACACCATGATTCTAGGTCATTGGCATCAACTTATCCAACTAGAACGCCTTATCGTCAACGGTAGCCTTAAAGGTTACGATGAATACGCATACGCTAACAATTTTGGATTTGAACCACCACGCCAAGCTTTATGGATTACGCATCCAGAACACGGTTTGACATTTAGTATGCCTGTTTACGTAGAACGTAAACAAAAAGAAATTAGCAAAGAATGGATTAGCTGGAAATGAGGTTAACGCCTGAAGTATTACGCAATTTATACAGTACGCTGTATTGTGTGTACCCTTTTACCAAATGGGATTTGCCATTACCTGAAGAAATTGATTTCCAAGTTGATAAGCATGATAAAACAACTATGGGCACGTATATGTATGACACGGGTGATGAATATGCACATACCATTACCGTATCTGCCGCATTATGTGGTCACATGATGACAGTAATTCGTGTGTTATGCCATGAATGTGTTCACATGAGTTTTCACCGACAAAAAGGTGACAAGTGGGCACATCATTCCAAGCAGTTTCGTACTAGGTGTTCTATGGTCGCCCATGAATTAGGCTTAGACCCCTTAGAATTATAAATACTTGGTGGCCATTAAATAAGCCCCATAATTTGCAACAGCATATCCAAAATACATCCAACCCAATCCAAAATTTCCTTTCCAAAAACTTTCAATGCAAATGTAAGCATAGATTAGCCCTGTAAGAATAATTAGATTACTACTCATTAATTAACGCTTTCGTTTGTTCAAGTAATTCTTCTTCCGTGATAGCGTACTCCCTTTCAAAGCGCTTTCTACCCATTCCGTGAATACCGGTATCGAATCTATGATGGGCTGGGCATAATGGGATAACAGGGGCATTACTTCTTTTGCTAGTTCGTCTAATGTGATGCAATTCTGCTGGCGTTCCCGGAGTTCCTTGATGCCGACATAACGCACAGCCGAGGTCAGCGATTTTACTATTACGGATTTTGTCATTCTTAGTCATTAATTAAATCTGCCTGGGGTACAAAAAATGCTAATCTGCCGCCTTGTGGGTCTTTCCAATACTTTTGTTGCTTTGCATGATAACCGTACATATATCCACGCACGTAATACTTACCATTGCTTCCAGTTAGCAAATAATATTTTCTTTCATCTGCATCTGTTGGATGAATTATAAGACTACCGTGTAAATGTTCAGTAGCACGTACATCATGCGGTCCTACATCACACGCACCAGGTGTACCTTTAGACCAAAAAATTTGCAAATGTTTAGCAAGCGCACATTCAGCTAATGCGCCTTCGATAGACATTTGCCAGCCATTACTATCTTTAGCGCCGTAACGGTGTTTTGAACCGTTCTGAAGGCATTGCACGGTACGTTGACATCCTACAAACGCCGCCATTTGAATTTCTGCTGGCGACAACTGGATTATGACGTCCATTGCTTTTTAATTTCACGTAAACAATCAACTTCTATAGCCATAGCATCATTCACTAACCGGTGTGCAATTTTTATAGCATCTTCATATTTTTTATTGTTTTGCAATTCGTAAAGCTTGTTAACATTTTTTTGCATACTAATAATTAATTCTGAACGGTCAATCATTTAGTTAGTCTTTCAAGGTTGCGGTTACTTGCTTCTTGGGTACGCCAGGCTTCAAAACGAAGCTTGGCCGCTTCTAATCTAAACTTCCACATTTCTGTTTTGTACGTTGCCGCACCAATAGCTTTGCATAAGTCTTGATATTCTTGACTGGCATAAGCTTCACGTTCTTGGGCGCCCAAACTTTGTTCAGATGATTGCTTCATCTTAATTGAACGTAATGAATGACGATAAGCTTCTAATTCCGCCAACTCACCTTTGGCTTTTGCGTACTCTGGTGCGTATTCATAAAGGTAATCAACGCAATCGTTTGGGTCAACAACTTTGGTATCTGGTTTCACTTTCTTCTTTCCATTTCTTTGGCCCAAGCATTAAGTGTTTTATCAAGCAATATTTGGTTATCCAAAAGAAGATTTTTAAGTTGAATAATTTCAGCGTGTTGTTTACGTAACATATCTGCGTGTTCAGTAAATGGGCTGTTACCCGACCTTACACTTTCACCGTAAATATCTAATTCATCAGCTAATTCATTTGCGTTCATTCTTGTGCCTTTCTTAGTATTGCTCTAGCAAGCGGAAAAATTACTTTATCACCAAGCCATACCAATCTTTGCTCTTTGCTGACTTGTTCAATAATTTCAAGTATTTCTTCATCTGTTACATCTATTGGTCGTTCATAAAGCGGAATAACTTTTTTAGCCTCTACTGGTTCATTTAACTGCAATGACATATTTTCCATGCCATCAGGACATTCTTTACTGACTACCGCATAAGCAAAAGGTGGGGTACTTTCCAACGATGTTCGAGCATCTTGAATCTGCCTAGTGTTCAGTTCTTCAGGATTTCCCCCATTGTTCTTTGCTGGATGGGTGTAAAGTGGTTCAGAAC
>Ga0208383_1000145_pt1 | contig 13859 bp, 19 predicted proteins | sample CryBogCBE10Sep07_FD_184588 | JGI IMG/M metagenome (GOLD analysis project Ga0208383, IMG submission 184588) | Freshwater microbial communities from Crystal Bog, Wisconsin, USA - CBE10Sep07 (SPAdes) | ecosystem: Environmental > Aquatic > Freshwater > Lake | place: Crystal Bog, Wisconsin, USA...
GTTTTACAGCAGTCAAAAGTTCTTGGGCTTGGTAGTAGTTCAAAATTCGTCCTTTGGCTCGTAGTAGCTTGCAATACCATGCTCCTAACCCAAGTGTCTTCTGCCAAGAATCCTTGCAGTGATAGCACCCCAGTGCTCAGGGTCAGCCCAAGCATGAGCAGAGCACAAAGGTTTACCCATATTCACAGACCATCTGTTTGGACAGCCATGGGCTGAACACATTAACTTTGACTCGTCGAACTCTCTTGGCTCATTTTTTGGCAACATTAAAATTTTCCTTTGTAAGTGTTTCTCAGCTCTCTTAACTTTTTCAGGCCCTCTTGCTTGACTCTCTCAAGCTCTTCAGGGTCAACAGGTGTTGGATTGTGTTCAATCTGCACAACTCCCCTTTGTGGAATAGATGGTCCAGAATTGCACAAGTCACGGAACTTGATCGCAGAAGGAGGGAAGTCAGGGTGCAAGTGCTCAAAGGCAAAATCCATGGATGGCTTGTAGGTCAGGAAACCACCGATGATGTCCATCCACACTTTTCTAACCATAGCTGGCTCTGATGCTTCAAAGTGTCTGTCAAAGGCTGAACCATAAACTGCACTCATGTAGGCAAAAATGTAGTCCAAGCCTTCTTCTTTTGTACAAAAGTTCTCATCCGAGTAGTTTGACATTTGAGCCTCCAATCAATCCACGAGTTAGACCAGACAGAACCTTTTGCTTGGCTTGAGCACTTTTTGTCAAGCCAGAGTTTTGCTCCTGCATTTGTTTTTCGTACCAAGAAAATTTGAAGGAGGCCCAGTTGCTCAGGCAACAGTACTTCACCCCATCTTGGTCGCTCAAGTTGGCTTTTCGGAACTCGTTTTGGATTTGTCCCCAAGCAGTCTCTGTCATCGGGAGTTTCTTGGCTTTCCTGATGACCAACCAATCGTTCCAAACTTGTTGATCGACAGTGGGTGGACAGGCAACGCCAGTTGCCTTCTTCTCTCTCTCTTTCTTTGTCTCTACCTCTGTCTCTGTCTCTGTCTCTGGTGCATCATCTTGATATCCTTCTGATATCGTGTTGATATCATCATGATCCAGCCAGTGAGACAGATTGATAAGGCATTCTTTAGTCTCCTTTTCAGACATCCTTAATCTAAAAGCAAGTCTTTTTGCTTCAGGTATGTTTCCGTCTTCTTCGCTTGCTATCAACCAAAGCATGACAAGCACTTTTGCTGACTTTGGATCAAGCTCATGCCAATCAATATCGTCGAGCAGGTCACGATAAAGTTTTACCCATGGTGGTTTACGGTCTTTGAAATGTTGGAATTTGTGCCAGTTTTTGATTTTCATGATTCATATCCCTCAAGAACTTGAAGGACAAGAAACCTTTCAGTTGGAAAAACACCAACTAATCTTTTGGCTTCAATGATTGCTGTATCTTTTGTGTCGTGGACACAAGTAAATCTAAAGCTTTTGTAACTGCGTGAGTGACGCATTACAACAAACTTGTCGATTAAATCGTTGACTGGCTTGTCTGATGCAGGCTTAGAAGCCCTAGACTTTTTGAGCGTTAATGTTGCCATAAACCTACTTTCATTGGTTGCTTTCACTAAAGGAACATGGGGCAGGACGGTGAAAGAGTCGTCTTTTCGGTATGGAGGATCAGTCCAAACCTAGCCTTGTCCAAAAAAATTCTACTCTAAAAAAATGTCAGGACGCAAGACTTTTCTACTGACTAACCCTGATGTTGCACGCTCAATCTTTATTGCAAGCTTGGCAGAAGGTATCCTGTGACCATGAATCAAGAGAGACAACCATGTCGAACTTACACCTAGATAGGTTGCCATTTCAATGATGGCTCCCTTGGGTTCTTCTTTGAAATACTCGTCTAACGTCATTGTTTTTATCCTGTTGTTGTTGGCGTTCACATAAAGCAGTGTCGAGGTTGCACAACACTTCTAAGAATTGCCCTCACGGAGCTAAACCGTTTCGCCAACAAATGCATCTTACCATAACTTGTTGTTAACGTGCAACTACATTTGTGAGTTAAATGTTGATTTACTTTTAATTAACGTGGTACTATTTGTTTGCGTCGATTTGGCGTTTATTTGGAGGTTCAATTGGAAAAAATTTTTTACACAACTCGCACAGGAATCAAGATTGGTTCCCTTTACACACCACCTCTTAGGAGCTTGAATAAAGACGAAGAGCGTGTCCAAGCAGTCATACTAGGCATAGAGCATGACTGGTCACTTCGCAGAACCTTTTGGTTTGCTGTCTACTGTTCCACAGTCGTTACTTTTGTATCAATCTTGATGGCATGGGTTAGAACATGAACGAACACAAATTTTTTGAAATTTTCTCAAGAGTAGTTTTTTTAATTGCAATGATTGTTGTATTTTTTGATCTTACATTTTGGAGACCATAATGAGTAACAGAACATATTTTGAAACAGAAGAGTTTGAAGAATGGAGAAACGAGGTAGAAGAAACAGGCGAGTATGACTTGTGGGTATTAGAGCAGTTAGCAAAGAAAGTTGAATTAAATTTAACTAGTCAATTTAAACAAATTTTTGGAGAAGTAAATGGATGATTTTATTGTTAGACGTAACAACACAGAACGTAAATTTAAGTTAGTTCCTGCAGGCTCACACCTTGCACGATGCTATCGTTTGGTAGACCTTGGTACCCAGAAGACAGACTACATGGGTACACCTAAGATGCAACGCAAAATCATGATTGGCTGGGAGCTGTTTGGTGAGGATGACGAAGGCAATCCTTTGCTCACTGAAGATGGAAAACCCATGGCTATTTTCAAGAACTACACCATGTCATGGGCTGATGGTGCAACCCTGAGAAAAGACCTTCAGTCATGGAGAAACAAAGCTTTCTCAGCCAAAGAGATGGACGAGTTTGACCTCAAGACAGTCATTGGTGTCTATTGCATGATCAATGTGGTACACAAGGCTACTGAGAACAATGTTTATGCAAACGTAGGTGGCGTAGGTCCAGTTCCTACTTTGATCAAGCAAGCAGGCCTTCCTGAGCCTGTTAACGAGAACCAAATCTTCATGATTTCTAACCCAAATATGAAGATATTTGAGACCTTTGGAGAAGGCCTAAGACACAAGATTGAGTCCTCACCTGAGTGGCAAATGAGGGGTAGCAGAAAAACTACTCAAGCACCTAGTGGGTTTGACGATATGAATGACGATGTGCCCTTTTGATCATGGACTTATCTAAACTTCCTATCTTTGGGACAGAGATCAGAAAGCTTGTCCGAAAAAACGATCCAGACACTAGCCATGAATCAGCTAAGTCTGTGAACACAGTGAGCCTTGAACAAAAGGTTTTTGAGGCCATACAGAGTTATGGTGAAAAAGGTTGTATCAGTGATGACCTTTTAGCCAAATTCAACCATCTTCCTTACTCTAGCGTCACAGCTCGATACAGGGCTTTGTTGATTAAAAAGTTAATTGAAGACACTGGCGAACGCAGAAACGGTCGCTCAGGCAAACCACAACGAGTAATGAGGGCAATCTATGATAGTAAGAGCATCTGAATCACAACATTGGTATGACAGGGAAGGAAAACCTGCATACTCAGTGACTGCTAAAAATGGCCTACAAAGGCCTACAACGCTGAGAGACGCTCGAAAGCTGAACTTGGTACCCTCAGTGACAACCATCCTCAGTTGTGCCTCTAAGCCTGCTTTGGAGGCTTGGAAACTCAACCAAATGATGTATGCCTGCTTGACACTCCCACGAGTAGAAGGGGAGACAGAGGAGAGCTTCATCACGAGGATTGTGAAGGACTCGAAAGAACAGGCAAGGCAGGCCGCCGAACGGGGCACCACCATCCACGGAGCCTTAGAAAGCTTCTACGAGGGCATTTACCTTGCAGACTTCATGGACTACCAAACAGGTGTCGATAAGGCCATGCAAGCTGATTTTGGCACCCCTGAATGGTCAACAGAGAAGTCTTTCTGCCACGAGCTTGGCTTTGGAGGTAAGGTGGACTTGCACTCCACGAGTGGTCAAGGTGTGGTGGTGGACTTCAAAACTAAGGAGTTCAAGGACCCAAGCACTGTAGAAGCCTATGACGAGCACTTGATGCAACTTTCAGCCTACAGGGTAGGGCTAGGGATACCTTCAGCGAGGTGTGCAAATGTGTTTGTATCGGTGACCGAACCCGGTCTCGTGAAGGTCATCGAATGGTCCGAAGAGGACCTCCAACGTGGGTGGGTGATGTTCCAATCCCTACTCAACTATTGGCAAGCTAAAAACAAACACAGGTGATCTATGGGTTATGTTGTTTCATTTTTGTGCTTTTGGGCTTGGCTGACGCATATATTCTTTTGCTTCGGTCATGCCGCATGGGGCTTCCTCCTCGCAGGAGCCATCTTCTTCCCCATTGGAATCCTCCATGGGTTTTATCTTTGGTTTAACTAGGAAAAATAATGGCAAATTTAATTTCAATCGAACTCGATATTCACGATCTCACTTTTATTAAAAAATCAATTGCTGATCGAGCACAACTTCTTCTTGATCACTTTGATTCAGTCATGGAAAAATATGGCAATGAAGAAATTCAAGAAGTAAACATTGATTCATTCAACACTGCATTGGCTGAATTTGTAGAAAAACATGGTCACGAAAAAGTAGCCAAAAAAGTAGGTAGACCAAGGGGTAGTAAAAATGCAAAATAAATGGATTAACGAAGACGATGTCAAACAAGTTCTATTTGGAAGTGGCATAGATGGAGAGTTTGATCTTGATGAATTGTTGGAATTTGCAGACAAGTTGATTTTGTTTGCTTCTTTTCACATAGCTCGAACAGAAAGAGCCATGTGTATTGACTTTGTAGAGTCTTTGAATACTGAGGTAGCTAAGGCTTTGCGAGACAAAAGAGGCTCTCTGTGACGTCAGATGACGTTGTTACAGAACTTCTAGGAGAAGGGTGGGAGGAAGACGTTCTACCCTACTTTCTAGACTTTCTGAAGCGTTCTATCAAAGATGCTGACAGGTATAGCTTCATCAGGGATTTTGCCAAACCATTAACTTTCAATCATAATCCTAGGGACAGGCTAGAAATGAAGTATTTTGATGACGTTTTGGATGCCAAACAATATGATTTTAATGAAAATAACTGATGGTAAGTTAGAGGCAAACTGGGAGGAAATCAAAGCCCTCTCGGATGCCTATGATCGTGGCTGTCGTTCAGAAGAATCATACAAAGCCAAAGTCTGTGGCCTGATATTTGAAATGGGATACAACTGTGCCATGGATGATATCGAAGAACAAGGTATGCAGATGGGATTTCTCATGACTCATACCATGGGTAATGCATAAAAAACGGGGGGGACCGTAATCCCCCCCAAACGCTTCTTTGCATGGCAACTGCTAGAAGTTATTCAGGTGAACCACCAACAGTACCTAGATCAATAGGTTGTTGCATAGGCTGTGTAGCCATCTGATTACCCATCATTCTTTGACCAGCTTGAGCTAAGGGTGCTCCAGCTACTGTAGACAGGCTAGGATTGACTGCAGGTGTGAGTTTCTGAACAACCTTGGCAACAGGTGAAGTCAAGCTATTAGCCCATGCAGGGCGATTAACTAAGGTCTTGACCAGAGCTTGTTGGACCAATGGGTTGTAGACAGCGTTAGTGCCTGCAGTGACGCCAGCACCGAGGAGAGCGGCCGTCTCAGGGCCACCCAAGTACCCTGATAACCCCAATCCAGCTCCTGCAACAGCCCTCTCAAGCATTCTCTGCTCCGTACTTGGAGCTTTCTGACCAAATACTTGTTCACCAGCCTGAGCTTCCTGCTGGAGCTTTCCTTTGCCTTTAGCTAAGTTCTTGGCTGTATTCTCTACCTTGACTGAAGTCATAAGTTGGGAAGGCGTAAAGGCACCTTCCTGCTTCATAGCTTCAACATAGGTGCCTGCAGTACGTTGAGGCAATGCAAGTGCAGTGTTTGCTGAATTAGCTTTTTTAAGAATGCCTGTAGGGTCCTTGGCTTCAGCCATGGTCCTTAGACTTTGCTGTAACAACAACAGAGCTTTGGCCTTCTCTCTTTGGTCTACAGCATTGTCTGCAGTACTACTAAAAGCACTATTGATCTCAGCTCCAAGCCTAGAGTCTAGGTCTTTGAAGTTTCTAGCGTACATGAACTTCCCAACACTTGGGTCAGTAACGTAGCGTTTGTTAATCATGTTAACGATCTGGTTGTACTCTTTGAGCACTGCAGGGTCGTTGATGTTCTTTTGAGCGTACAAGAGGCTAGCTTGTGACAAGCGATTGGCTTTGTTGGTAGGCTCTATGGTGCCAATCTGGGGAAGAATGGTGTTGTAGAGTTTGCCAATCTCGTTGTCAACAGCTTCAATGGTTTGTTGGGTGTTGAACTTGTCAGGGATTTTGAGGCCAAGGTCATTGGCGACGTTGCGAACGAGTCCTTTGCTGAATTCGTTGACGCCTTGTTGTTGGGCTTGCTCGACAGAACCCCCGGGGACCACATCCCTCAGAAAATCCTCTGTCTTCTTATAGATACCACCCAAAGCTTGCCCTATCGACAGCTTGTTGATATCCACCCCTGCATCCTTCAACTTCTGCAACTGGTCAGAAAGCTTAGGCATCAGTGCCTTACCCAACACAGAACCAAAGGTGTTGATCAAGTGACTACCTAGTGTGCTCACACCAACTTGGCCTAGCTTTTGGTCTAGTACGTTTTGTGTAGAGTCATCAGCCTCTTGAGTTGCACCACCTAGAAGACCTTGGGCAACACTCTGTCCAACCAAACCCATCCCCTTGGTAGCAGAGCCTACAGCCATACCACCAGCCAAGTTAACTGGAGACAAGATGTTTCCAGCTAGTCTCTCAGTATCAAAGTCAGTTTTACCTTGGCGAGCTGTAGCATAGGCTTCTTTAGCCTCTTTGTTGACTGTATGAGCTTCATTCTCAAAGTAGTCAGCAGTGTCTTTAAGGCCAGCCTTTCTAAAGGCACTCGCAAGCAAAGCAGGAGGTATTTGAGCTAAAGCATCAAAAGGCTCACGCATTCCATACAAAACAGATGCAGTTTTGGGATTGTCTTTCCAAATCTTGTACTTGTCTTGTACTTCTTGTGAAGGCAGGTTATTTTTAGGAGTCAAGTCAGGTGTTTGGCCTGCAAGCATTTTAAGCTCTTCATCGCTCTTATTCTTGACAGCACTCTCTTTTTCAAAAGATGGCATCCCTGCGAATTCACGCAGTTGTTCTTCGGAAAGGTTAGATAAATCGGTTGTCATTGTTGAGCCTTTTTCCTTCTCTCTAACTCAGCCAAAGCTTCTTGAGGGCTTACGTACTCTGCAGGCTCTGCAACATTGAAGTTCTTGGCAAGCTGTGCAAGGGTAGCGTCGCCTTGGGTTGGGAGGTTTTGAGCTTGTTGGTTGTGGTAGCGAATGTTTGCTCTAGCGATCTTCTCGTTGGCGTTGAGGAGGGACCTGAGTTCTGGGGCTGTCATGGTGAAGTCCCCGTTGGCGGCACGTGCAATCAACAACCTCTCACTATCCGAGATCGATCCTTGGCCCTGCATCGTTTGTGCCATCGCCAAGTTAGCCTGCGACTGAGACTGCATCAGTGCTCTGGTGTTAGACAATATCTCGTCATTGTCCTTGCCCTTAATGCCCATCACATTACCAACCTGCAACAAAGCTTGTGCAATCGGTGCTGTAGGTCCAAGCACTACCTTGCCTGAGTCAATCGCTCTGAGGGCATTGTGGATGCTAGGAATCATGGTATTTGCAGATGCTACAGCCTTAGCTTTACTTCCTTCTAGGTCTTTGAGTAAGCCTTCTACACCTACTTCTCCAAGCTTTTTAGCTGTGCTTGTGCTTACGCTTACATTGGTTTTAGGAGACTTAGCTTCTGCCAAAGTCTTCAGAGTTGCATAGAAAGTCTTTTGCTCGTCTTGGGTTAGCTTATGGTCTAGCTTTAATCCCATGGTATCAAAAGCTGTCCTAGCCTCAGGACTCAAACCAGCATTTTGTTGGTAAGTTTGTAGTCTCTCAAAGTCATCAGGATTATAAGAACCATCTGCATTGGGCTTGATGCCTGTGTATGCCAAAGCTTCTTTGAGCTTTTCAGGTTGTTTTGTACCACCAGTACCCACGATTTTGACTGTACCATTGGCATTGATCTGAGCCAAAGTTCCACCTTCTGGGATGTCTTTGACTTCAGGTCTGAGGGCTTTGATGAGGTTGATGTGCCCACTAGAAAGCTCACCAGCCATCTTGGGATCAATACCCATCATTTGGTTGTAGACATCCTGATTCAGTGTTGGATTGCCATCTTTATCAGTTGTAAAGGCCTGAGGAGCAAGCTCCATTAACTTGTTCTGCTTCTTAGTAGCCAAGTCTTGTTGCATGATTGCCATGCGAGCTTGGAGGTTTGGAAGCTCTTGTTTCTTCTGTTCAGCTTGGTAGTTCCCCAAAATGGTTGAGGCATTACCAAGGCTCTCACCAAAGGAACCAGTCCTTGTTGGAGACAACAAAGCTCCAGCCAACGAAAACCAAGGGAGGTCTTTCATCCCTGAACTTCTCTCTAACTGCTTCTGAATCTGAGATGACATCGAGCTGATATCAGACTGTTCTTTAGCAAATGGATTAGTTACAGGAGCAGTAGGAGAAACAGGCAAAGCACTAGTTGCAGGTGTTTGAACTGCAGGGGCAGGACTCAAATTTAAATTTGATTGCGTTTGCTCTTGATTTGGCTGTATTTGTGACAAAGCACCTACAGCATCAGGATTTGGATTTGAATTAACTGCCATGATTTACCTGTTATTAAGATGGTAAAGAATTGTATACATCCAATGCACCCTTCGCCAAAGCTGTACCACTTAACAACGTAGACAAAGTTGATGGGCTATAAGCTGATGCAGGAGCCTGCGTAATCGCTGTCGTGGTAGTAGGCTTGGAAAGCGAACCAATAAGGTTTGCATAGCTCTGAGCTGTCTGCAAGGGGAATAGGTTCTGATTCTGATTGATGGTCTGCTGTTGAGCACCCAAGGTAGACAAAGCATTCAGGTTGTTCAAGCCCAAAGCTTGGTTTGTTGTACCTAGGTTCTGCTGTGCTTGAGCCTGAGCAATCAGGCTTGCCAAGTCTGTACCAGTCAATTGACCAGTGGTTTGACCTGCAGTCAGCAAATTTTGGTTCTGTGCATTCTGCAAAGTTCCAATGTTCTGTCCAGCAGTCAGTTGATTTTGAGCTTGTTGGTTGGTCAATGTACCAGCAGTTTGACCCAAGTTTGCCAAGTTAGAAGCTTGCTGTTGCTGTAAAGTTCCAGCAGTCTGACCAGCAGTGAGTTGGTTGGCGAGCTGTTGTTGAGCCGCTGTCAGTGCCTGTCCATACCCAGCCTGCAGTGCAGTAGCCTGTTGTCCCAAAATGTTTGTATTCGCATTAGCTATGGTCTGTCCAAGGGCTTGTGCACCCCTTGAAGAGCCAAACTGTCCAGCTCCAACAATACCTGCTGTGGTGGAAGGAGCCAAGTTTTGAGCAATCTGGTTTTGGCCTAGTTGACCAATTTGGTTGACCACATCGTTGATGTAGGGACTCATGTATTGGTTTACCAAACCACTGGCACTTTGGGTGCCTGCTTGGAGGTAGGGGGTGGCCGCTGCCAGCCCAGTGTTCTGCACTGCCTGTTGAGCATAGGGGTTAAATGCACCTACATCGTTAGCAGAAGCACCCTGAGCTAAGTAGGGTTGTGCCATGGAAAGTGGACTAGTGCCTGTAGCTTGGCTGAGGTACCCTGAGGCCGCCCCAGCCGCGCTCTTATTCGATGCATTTGATAGGTCAGTCGTAGCTTGATTCAGGTAAGGCTGATAGGTCTGTGAACCAGTCAAGTTCTCAGCATTGTTAAAGGCAAGGTTTTGGTTAGCAGTAGGTCCAGCAAATTGAGCACCTTGAGCACCTGCAGTGCCCATCTCGGCCGCGTTCTGGACCAGCCCAGCATAGTAAGGGTCTAACGATGTGGCAGAAGTTTGGGAGGTTTGTACATTAGGTACAGCAGAACCTTGAGTCAAAGAGCTTGAACCACTGTTATTGAGCGTGGGCACATTTGCTAACGCCAAGGCCCCACTCCCAGAGCCAGTTCCTGTTGTTGTTGACGTTGTCATTTTCTATTTCCCTCTTCAAAGTAGGCTAAAGGACTCTTTGCCTTTGGTGGTATTTTGTTATCAGGAGCTGATCTTTTGTGTGCCCTGATTGCTTCTCTCATCTTGTCCAGTGCTTGAGCACCTGCTTTATTTGACCCATCCCCGAGGGCGGCCACAGTGTCAGCGTCAAATACATATTCTCCATCTGCCAATTTTGCATCAATATCATCGCTTTGTCCTGTTCCTTTGCCTTGGACATAGTGTGTCCCACCCCTAGTGCTAAAAACCGTTTCTAAGGGCGATTTGGGGTATTCTGGGTGCCCCATTTCGTCATGTATCTCTCCACCACGCTTGGCATAGACTGGGCTTTGTAAGCTTCTATAAGAAGGAACGATGCCTGAAGTGTTGACAGCTTGAATGGGTGACAAGTAGTTACCCATCATTTTCAAGTTCTCGTTATAGGGTCCAGTAGAGCCTTGGCCTCCACCTGTTGTGGATGATCCAACATTGCTACCAGAGAGGCCAGAAGGTTGGGCAAAACCTGAGCTTCCACCAGTCTGGGATGGGTTCAAAAGGTTGTTGGCTGTGCTGAGTGCAGAGGCCGCGCTCGCAAGCTGTTTCGCAGTATCCCCAGCATATGTGTACCCAGTTGGTGTCATGATGTCTGACATCGAACTCGCCACAGGCGTCGATGCACCACCCAAAGTGGAAACCCCAGAAGCTGTATTTCCACTCAAATCAGTGATACTAGGTGCAAGCTGAGAATTCATGTCACCAGTCTGGAGAACATTACCTAGCGTATCAAAAGAGGGATTTAAACCAGCACTAGCGTTTGCAACTGGAGCTAAAGCAGTTGTACCACCTGCCATGCCTGTACCAGCAGTTAGGTCTCCTGCTCCTTCTGCTGTGAGAACGCTTGGTGTACTCGCAATGACAGGCGTCGAGCTTTGAGCCGCCAACGCAAGGTCAGCAGACTCAGCATCTGTTCCAACAGAAGCAATAAGCTCTGGAGCGTAGATGGCGGCCGTCACGAGGGCGGCATCCCTCAGTATGGGGCTTTGCGTAACCTGATTAACCACATTCCCAACTGCTTTCCCAGCATCGGAGATTGCATCAGATGCACCATTAACAATTTTACCTAGTACACCACCACTCATTTATAGCTCCCCATGTAAAACATAAGGATCAATTTGATTGAGTCCTGAGTGTTTCATCGTAATGTTTTTTAATCCTGCAAGCTGTGCAAGTCTCACATCTGTACCCTCATTTTGAGCATACATAAGAATGGATTTCATGCCTTTGCTTTTTAAGAATCTAGCCATCTTTCTTAAAGCATCAATGTACTTCTTGGGTGGGTCACCATTGATAATCGCCAAAAGAACATTCCTGTCTTTTTCTTTGCAAAAAAACAATACATTGTTGAATCTAATAGGCTTGAATCCTTGCCTGATTAAGTTCCCCATGGTTACAACCATGTCATCATGAGAAGCATCTATACCATTGGTTCTACGGTGAGCATGGGCAATCTCATGCACATCCTTCAACATATGTGCAGGATTTGTGTTGACTGGTTCGTCAGCAATATGGTCTGCCAAGGCATGGGCTAATAAATGTTCAATCATAATGATTCTGTTGGTGTTATTGACATGATTCCACACAAAGACTTTGCCCAATCATCCCATGTTGCAAAGCTCCTTTGATCAGGAACGCCAGATTGCACAAAATATCCAATTCCTTGCATACCATCTGCCCAAAGACGCCATTGATCTTCAGGTAGTGTACCCAGTTGGTTAGAGGCAAACAACTCTGCCATACGAGCACACCATTGGTCCCAAGTAAGCCCACGAGGGTCATAGACAACCATTATGGGTTCCCTGTTCCACGCTCGTCGCCAAGGTCAACACTCAATATGAGGTTACCCATCTCGTAGTTTCCACCAGTGACGTTGCTCTCAAATTTGAGTCTCATCTCACGACGTTGCTCTCTGAGGTCGATTTTAGACGTTGTTGGGTCAAACGGATACGCTTGAGATACCACATCTGTGCCGTCAGCATAGCTCTTACCAGTGACATACATATTCATGGGTCCAGTCTGATTGAAGTTAGGCTCAACACGCTCTAACCTTACCCACCTATTGACGCCAGAAGCAGACTTTTGACCAGCTCCACCATTGACCCAGCCAATACTGTTTGTCTCAATATAAGAATCGATGGCATCTACGTTATTCAGTAGGATGGCATCTGTACCAATCTCGTGTTGCCAAATGGTATAGCTCTGAGCCGATATTTCTCCACTATAGGTTTGTGAAATAGACACAGTATAGGTACCAGTACCACCTTTGCCAGTCCCAAAAGCCGTTATCACAGTTCCTATGGCTATTGAATTTGAAAAAGCTGAACCTGATATAACTTCACCAGCAAAAATTTGCCCTGAAATCATGGAAGTGACTGTCAAAGTTGTACCAGATATAGTGCCATTGAACAAAGCACTGTTCAAAGAGGTATTTCCTGCCCATACAGGGTATCTAAACACCTCAGAGAAGGTACCAGCAGAGCGATTGGCTCCCATGGCTTGGCCTGCATCGTACCAAGTCTTCTCTCTGACGTTATAGATAATTGCATCTGTGCACTCAGTAGCATTACCCCTTGGGTAGAACCACCAAATCTCACCCCAGCGAGGAACTTTACTTACCCAAACCTTTTGTCTCTGAGAATAGTTCAAGTTGTCAAAGAACCAGTTGAGATTTGTTCTGTTCTCCATCTCTTGAACAACACCGTTGTACATCAAGAAACGGTCAGTTCCACACCAATAGTAGATTCCATCGTACTCAATCACGCAGTTAGAGGACATGATGGAGGTTTGGCTAGAGATGATGTCATAACGCCAGTAAAGGGTGCTTGTTCCTACTGTCTGAGGTGCGTAAGAGACACGAGTGAGCTGGTCTAAGGACCAAAACAAGCCTGCTGGAGAGGTTGTACCACCCCTCAAAGGCATACCCTTGACTACTTTTGTAGCAGAGACGTTGTTGGCGTTGGAGTCAGCAGAGACCCAGTTGGTAAAGTCGCCTGCGGCACAATTCTGTATCAGTCCATTGTTGCCATAAACAAAAAGATAAGGATAGAGCATACAAGCTCCACCACTTACAGAGATTTGATTGTCAAAAGTAACTGTTATGGGTGACGTTCCAGTGATGGAGTTGTTGACCATCACGACCGTATTGGTGGAGAATGTAACTGCAGTCACAGTAGTATTTGCAGGGATACCTGTCCCTGTCACCAATTGGCCTGTGTTGATTTTGTAGTTGAGGCCAGTGATGGTAATTTGAGTGCCAGAGGGAGTGCCTGTAGCTGTGAAAACGCCTACGCTGGAGAGAGAACCACCGGGGAATTGCCCCGTAAAAACAGGCGTATTCACTGTCGAGCTTATGTCAGCCAAGTTCTGCCCAGCATGAGCGATGAAGTTCAACAGCTTTGTACCATTTGCATCGTATCCAATGTCAAACTGCCACAAATTGTTGTCGCTCAACGTGAAATTGGAGGGCATGGTGACGACTTGAGGTCCAAAACCTACGCCATTGACGTCATTGGTTTGCCAGTAATATAGGCCAGTGTTGTAGCCTGAATAGATGTAGTTGAGTCCGTTGTAGGAGTTTTGGAGCATACCACGGGAAATACCGGGGCTATTTAGGAACAACCCGTTGTACCCACCAATCTTACGAGGTCTCCCACGCTGAAAACGCACCCACTGCCCATCCACATA
>Ga0208383_1000167_pt1 | contig 13010 bp, 10 predicted proteins | sample CryBogCBE10Sep07_FD_184588 | JGI IMG/M metagenome (GOLD analysis project Ga0208383, IMG submission 184588) | Freshwater microbial communities from Crystal Bog, Wisconsin, USA - CBE10Sep07 (SPAdes) | ecosystem: Environmental > Aquatic > Freshwater > Lake | place: Crystal Bog, Wisconsin, USA...
GACTTTGAGTTGCGGCGTTTCTGGTACTTCCACTTCTGCTTCAAGGGTTGCTCCTGTATCATAATCCATTGGTTCAAGTGGGCCGTATTGCTGAATGTATCTTCCTAGTTCAATGAGAAGATTACGACGAGTATCCAGAGTGTAAGCGAGTGCGGCTTTATAGAACTCGCTCTCTGGACGATTGTTCTCTTGACCATCCTGTACAAGTTGCTGAAGACCTGGGTCAGAATCAATGTGAACGGCAAATGCGTGAGGTATCTTGTATTTTTTCATAGTGGTTGCTGAAGGTTGAACCTTTGCAAATTATGCAAAGATTGGCAAGGGGAATTTATAGTTTTGGCAACTTCAATTCTAACGCTTTCTTACTTCTTGCTTCTCTTGCGACTTCTGCTGATTCTTTTTTTGCGGCTTCTGGATTTAGAAGAACTCGTTTTGCTAACTTTCCAGCTACAGCGGCTCCAGGCACTCCTATTGTTTCTGCGGCGGCAGTAACTGCATTAATAATATTCTTCTTCTGTCCTTGTTCTGTTTTAGATGTTACCGCACCATATCCAGACATAATAACATTTCTTGCAACGTCAACAACAGGAATACCAGCATCTTTGTATAAAGCAATTGATGCAATAGAGCTTGCATAAGGAATCATCATTAAACCATCTAATACAAGTTTCTGATACCAAGTTTCTTCATCTTCTTTTTTATTTGTGTCTTTACCAAAAATTCCTTCTGAAATGTTTTTAACAACACCAGGCAGTTGCGTTTCATATATTCCAGCGGCGAGTACAGCCAAAGCTGTAGCTCCAGCTTTGGTATAATTACCTTGTTGAAATGCTGATGGAATATCATAACGCATCAAGCTCCAGCGTTCTAATGCAAATTGTTTGAATGCATTCATTGTTCTTGCCAAAGAAACATTGCCTCCAAATCCAGCACCCCTTCCTAAAGTTGGTTGAATGTCTTTTGGCAAAGTGCTTGATACAGTCCTACGCATATATGCCATAGCATTGTATGCGGCATCTTGATTAATTTCCCCTTCAAGAGTTGGAGGTAATCCCTTTTCCTCAAGATTCTTTAAATATCTTCCAATAAATACAGACCTTGAATTTAATTCATCAACAGCTTTTCCAAGAATAAAACCATATTTTTCCCCCATGCTCATGGTTTTTGCAAAAATTCCTTCTGGATCTTTCATAAGGTCTTTTTGCAGTTCTTGGAATGATTGTTCTCCAGCACCACGTTGCGTTACTTGTGGGAAGTTTTCCAAAAATGCTATTCCTTGTGGAGTATGTTGCAAATGAGTTCCCTTCCACCAGTTAGCAACTCCTCCTGCATTAACAAATCCTTGTGGAATTGCTGACATATGTTTGATGTTACTTACAAGATTAAAGAAGACTAGACCCTTGCTGGATGCTTGCCTTGCGTTATCTAATAATTCCCACCTATGTGTATTATTTCCTTGTCCATCAGTAACGGATGCAGTTAACCATTCTTGCAAAAGTTGTTTTCCATATTCTCCAAATTTTTGACCAAATTCTTCAGAATTTATTAACTTACTTGCATTCCTTGCAGTAGGTTGCATTTCTACAAGTCTATTTACATTGTACATATGACGTTGGAATACATCAAATGCATCGTATCGAATTGCTGGCTTTGCTCCCTTCTGTCTTTCAATTGTAAATCCTTGTGGAGTTTTAGCAGTATTTCTTCCAGAAAGATTACCAACAAGATTAGAAAATGAATCTAATTCTTCTTGAGAGATTTCTTTTCCAGTAGCTGAATCAAAGATAGGCTTATTAGGATCAATTTTATACTTTTCCCAATCTCTCATCCAAGGAAAGTAATTTTCAACTGCCTCAACAGGAACATTGTATAAATCGTGCATTGTCTGTTGCACCCTTGAAAGTGAAGAATCCAATGTCTTCCTCATGTAATCATAAGCAACTTTTTGCCCATCAGTAAGACCAGATGCTTTTAGATTTTTAATTATCTTTTCATCTACCCCACTTGCTAAAGCGGCTTCTTCTCCACCTTCCTGTTGAAGTTGAGCAAACAAACCAATCTTTTCCTCATCTTGATTGTTTAGTTTGTACTTTTTAATAATATCTTTCAAAGGAGAAACAACAGATGCAGTATTTCTTTGAACTGCATCATATGCGGCATCCATAGGAGTCCTAATATAATCAAACAATGGGCCAGAATAATTTGCCTTACCGCCCTGCAACATATCAAAAATTACATCTTGAGGAAGATGACCAATATCAAATGATTTTACTCCATTGTAGAATGTAGAAAGTTTATTTAGGAGTCTTTCTCTTAACGATAGTTTTTCTCCAGGTTGTGCTTTTAATTCTGGATTCATTTCTATTGGCATGGAATCTCCTGCCAATATTTCATCTTTCATCATGTTCAGCATAGCTTCTTGTTGAGCTTGCCTACTCTTGAATTTCATTCTTCCAAGTTTTTCAATTAACTTGATTCGTGTATTTAGATTTTCAAGTGTTTCTACTGGAAGATCCTTAATTGGTGTTTTACCAATTTGCTCTAACGCATTAAGGATTTGTTGAGGAATAAAAACATCCTTACCTTCTGCCTCCATTCTATTGAGGTAATCCCTTGTACTTTTAAGTTCACTAATCCTCGCTCCAGAGTAGTTTTTTAAATTGATGTCTTGAAGAGCTTTCTTGATTAAATTTTTGAACTGAAGATCAACCGATGGTGATTTCAATGCTCTTTGAGATGTTTCTCTAATCTCATCCATTACACCTTGGCGATAAAGTTCGGCGGCTCTTGCACGAATTGCCGTCATAACATTTGCGGCGTTTTTATACATGGTCATTGGATCACCATCTATTACGCTCGGACGTTTCAATGCCCTTGTGATTGCTCCAATGAATCGACCTCGTTCTGCTGGAGGAAGCATTTTTCTTACAAGTTCTGTAAGATCACGACGAATATCCTCTTGATTAAGAGACAGAATCTTGTCTGCACTTTTGATCTGACGCAAAGTATCTTTCTTTGCTATTTGTGATCCCTTTTGTTCACCACGCAAATATTCTGATAATGCCTGTGCTTTGGTAATACTATTGGCAATTTTATCTTGTAATCCAGATATTATTATTTGTGCGGCGGCTTTTGCTTCTTTAACTCCACGCTTGAATCCTGCTTCTCCTGCCTTTTCCTGTGCTCTCAAAGATCGTTTAAGTGCAGTTCTTGGATTAACTGTAGATTCTTGAGTTGGCTTTTCTTGAACAGGAACTTTGCCGCCATTTGCAGTTTCAAATTCATTAATAAGTTCTCCAGCCCTTTGATATACTTCTGGAATCTTTTCTGGATCAAGAGTTGGAATCTCTTTTAATATTTCAGCAGAAAATCTTCCAAGTTCAGTATGTCCATCAAGCATAGCTTTAGCACCAATGATGGCATAGCGTTGCATGAACTCTTCCAACGAGGCTCCTCCAACTCCAGTTGTTATTTTCTGTTTTTCTTGATTTGCAAGACCATTGATTAAAGAACGATCTTCTGGAAGAAGATTCTGACCAATTGTAGTAGGTTCTACTTCTTCTTTCGGGATTTCCCCGCCTTCGAGAGGGCGATTGCCACCGCTTGTTTCTGTGGCTTCCCTGCCTTGATTTCCGTCTTTATGTTCTGGCTGATTACTTTCTTTGACTTCCCCTGTTTGAGTGGCATCTGATGTTGTTGGTTGTGCTTCAGCTACAGGAGCTTCAGCGGGTTTTGTTTCTACTGGAGGAGTAGATAGAGTAGGTTCTGCTGGAGGATTTGCTGGAGTAGTAGCCTCTGGAATAGCAGGAAGATTGATAACTTGATTAGAACCTTCAGAAAATGTACCAGCAAGATTTTCAATTTGTTGCTGTTTCTGATTAACAGCGGGGTTTGGTGAAGGAGCAACTTGTGGTTCTGGCCCTCCAGATTTATTTTGAAGATCCTTTTCTTGATGGAACTTACTTAAAATTGCACCAATAATAGCTCCTTCTAGCTCTTCGCTTCCAGTAATAGGCTTTGGCTTTTCTTTAGAAAGACCTGTTTCATATGCACCATACTCTAATCCATAACGAATTGGCCCCATCAAAGTACCACCAGCAGCTCCACCAGTAATAGTTTTTGCAATCTGTGTTGCAGCAGCAGTAGCTCCTGCTTCATCCATTGTCTTAGCAAAAGTAGTACCCATATTGTATAGGGACTTTATTGCCATTGGAGCTAGTAATAGATCAGAAGTTCCATGAACAACATTAGGGTGAGCTTGCTGTTCCTGTTCAATTCTTTGACGAATACCAGCAAGACTTTCAAGTTGTTGAATGCCATAGGAAAATGCTGCTTGTGTTCCAAATGTTGTAGCAACAGCTCCTGCTCCCCCTAAAATAGGGCCTCCAATCCCTGTTAATCCTGTAGCTACTGGCCTTGCTAGCTGTTCTCCAAGTATTAGCCCAGGAGCTTGTTCTACTATGGTTGATCCAGCAGCGATTGCTGCTCCCTGATAATCATAAGGGGCTTGTTCTTGTGTTGGTGGAACTCCATGAGTAGGTTCTGGAGTAGCAGCAGGGGCAGCAGCAGAAGGAGGAGTAATTTCAGTTGAACCAACTACTTCTGGTGCTTGCGGAGGTTGTGCAGCAGGCGTGGGTTGAGGAGCTGGAGCAAGATTAATTGGAGATCCCGTCTGTTCTGGCGTAGCAGCAGACGTTGCTGATTGTGATGATTTCCCTTCTCCACTATATTGCTTAACAAATGCATCAATAGGATCTGATGCTTGTTCAGTTTGTTTTTTTTTAAAATTTTGATTTCCAAGAACAACGGCATTACTTCCCTTTCCTGTTAATTTATTGTAAAAAGTACCTACGCTTCCTGTCCAATCAGCATTAAGATGATATGGATCATTTGCGGCTCCAACAGGAGAATAAATGCTACCGACCTCTTGAATAGTAGATGCACCTTTATATGGCCCCGTAGGTCTAGCTAGAGTAGCGGCTTGTTTTTCTATTGATTCAGCAGGAGATGCAAATCCATACAAAGGGCCAGATGCATTGGAAATTCCCATTGCATTGTTACCTTGCCTAAATGCTTTGGATGTTCCACCGCCAGTTTCATTCCATGCAATAGCCGCAAGGAAGTTTGGATCTATTCCATGTTTATTTCCACTTTCTTCAAAGTCTTTAGCGTAAGGTTTTAAGCCTTGTGGCAAAGCATCTATGTTAATACCATTTCTAGTATTTTCAGAAATATTTACAGGAGTTTCTGATTGTTTTGGGGTTGTATCATTTGATGCACCACCATTATATTGTGCAATAAAGGCATCAACAGGATCGCTCATAGGATTAAAACCTACTCATTATCATCTGATTCGTCACCATTAATCAAATTCATTGCATCATTGTTTTCACCTTCAGAATCAGAAGAAGCAGGAAAAGAAGATGCCGCAGGAAGTTGACCAGAAATTCCGCTAGTAGATGATTGACTTGAAGATGAAGTAGATTGAGGTACTTGCAATAGATTTGCTGGCAATCCACTAACCTTTTGAGCTTGATCTAATGGTGCTCCTTTTTTTATAGCTCCACGCAATTTTTCCAATTGAGATTTTTGATTATCTGTTAATGCATAATTTGAAGGATCGTTTAATGCATCTTCATATGCTTTTTGAGCACTAGATAATTTAGTCTGATCAACATCTCCATATCCAAAAAATGGCTTTGATGCTGACTGAACAGCTTTTTGTAAATCAGCTATTTTCTTTTTACCTTCATAAGAATATGGAATTCCAGGATTGCTTATTCCTATTTGAGATGCGTGTTGAGCAAATTGAGATAATGTAGTAGCCGCATCATTATAAGAATCAGCATCTTTAGCAGTATCAAGTTTTTGTTTAAGAGCGTTTTGAATTATCAACCCATTCTTATCAGCATTCATTAACTCTGCACCATTCATGGGTTTGTTAACGGGATTCTGCATTTTGAACTGCCAGAGTTGTTTTTGATGATCAAAATTAGATTGTTCTCTAGCCAATGCATTGTCCCTTTGAGCACCAGTAAGTTTACTAATCTCATCAAGTCTATCTTTATGTCTTTCCTCAATATTTTTTAATTGATCAGCGGCTTTAGTTTGTTGAAGCTGAACAGCCGCATCAATTCCCATTTGCTTTGTATCGTATGCTCTTGCGTAATTGAGGTTTGCAACATCTTTTGCTCCAGCAACACGAGCATTTACAGCAGACATTCTTGCATCATTAAGTGATTTAGTCCTTGCCATTTCACTTGCTTGAACTGCTCCATTCATCATTGCATTTCCATAATGAGCTATGATTGGAATCTGACCAGCAAGACTAGCGGCTTGTGTAACTTCTCCAAATCCAGAAGTATCTCCAGAAGCAATCTTTTGTAGCCCTTGTGTATATTGATTTTGAATTACAGGCAATGCCGCACTTGCCGCTTGAGTTTGTGCATGGGTAGTAATAGCTTGACCAATCTGCTGACCAAGACCAGCAAGTTGATTTGCGGCAAATTCATTACCCTGCTGAATATTTCCAAAGTTGTAGTATCCGATTGGCATATTATTATGAGAATGGGTTGCCAGAATAGGCCATGCCTGGGTTTATTCCTGCATTGAATCCTCCACCACCAGAGTAAATAGATGGCAATGCAGATGATTGTTGTGCAAATGCAGTAGTATTATATGGATTTACATATCCAGTACCAAGCTCTGTATTAATTGCACCCTGTGCAGGGTTGTAAGATGCGGCATTTGATAATCCTCCATAATAATTAGCAGTATTTAATGCACCTGCGGCAGTTATTCCTAAACTACCTAAACTGCCTAATCCTTGTTGAATTCCTTGCAATCCAGTTTGCTGTGCTTGGTACTGATTCATTGCGGCTTGGTATTGATTCTCTTGACCTTGCATTGCCAAATTAGATTGACCAGTTGCAATTTGAGATGCTTGCAATCCAGCTTCCAATCCAACGGTAGGTGAAACAACCATTTGATTTGCTAATTGTTGCCAAGTTGGTGCGGCACTCAAACCATATTGAGAAAGACCAAGACTTGTTTGCCCTAGATTACGAGCATAGTTCTGTGGAGCTTGTCCACCTCCGCTAAAAAGATTAAATCCACCACCAAGATTCTGAGCTACTTGCCTGTTAATCTGTTGCTGAACATCTTGTGGAATTTGACCTTGAATGTATGAATTAAGCTGATTAAGTGCGGCTTCTCTTTGTGCAGATGAACCTGGAGTTACAACATCTTGATTTGAAACATTTGCCGCTGTTCCACGTTGGGCAAAATCAATTCCTTCATTAGCGGCTTGATTGTAAATTTCTTGTGCGTTTAACAGATTCTGTTGAGGATTTGCATACTGATTGAAATTTGGTGCACTTGGTGTTTTCTTTGTTGCTCCATACAATCCTAATCCAAGACTTCCCGCAACTCCCACTCCAGCAACTCCAACAGCGGTAGCCATCCATGTTTCATAAACAGAATGTTGATTATGCCTATGATCGGCAATAGTTTGTGCTGGTGTTAAGAAACGCATGGCAATTCAAGTTCTTTAATTGTATGAATAAGGCTAGGACTGATATTTGTTTTCCATTGATTGAATTGATCTGAATTAGAATCAATCAGAGGATTATCAGTTCTTTCAACAATATTTAATCCTATTTCATCAGGGTCTTCAATATTATTTGGGTTGGCATGGCAAGTAACCCATATTGTATCTTCAATGTTCCAAAGAAATCTTTTGGTATTGGGCTTGGTAATTCCCATGTCTCCTCCTTGGTAAAGAGCTTCCTGTTCAAATCCACCATCGGTAGTTTCTTTAAGCACAGCTACCTTTCCTTTAAGAATAAAAAAAGGATGCGTTGTCTTGTGCTTCATGGAAACAACATATGTATTTGCTGGCATGAATATTTTTCTCGTATAAATACCATTTGTAAAAAAGTGTTCTAATGGGCATTCCACGGGTGGAAAGTTAGCCATTTCAGCTTCAACCCTATCAATAGCAGATATTTCAACTAGTTCTTCCATATCAATAGGGCCAGCTTGCTCCGTCATCCCATGCATAGGTCGGGATTAATGCATTAAGCATCATGTTGTTTGAGAACTGTCTAATGGTACTACCCGTAGGTTCTTCCATGTCTGCCGTTTCTCTATTGACTTCGTAAATAGCATTTTGCAAGGAAACATTGTAAAGCTGATCGCTTCCTTTGTTTTCACGATAAACAACTGCCATCACAGCAGAGATCATCGCTTCTGGAGTGAACTCTACTTGATCAGTAAGGTTGTAAAGGTCTTGGTAATTCTTTTTGCAATAAAGAACTATAGAGTTTTTAACACATCCTTGAATTGCAAACCTTCGGAAAGCAGGGTTAATGTCGTAAGGTTGATAGATCGCCAAAAGCATTTGTGCTTGGGCATCTGGATCATAGGCATACAATCTGACTCTGCCATTGGTCTGTCCCTTTGTGCATTGGAATACACTCTTGAAGAAATTAGTTGAGTAAGAGTAAGCAGGAGCAACGCCAATAGTTATGGTTTCACTAATCCTTGTGCCATAAGCATTGTCTCCAAAGAATGTAATTTGTGTACCTGCATCAAGAGGAGATTCGGATTCTATGCAAAGTCGGTACGGAGCAACATCGTAATTCTGGTAAGTAACGTGTTTTCCTCCAATCTCAATAAACTTTTTGTTGCCTCCATTCCATCCATAGGCTTGTCCCCATCCGTTTCCTCCATAACCTCCTGCGGCTCCATTCGGGCCTCCATCCCAAGTATCAACAGGAATGCTTTGATACCATTCGTTTCCCAAAGATACAGGGCTACCATCAATCCAAGCAAGACGCACCTGACGATAAATGCTAGGGAGCGTTATGGCTTGGTTGACACAAGCAATAGCAACATATTCGCAGGTAGACTCAATGTCAGTCTTATTCCAAAGAAGCCTCCTTGCCTTGTTCATGTACGACATGAGCAACGTAGGATTGCAAGACCCGCTGTTTCCAGCATAGGGCTTAATTGCATCCATAATGTATGCTACATCGTAGAGTTGCATAGGTTAGATCATTTCTCCTTGGCTTAAAGGACGACCAACAAGAGAGCGTGTCATCGGGCGTTTAGGCCCAGACACACTCGGCAAGGATGATAGCTTGATGGTCGGAGCCGCTTTGACTTTGAGCATCTTGCTCCTCATCGCCCCTAATTTTGGGAGCTTTGGGAGTTTCATGGATCAAAGCCAATCAGCGTGAAACGGATTAGCGTTAGCACCCATACCGCTTTCATTAGCGGGGCCACCAACAGAGAAAGCACTCTGGCTCTTCTCTCCGATAGCTTTGATACGGGCAGTACGGGCATCCTTGTAAGCACGAATCGTAGGAATGTCGTTCTTGATCTGTGCCCTCTGCATGGGTTGGGGCATCACATGATCAGAGACGATTCCACGCTCGGTCTTATCGACCGTGTATTGTATGCCGTGGGAGGCCATATTACTTCTTGGAAGAACCACGACCTGGTGAGGTCGGTTCGGGTTGTTTTGCTCCCGCATATATTATCCCTGAGAACTCGTTGCCCCTAGGGTTGTTGCTCATGTTCTCTTTGATAGTACCACGGGTAGAGAAACCTTCGCTCTGGAGCTTAGGTTCGGTAGCACGATTCATGTCTTTAGCCATTGTATTAGTTGTTAGTTGTTTCTGTTATGAAGCATCAGATTGCTCCTAAATTGCTTACTTGCCAAGTAAATTTGGTAATATCTGCATTGTTGCTTAGTATCCAAATCTCAAAAGTGGAAGCCGTCGGTGTTCCAACAACTCCCCAAGATGCTTGTGCGGTTGCTGTACCAGCGGATGAATTGAAATATCCACTAATATTGTAATTAGCACTGTTGATTGGGGTAGTAAGCGTAATGGTAAATGTTTGTGGTGAAGAAGATGCCGTGACAGTAACAGTACCATTTTGCCAATTAACGGCATTCAGTTGATTCTGAATGGTCAGAACATTCTGTTGAAGAGTTGTAATTTGTTGAGGAGTAACCTCATTTAAGAAAGGGATATTGACCGTACCATTGTTTAGGTACAAAGAAATAAAACTATTGAAAATCGTTGCCCAATCTCCATTTGGACAATAACTGCTAGGAACAGTTGGGAAAAGGAGTTGTGCTGGAGAGGATTGGTTATCCATATTATTTTATCCTTGTACAGAAGAAATAGATGTAGGTAAAGGAATTATTCTGTAGTAATCCAAATCGTTTATTGGGCAAGCGACAATAGGATCAATCTCATCTCCAATACATATTCCCTCTGGTAAATCAAGATCAGCATTTAGATTACTTCCAATTCTCACACGATCTACAATACAAGTTCCCTGTATATCAACCTTGATTTGAAATTCAGCACCCTCCTGTAGATTAATTTGATTGGACGATTGGCAATCGTTGATGTCTGGGGAAGGGAATTTTATCTGTGAATACTTTGGCAAAGAAACTTGTGGAACACATCCGCTTTGCACAGGGGTACATTGATTTGAAGCAACAGAAATAGTATTACCGAGTTGAGTAAAATGAGGATAAGAATCAGGCAAGTATGACATCTCGACTGTCACTTGCTCATTGAGATTTGATACCCACATTTCTCCACCAACAAGTTGCTTACGGATGAACTTTGAAGCTCCAGGGTTAGGCGTGAAGTCAAAACGCTTGGTAATGAAATACGATTTGATGGGAACAGTCCCTCTTACTTGCGAGTAATCATCTACTCCCGTCAGATATGAGCTACTATTCTGAAGCTCGTATAGTCGGTTTACTCCATCCGCATCAAATGAGAATGCAAATCCACGTTGTACTTTATTTATTTGTGCCGTTAAAAGTTGTGTAGGTTGTGGCCCTTCCCACAATCCATTCCAGCGAGTTGGCAAGGAAGCATCTGGATCAATGCGGCTTTCCTGTTCAACATCCAGTACAATCATTGCCCTGCTAGGACGATGAAGACCATATGATGGATTAACATTAGCAACTGTAAATGGTGAAACAGTAGCAATCAATCGGTTGTCAAAGAACATTGCCGATTCAAATTGCCTCAACCAAGGCGTATCATGATTAACCCAAGGTTGCACTTCCCTGCTGATCTTACGGAAAGAAAGGGCTTCATAGAAGTCAACCTGTGCGTTGTTGTAGAATGCCCATCCATCATCGGATCGGAAATACACATCGTTGTTTACTCCCGTGATGCTCCAAGGAGAACGGCATCCACGACCAATCAATGAAACTTTTTGAATGTTGTTTGCTTGCCAAGTTGTTCTGTCTTGAGACAGATCAAGAGTAAAAGATCCATTCTCACAGAACACAACAAGTTCGCCCTGTCCACGAACATTGATGTTGAGAGATGGCATAATTCTCATTCCTGTAATCAACCCAAGATTTGATGGAGGAGTAAATGATCCACCTTCCTGCCAGTAGGTTTGCTCGGTAAAGTTCTGAGTATTGGAAGTCGTTGTGAATCCGTTTCCGTAAATGATGTCGGAAACATAGATATTGTTATTCTTGTCACTTACGGCTACACGCCCGTATGCATAGGCCATGATTGTTCCTACAGGCATTTGTTCAGCGGCGGGATTCAATCGGTAAACAGTACCATTTGTGGGTGCTGTGATTGCAGTATTTTTAGAAGTCGTTGTTGCTATGTTTGACCAAGGAGTTGCAGAACCATCTGGATAAACTGCCCTTACTTGAAATGAGCAAGAATTAGTAGATGAGCTTGCCATGTAGGTATAGAAATTCTGATTGTAAGAAATCTTGGCAAATGTGGTAAAAATCTGACTGCTGGTCTGGACTTGAAGCTCATTGAATGAGGCTCCTGGTGCATTGTTTGTCCAAGTCAAATTGATGTTTGTATTACCATCTCCCTGTGCTTGTAAGTTTGTAGGAGATCCAGATACGTTTCCACTCCATGCAATCGGATCTTGGTATCCATTCTGGATGTAAACCCAATTCTCTGCTTGGACAAACCAAGTATGCATCAGCGTTGGATCATTGCCTCCAATCAAAGGATAGAGGGTGCAAATGCTATTTACTATAGCAAGGAAGAATATCTGACCAGCTACGGAGCAAATGATGCCATCGACGGCTCCAGGTGATACGGCTTTGTATGGATATGCTCCTTGAAAGTTACCTGTTTGAAATAGCGTCAGATATGAATCATCATATCCAAAAGCCAGATTGATTTGAAGATCAGTAAACGGAGGACGGGTACTATTGATTCCTTGACGGAATGCCCTGTTTACGCAGGAAGAAACATATGTAGGCGGCAGGTTGCTTGGATGTGTTTCTGCATCCATTGCAATGGTTGCCGTAGTTCCATCGTAAATTCTTCCATCTCCACTCATGCTTTTACAATACCTTTTGCTTTATGCTTTTCCCATCTTTTTTTAGCATATTCAGATTGTTTCTTTCTTCGTTCTGGATCTTTATATATCTCAATAAGATTCCTTTTAATCTTTTCTCTACTTTCAGAAGTCATATTTTGACTTGCTAGTGAAATTTTTCTTATTGCCTCTGGCGTATGTTTCTTGCCTTTGTTAATTTGAGAAAGTTTTCTTTTAGTTTCTTCGGAAAGAGGCTTGCCTTTTCTGCCTTTCAACTTTATTGATAACTTCCTTTTAGATTCATCTGAATGTCTCTTAAGGTTGCCGCCACCAGAAAGCAAATTATATCCAAATTCTCTAATATTGCTTTTATAATAACCAATCCATGCTGTTTCTCTTTTATCAAGCATGTCTTGATTACACTCTTCTAAAATCAAAACATCAAAAGATGATTCGCCATACTTTTTCCAAGCTCTAAGAAAATGTTCATTATTATGGTAGCTAGAATTTAATGCGGCTTTGTGCGCTCTAATTCTTTCTTTGATATTAACGCTTTGACCAATGTACCATTTTCCATTTATGGAATTACGAAATCCATAAATTCCGCACATTCCATCTTGGGCCATATATTACGTTCCAAATACAATTGCACAGACTATAGA
>Ga0208383_1000185_pt1 | contig 12343 bp, 20 predicted proteins | sample CryBogCBE10Sep07_FD_184588 | JGI IMG/M metagenome (GOLD analysis project Ga0208383, IMG submission 184588) | Freshwater microbial communities from Crystal Bog, Wisconsin, USA - CBE10Sep07 (SPAdes) | ecosystem: Environmental > Aquatic > Freshwater > Lake | place: Crystal Bog, Wisconsin, USA...
GTTTTTTTCCGGAAAAATTTCTGTTACGGCATTGACCCCCCTGTACAGAAGTCGAAAATGACCATATATAAGGGGGGATACCTGCAGGGGGGAGGGGGGTCGGTAGGTATGCCAGGAGAGTACCACCTGCGGATCACGGGGGTGTGTCCAAATAAATTTGTTTAAAAAGATTTGGTGGTTTGACTGGAGTGTCGTATCTTTGTTCTACATATAAAACAAACCAAATGAATATTAAAATTAACGAAACTTGGGGAACACCTAAACTAAAATCTATTATCCACGACTTTGGTTCTCATTTAACTGGTGACGAGAAAGCAGTAAACGAAGTAAAAGATAACCTCAACAAGTTTATAAAAAATAAAATATATTTGTTGAGTGATAATGTCAAAGAACAAATTGAAAAGATTGTTGTAACGGACGATAACGGAATGATTGATATGAATTATATCAAACATTTACCTCACGTAAGTGAAAATATTGTCTGGGATAAACAGATACACTATTGTTATTCTTTCGATGGGAATGATTTAGTTTTTGTAGTGTTTAAAATTATGATTGACCCACTTGATAAAACAGGTATCGATTATAGACATACATATTTCAATTTTGATATGAATAACTTTGAAAATTCTTTAAGAGAAAATAAAGATAAAATAGGTGGGGAGTTTATGGAAATGGTTGAATTATTAATACGAATGATTGTCTTTTTACATATGACACCTGTCACTTACAAATTCATTGAAAGTAAAGGTAAAGTTGGAGATTTTATCAAAGGGACTCAAGTTAAAAATGAAATGAGATTACCTATCACTTTGGTAGATATTAATTGGAATCACATAACAATTAGAACGGAGGGTTTTGATGTTCGTGGTCATTGGAGATTACAACGACATGGAAAAGGTTGGAGTGAAGTATATTTAAAATTTATCCAACCTTATGGAAAAAATGGATATGTTAGAAAGTATAAAAAAGAATTAGTATAATTTTTGGTTTTGTGTTCAATATGTCAATTACCCTCGGACTTTATGTTCGGGGGTTTTTTATTTCTACCACAGACCATAGTGGTTCAGGTTAACTGCTTACAACTTTGTTGGCAAATTTGTATTACATATGGGAATGTGTCCACCTGTATCTCCTTCCCGGCAGTTTCTTGGCAGATTCGTATTACATATTCCCTTGCCAAAGAACTACTCGGCCGGGCATCAGGGATTTGGTTTGAATTCGTATTACATATTCCCTTGCCAAAAGACTATTTGGGCACTCAGATTCACGGGTTCCAAATTTCGTATTACATATGTGGATAACTTGTAGATAATTAAAATAAATTTAATCGAAATAATTTGGTGGTTTGGGTAAATCGTATTACATTTGTATACACAAAAACCTTTTATTATGTCACTATTAGATTTGTTTAAGACTAAACCTCACCCTTTCGTGGGTAGGAGAGTTAAGTGTATTGAAATGAAAGATGAACCTCATCCAATTCCTAATGGTACTATCGGTACTATAAGACATATCGGTGGTGGAGTTATAAATGTGAAGTGGGAGAATGGTCGTGACATAGGTCTTATAGAAGACTTGGATAGATATGAGTATGTTGATTGATTTTTCGTTTGTTTAGTTTAATAGTTCTCCCGCCCAACCCTCCGATTCGTCTTGTCGGGGGGTTTTTTATTTTAAAAATGTTGTCCCTTTGAGGTCCCGCAATCAGCAGGTGGAAGTTTGTTGGCAAGTGCCAATAAAGTTTCTCAGGATCCGATTTCTACAAGTTGGATTTGCCAAAAGAATGTTCATGTCCTGGCTACAGAAATTATTTTAAAATAAAATAAAAAAAACTTTGTAATATCAAAAATTAGTTTTACCTTCACATTCTAAACACACAAACATATGTCACAAAAAATCAAAACACAGATGAAGTTCCTTGATAATACTATTGAGGGAACTTTCGTATTACCTGACCGGACTATTACTAACTTTTATGTTGATGAAAGTGGAGAGTGGAGTCAGTGGGGTAATACAGACGATAACCTTAAAAAAACAATAAAGGAACTAACAACATTAATTCAATTATTTTATTACACAGACTTATAAAACTAAACAAAATGAAAAATTCAAAAGTAACTTACAATGAAGTTGATTATGGTAGTTTCAAAGTTTATAACTGGACTTTGAATGTTACCACTAAACAAGGAGAAAAACATTTCTTATTAGGACAAGATGAAAAATTTTGTAGAAGAAGTTTAAGAATGTATCCAAAAGATGTTATCAATAAAATTGGTGGAGCCAATTTGGATAACATTAAAATCCAAAAATCATTGGGAAGATTTATTGTTAAAACTTTGGGTTTAACAGAAAGTATTGTTGACAATTTACAACCTTGGGATTTGTGTTGTCAATAAACTCGGTTAACTGAAGTAATATTCGTATTACTTTTAGTACAACCCCTCGTTTCCACGAGGGGTTTTTTATTGTCCAAAATCATGAAATGCATCGGCGTTACGAAACTTTGTTGGCAGATTCGTATTACACAATAGGATGTGTCCACCTGTGCGTTAATCCGGCAACTTTCTTGGCAAGATTCGTATGACAACCCCCGTTGTGCCGTGCATGATGCGAGAGTTTGTTGGCATGTTCACGTATTACTCTTGTTCACGTTTTTGTGAACACTAAGAATTAGTGAACGCAGTTGCCAAGAAAGTTTCAGCGCATGCGTCTGTGCACGGGGAATTCGTATTACAACTTGCCAATAAACTATTTCAGGGATCTCGTCCCTTCGGGGAGTGTGGATAACTTGTGGATAACTATTGAAAAAAAAGTGTGGTAGTTTATGGTCATATCAAATAATTGTACTAATTTTGTTTATACAAAAACCAAAAGATATGATTAAAGAAACCAAAGTAATTAACCATCAAGAAATGGAAATATTACTAAACAATGTTGAGAAACCAACATTCGTTCATTTAGTTACTAATACCAAAGTTCGTATGAACAAGAAAGGTAATCCTTACCACGACCAAGTTAGAAAGGAGTTAAGGTCAAATTTCTATATCGGAAGTGAGTTTATCAAGAGAGTGAAAAAGACCTACGAAAATGAGGGTATTGAAGAAACCTTTGAAGTTGAGGGTTTGAAAGGTAAAGAACACATTAGTAAAGTAGTATTGAAAGATACTAAAACGGGAGAGAAAAGATATGTAATGTGTGAGTGGTTTAAAAGAAGTTACCCAAAGATTGAGTTTAAATTTCAAGGTAATTCAATAGACCGACAACTTTTCCAAGACTACGAGGTTAAGAAGTACGAAAGTCAAAAACAAAAGAGTGAGAATAAAGTAAACATTGTAACCTACTCATTTGAAAGTGTGGTAGAGTTTAGACTAAATAAAGTGAGGTACATTGTTCAACACTAACAAAATTAACCACCGAGAAATCGGTGGTTTTTTTTACCACAGAATTCCGGTGCTGATCCACCCAAACTTTGTTGGCAACATTCGTATTACATGCCAAGAAACAATTAGAATGCCTTGTACCTGAAGTACCACTTGTTCCTGAAGTACCAAGAAAATTAGTTCCACTTGTACCACAAGTACCCGTGGTGCCGGGCCAGCACGAAACTTTGTTGGCATATCCGATTATATCCGTAGATATACTTAAACATATTCGTATTACTTGCCAAGAAACTTCTACCTGATCGGCGTGGAACTGAGGTGGTCTAATCGTTAAACAAAATATAGAAATTCGTATTACATTCTTAAACAAAAAAAAGTTTGTGAAAAGTAAAAAAAGATTTGGCCGGTAAATCATTTAGTTTTAATTTTACATTCTAAATTATATAACATGGAACACATTCAAGACATTCTAAACCAATCAGGTTTAAATTGGAAGGTTCGTCAAGAACCAATTCAAACGGCATCAGGTATTATATTAACTGATTACCGAGCTTTAGTTCGTGAAGACACGAATGACGTATTATCTGTTAGAACAGATTCTTATCACCCTTATCAAAATGAACAACTTATTGAATTGTTGGATAGAGTGTCCAACAGAACGGGTTTGGAAATCAGTCGTGGTGGTTCATTTAAAAACGGAGCAAGAGTTTATATTCAACTAAAGTCAAATGACTTAAAGTTGGGTAATGATAAGGTGGAAGGTTATTTAACGGGAATCAATTCCTTCGACGGCAGCACTTCTCTGGCATTTGGCCCAAGTAACATCACTATCTCTTGTCAAAACACATTCTTTGCCTCATTTAGACAATTAGATGCAAAGGTTCGTCACACATCAGGGATGCAAATTAAAATTGATGACATCTGTTATCGTTTGGAAAATTCTTTGGACGAAGAAAAGAAAATGTTCAATAATATTGTCGAACTTAGTGAAACAAGATTCGATGACATTATTAAAGATAGAGTTATTAGAAAGTTATTCGACATCAAGCCTGAGGTAAACCTTAGAGATGAAGAAGCTTTATCTTCTCGTAAGTTCAACCAACTTAGTAAGTTCTATGTTGATTTGAATGGAGAGATTGCTCAAAAGGGTGATAACCTTTGGGGTTTATTTAGTGGAGTAACCAAGTACACAACACATTCTATTTCGGCTAAAGATAATACTGAGAACAAAATGTTTGGTGTGTATGGTAATCGTGAAAAAGAAATCTTTTCCGATTTAGTGGAATTAGTTTAATTTTAAATAAAATAATATGAACTTCAGTAAAATTATTAAGACAAAGACATTCAAAATTCAATCACCTAATTATAGTAAAATTAAATTACAACTAAAACCTGCGGAAATTGATTTTATATTATTCAATACTAAAGAAGATGAAAGGGGTTTTACTTATTGTTTTACTATGGATAGTAATGAGAAATTTATTGTATCACTTTTAAAACTTGAAAATTTAACAAGTGAGAATATATTTGATATTATTGCTTTCTTATCGGTATTCTATAGATTAAGTGAACCTGCAATAAAATATTGATTTGAGGAAATCAATTGGCGACAACCTGTCAAGCCCTCGTATTACGATACGGGGGTTTTTTATTGCTAAAAATGTTGCTTATTTCCAGCACGGTGCAGCGCTGAAGTTTGTTGGCAAGATATTCGTATTACAGAACCTTGCCAAGAAATTGTATGCATGCGCGACACGGGTGAGATTCGTATTACAACTTGCCAAGAAACTTAGGTACCTGATCAGGTCGGGTGAAAAAATATTTAAAAATAAATAAAAAAAATTTGGCTGGTATGTAAAACTGATTTACCTTTGAATTCTAAATTATTATTTATGAAAAATATGATAGATTTATTTAAAGAAAAACACATAATTAATGATAATTATGATTTTTTAAAAAAACCAATTGTTACAATTCCAAAAAAATCGTTAGATTTAAAAATTAAAGATTGGTATAATGATAATTCAAAAATATATTTAATGAGTGTCGGTAAATTATATAAAAATATAGTTTTGGGTTTTGAGAATAATATTTGGGGTTCTACTACACATGGATTTAATTCGTTCTATAAAATAAACATTGGTGATATTATTATCACATATTGTTCCGATAAAGAAAATAATTTACAAGGATTTCATACAATAGGTAAAATAATATCTAAAAATGATCCTTATTATTTTGATAAAACAACTTGGGAAAAACCATATTGTTGTATTGTTAATGTAGAATGGTTTAATGAACCTAATAAAGATAATTTTTTTACATTAGAAGAAACTAAACCATTGTTGAATTATCTTAATTGGGGTTGGACATTAAGAAATGGTTCTTATGATGATATGTCTACGAGAGGTTGGGATATTAATTCTGATATTTTTAAATCTTTAGTTAAGAAATTAACAAATTATTAGAAAAAATATTTCATAATAATTTGGTATTTTTAAAAAAACGTTTAATTTTACATTTTATAACAAAAAAAACAAACAATGATTACAAAAAAATCAGTCAGTGGTAAACGTATTGACTTTAAACTCAATGGAAGAAGGGTATTTGCACAAAACGGAAAAAACAAAGGAATGACTTTAGAAAAGTCTACCGGTGAATTACTTGATAATTCAAATGCCGCGGGTGCCCAAAAAATTAAACTTCATTTTATTCACGAAAAAAATGAAAATTGGTCAGTTGTTATTGAAGATGATGGAAATGGTATCGAATCCTTAAGACTTCAAGATTGTTTTGCAACTGCAGGTTATGATGGTACTTACGGAAAGGGTAGTGATTCTTTATTTGGTGTTGGTGCAAAATACGCATTAGCAGCAATGACATCAGGAGATGTTTATATTCAATCTATTAATAACGGAACTTCAAGTTATATGGAAATCTGTTATGAAGATAGTAATAGATTCGGTATTAGTCCTGTTGTTACAGAGAAAACAAACAAATCAAATGGAACTACTATTTTAATTACCGGAGTTTCACTTGGTGTAAATGATGATAAAGAAAAGAAAACAAAAAATAAAAAGAAATCCGAAGAAGATTTAATTAACGAAGGTGTTAAAGAAATCGAGGATTTAATTAAATGGTTTGGTTTTCTTTATTTCCCTAAGAAAGAAAAAGATTCTAATTATTCTATTGACATCACTATCAGTATTGGTGGAAAAAATACTCATAGAAAAGTAGATTTTTTAGACCCATTCTATCGTGACAATTCACTTGTAAAAGAAAAAGGTTGTGTTAGTATTTTACATTTGAACGAAAATCACACTGAAGATTATTATAGTGTTGAAGTATTACCTAATGAGTTTGTTAAAGTTTATATCGCCAATTTTGATAAGGATAAAATGAAATCCGAAAAATTATTTGGTGAATTTGATAAACACGAGAAAAATAAGCAAGGTTCTTTTTCACTTCGTAAGTGTGGTATTTTTTATAAACTATATAACAGATATGTTAATATAGGTCAAGGACACTTTATGTCATACAAAGACCAACATACTTTAGATGGTTTGAGAATTGAAATGGAAATTGCAAGTCCTAAGTTAATGAGGTTGTTTGGTGTACAAGAAGATAAAGCGGAAATCGATTATAAAAGATTAGAAAAAACAATCGAAAAGAATAAAATTCTTCGTACTTTATTTGACGAACTTAAATTGATTGTTACTTCCGAACATAGTAGATTAACCGCTAATAATAAAAAACTATCTTCAAGTGAGTTGAACAGATTTGATTTTATTGAGGCAGTTGTAAATCAATTTGGTGATTTTGCAAAAGTTTTAAAACATCATACCGAATTGGAAGATGATACTGATAAAATGACAAAAGAAGAAGAAAAGTTTTATACTAATACATTAGATTCTTTTATTCTATTTTGTAACGATAAAAATTTCAAAACAGGTAAGTACACTCAAGTTTCCGAATTCAAATATATGTATAACGATATTGAGTATAACTATCGTGATATCACTTTCATTAGACATAAAATGAGTGGTTACGATACTACAAGATTACCTTATACAATCGAACCTAATGAAAAGGGACACGAGAACGACTTATTAATACCTGAACCAACTCGTGATATGGGTAAATGGAAATATAAAATTAATGTTAATCACCCTTATTATAAAGGTTATTTGTCCCGTTTTGAAAATGATATTTTAGGTCAAGTGTTTTTAGAAAAAATTAGTTTTATCACTGCTATTACTAATATGTATCTTCGTGATGAAATAATTAACAAAGACCAATACACTCAAATTTTAAGTGAACAAGACCAATATTTGAGAAGTATGTTCTTTAAGTCAAAAAAATTAACTTCTAAATAATTAAGTTATATTTTGTTTTTGTGGTTTTTGAATAAGAGAGGGGTTGTCGTAAGACAACCCTTTTTTTATGCTCACAGATTTCTGCGACGGTGCAGGATGCGTAAGTTTGTTGGCAAGATTCGTATTACAATTGCCAAGAAACATCAGCCAGTTGCTGCACCTGACGTAGCAACTCTACTTCCCGTGACAGTCTACACCTCAAGTTTGTTGGCAACATTCGTAATACACTTGTCCTGTTTTTTATATAAAAAACGGGACATTTATTTGGTTCAAACCCTTACTATGACTTGGTTTTGGATTATCAACCAATATGTTTCAATTGCAGCAGGTGAATTCGTATTACATGCCAACAAACTTTCTCGCCGGGCCTGGATGTACGAGTTGTCCCCAAAATAAAGTGTGGATAATTTGGTAGAATAAAAAAAGTTATCTACATTTGCTCAAGATTTGGTTTTTTGTGTTATATGTGTGTTAGTAAGTTAGGAGGTGTCTGAAAGGACACCTCTTTTTTTATGCTGTAGTTTCTTGCCAGAAGACATGATCCTGCAGATCAGGCACAAAAAAAGTTGTAAAATTTTACCCAAAAAAGTTTGGGTAGAAAATAAAACTGATTTACCTTTGTACCAACCAAAAAAACTTATACTATGGGCTACACACATTATTGGTACTACACAAGTAAACCAACAGACAAAGACAACATGAAAGAAGTTAAGAGAGAGTTACTAATCCTTAAAAAGATTCTCCCTCAATCAACTGAAACCGCAGGTGGTTATTTCAGCGACGAACCTCTTATTATTAAAAATTGGGAAGGTAAATGTCACCCCGAAATTCTTGATGATGAGGTTGCTTTTAATGGTGACGCTTCAAGAGGACACGACCACGAAAGCTTTGTGTTCAAAATTGAAGAAGGAAAAGAAAGAGCATTTAATTTCTGCAAAACGGCAAGGAAGCCTTATGATTTCTTTGTGTGTTTAGCCTTATTATCTTTAGTAAACAATTTGGAAGGTATCGAAATCTCTACTGATGGTAATGAAGAAGATTGGCAACCTGCAATCAAATTCTACGAAGAACATATCCGTAAAATAAAGTTAGTAGAAATTTGGTAAAACAGATTTACTTATTTACCTTTACAAAAATTACATATATGGACTATAAAATTGTCACCTCAAGTAGTGGTCAAGGTTTGACTACTAAAATTAAAGAACTGATGACCGACGGGTGGAAACCCGTTGGTTCTCATCAAGTCGTCGTATTACACTCACAAAATCGTTTCAGTGGTTCTCAACATATGGACACAAGACACGAAACCGAGTATTCACAAACAATGATTAAAAACAATTAATATGAACAGAATATCAATTTATAAAATAACGGATTTGGATGATAGTGATTCAGATGCGATGTATTATACTCTTAAAGGTTTAAGAGAACAAATCTTAAATGAATGGTATGAAGTATGGGAGAACATGCCAATAGAAGAAACTAAAGAGAAAATTAGAACCGACGACGAGTTTATGTTCGATTGGTTAAGTGGTTGGGGTTATGATGTTGAAACAATATTAGAAATCACGGAAGATGACTTTCCTAAATCTTAAACTACGAATAAGATGCCAAATTGGTGTAACAACTTTCTCACTATCACAGGTGAGGAAGTTCAATTAAATAAAATCAAATATCTTCTTGAGGAAACTAAAGAAACAGAACAAGGAATGTTTATTACTCTCGTGGGATTACCTGAAGGTATTACACCCGAAGAGCACGAGAAAGACTGGTGGGATATTCATATATCACATTGGGGTTGTAAATGGGATGTTACCTATGAAGACCATAGTGCTATGTATGACAAGAATTCTATCACTATGTCTATTGAAACAGCTTGGAGTCCGCCAATATCATTCTGTGAGAAATTAGCAGTAATGTTTAATGTAGAAGTCCAAATCTTCTATGCTGAACCTGGTGTTGGATTTGCAGGACTATGTACCTGTTCACCTGATGGTACATCTCAAGATGATGAATTATCATATATGGAGGGAATGTACAAGTATGACAACTCAGGATTTTGGGACGAGGTTGATTCCAATATTGAGTATCAATTAGAAGAAGTGGATGTAGATGAACTACCTGCTGAAATTGCGAAGTTGTATCAAGAGATTGAATCAGGTGAACCTTCTGCTGATAGTTTATTGGCAAACATTCTTGATGAATATCACTATGTATCACCTGAAGATAAAAAACAAATAGAAAATTTAATAAAAGAAAAATTACAAGACTATGGAGAAGCTTAAGGTTATGAGTAGGGTTGAACCTACGGAGAAATTATCCCAAGAAGAATGGTTTAGATGTTTAAGTGTATCAAGTGGATATACTAAACCAACCAAATACTTTCAAGGAAACGAATTGGACACCACCAAGTTCCTGAAGAAGACCAGGGCGAAAGTTTCTTGGCATGAATCAATTACATTTATTTTTAAATCTTTAATAACTTTAGAATGGATAGGATACTAAATGATGGAGTCTTCACAAAAATAGTTGGTACGAGGACTACCAAGAGCAGTTATGATTTATTCGTTGAACAAGAGAAATTGTTCTCCCCCGAAGATGATCAGCTCACAGAGTTTACTGGCAAGTATAATAAACTGATTAACGACAACAAAGAACTGTTTGAATTGTTATCATCTATGGAAGAAGTAATAATGCAGTTACGGTCCTTAGATGTACTTGGTCAAAACATCAAGTACTCTGTTGGAGGTAGAAACCGTGAATACATTTATGCAAGAGCACCATTCTATCGTCATGGTCATAACAAGAAGACAATAACCGACATCGTTTCTAAAGTTGAAGTTCATGGCAATGAAATGGTTGAATTTCCCAACATACTTCAGTCAAGAGCCCAAACTTATTTGGCAATGAAGATGAGAGCAATCATCGATACCAACATAGAAAATGTGGATAACTTATCCACAAAATTATTTGGTGAATTAAAACAATCATTTATCTTTACACAAAAATAAACACATATGAACACAATTAAATTAACTGAAGAAGTTATTGTATCCGACCCTTGTTACACAATTCCAACTTGGTGTCAAATCGTTTTAAAGAATGTATTACCTGGTGACTACCATCCGTTCGTACAAAGAAGTACCGAATTCGGTTGGGGAATGAGATGTCACAGAGTAGGTGTAATACACAATGACTTTATTGGGAACCACAAATTATCTTGGAGAAAAACTTCAGGTGAGGTTGGTGTGGATTCAGGTCAAGCAGGTATCTTCTGTAAGACAGGTTATCGTAATGATGAATTAGCAGAAAGTATTACAACCCCCGATGTTAATTTTGGTATCGGTAGAGATGGTGAGGGAGATGCTTGGTACGAGAAGATGTGTAAGTTTACCTTGAGTGATAAGCAGTGGGGTTCGTATGACACAGGTGTAGTATCTTCTTCAGGTATCGGAGATGGTGGATACGATTGTCTTGTGGCAAAGGTGAATGGTAAAATCGTGGGTATTTGTATTAACTTTGGATTAGATAAACTACCAAATTATTTTATTAACGAATTATTTTAATTTATATGAACTACAATTCAAGAGAAGAAGTAAAGAACCTAATGAATAAGTTCTGTACTGAAATAGAAGATAATTTTCGTATGGGAGGTGTTATTGAATTTAACACCCCCTTCACCATCTATGTTACGGAAGATAACACATACGACGACTCTCAGGTTAAAGTTCCTTACCTTTGTAGAACCCTGATTAACGGGAAGTACTTGACAGGTAGGACTACCTATGGTGATGAGTTCGACGACATATCCATCTATGATTTGGAGGATATCGTGGAGGTTGCTTATATCTTGGACACTATTGGTGACAAGGCATATAAGGTATTAGAAACAGGAGAATAAAACTATATTATATGAAAACTGAAATTAAAAAGGGACCTAAGGGTTATGAAGTTTGGTATTCCATCGACGGTGGACAGACCATTCAATTCCACAAGACATTTAAAACTAAGGAGGAAGCTCTTAGGGAAACTGTTTCTATGAAGGGACACCAACGACTTCTTATGGACCTCAGGAAATAATTCTGATCACAGGTACCTAAGTCTTCTGGCAAAGGGGACGAGGGGAACATGTGGCACTTTGGGAACAAGTGGTACTTCAGGTACAGCTATGGTACTCAAGTCTTCTGGCAAATTAAATTAACACATATGAAAAGAATTATGTTTTGGTTTGACTATGTGGTGGGGTATATTGTGACCAACCCACACAACTTACCGTACTATCACAGGATGATGTATGAGACTTACGGTGAGTGGTACTGCACGGAGGAAGAGTTCAAGGAATATTGGGACGGAGATCAGGTGACATAGTTTCTTGGCAACCTACCTTTTGATAAATAAAAATATTTGTTGCCTTTTATTTTTTTTTACCGATTTGTTTTTGTATATTTTATATATAAACAAATCAGTTATGAAAAAGACAACCAACAAAACGCGTAAAAGCGCAACCCGCAAGACATCAGTAAGTACTTATGTACCAGTTTCTAACAACATCTACCATGATGGTTCTTCTTACCGTGTAAGAGC
>Ga0208383_1000187_pt1 | contig 12249 bp, 11 predicted proteins | sample CryBogCBE10Sep07_FD_184588 | JGI IMG/M metagenome (GOLD analysis project Ga0208383, IMG submission 184588) | Freshwater microbial communities from Crystal Bog, Wisconsin, USA - CBE10Sep07 (SPAdes) | ecosystem: Environmental > Aquatic > Freshwater > Lake | place: Crystal Bog, Wisconsin, USA...
ATCAAGAGCTGGCTGAGCGCTTAGCTGTCCTAGAAAAGAAAACTTCTGGTGCTGAGTTAGCACGAGTAGATAAAGCTATCGAGGATGCTGGAGTTCAGGTTGAATACGCTAAGATGCAGATGCAAGAAGCTGTTGCTCAATCTGATGGCGTAGCATTAACCAGAGCTCAAGAAATGTGGTTTGAAGCTAAACGCAAACAAGAATCCCTTGAGAGCGTAAAGACCCAAGCTACAAGGCAAATGTCTCAGCCACGCCAAAACATCAATGTCCCTGACCCAATGGTACAAAAGTTGGCAGCGGATTGGATGGAACGCAATACATGGTACAACCCACACGGTACTAACGAAGAGTCAGAAATCGCTATGATGATTGACAAAAAGTTAACCGCAGAAGGTTTTGACCCATCGACTCCCGATTATTGGGATGAATTAGATGAAAGACTTGAAAAATATGTACCACAAAAAGTAAATCGTGGATATAATGATTCAAGTGTCCGTAAAGAAAGACCGAGGTCTGTTGTGACGAGTTCAGGTAGGGAATCTACTGCAAGCACCAGAGGGAATGAGTTTAGACTCAGTCCTGACCGTGTCGCCGCCATGAAAGAGGCTGGCATGTGGGATAACCCAGAACTCAAACAAAAAGCCATTCGCAAATATGCGGAATGGGACAGAACCAACAAACTTAAAGGTTAATAAAAATGGACAATCGTTTAAAAAAGAATACTTCAGCAGGTCGTGAAAGTCGTGGAGCTAGCGACTTAGAGAGACAACCTCCTGAGGAAAGTTTTATATCTTCTGATGAGCGTCGTAAGATGTTCCGCTCGGAATGGCTTCAAGAAGCTCTTCCAAACCCACCCGAAATTAAGGGTTTTCACTTATGCTGGTTATCAACAACTAACCAATACGACCCAATACACAAGCGTGTGCGTCTTGGATACACCCCTGTAAAAGCCGAAGAAGTGCCAGGCTTTGAGAACTACAAGGTTAAATCTGGCGAACATGCAGGTTTAGTAGCAGTCAACGAAATGATTCTCTATAAACTCCCTAACGATGTTTATCAAGAGATGATGACCGAGTTGCATCATAACGCTCCCATGGATGAACAGGAGAAGATTAGGATTCAACAGGAACAGTTGCTCAATACTAAGGATAGTAACGGGAAACGACTTGGACAAGTTGAAGGTGACGGCATGAACTTTGACCAAACAGTAAAAGCGCCTATATTTAACTAGGCTCTTTAACAAGGAGAATTCATATGTCCGCAACATCCGCTCCGTTTGGTTTACGCCCTGCCTATTTTCCAACTGGGTTGGAACGGGCTCAAGCGTTAGCCAACGGTATTGCTTCAGGTTTTGCAAGTAACATCCTGAAAGGTCAGCCAATTGTCTATGGACAAGCGTCTAACCAAACAGGTGTATCAACCAACGGTACTATTCTTCCAGCTGTAGCCACCTCTAACACTACTGTTACTGGTGCTTTCGCTGGTGTAGAGTGGACTGATACCACTGGTCGTCGTCGTGTATCCAATTACTGGCCTGCCAGCACAACTGGTACACAAATCGTGGCTTATTTCTATAACGACTTAAACATCGTTTATGAAATCCAGACCGATGCAACCATTGCTCAGACTTCCATTGGTGATACTTACTTATTTAGTAACATCACTGCTGGTTCTACCACAACTGGTTTATCAGCCGCTACATTAGGTGTATCCACAGCAACTGCAAACGGTGCTACTACAGGTCAGATGCGTGTTGTTGATATTGCACCTTATGCAGACAACAACTGGGGGGATGCGTATGTTATCGTTCGTGTCCAATTGGTCAACACACAATTCTATGGCAATTATGCCTCGATTGTTTAATTAGGAGACTGACAAATGGCAGCCCCAATGCGTAGTACGGATTTCCGCTCAATTGTTGAGCCAATCCTTAATGAAAGTTTTGATGGAGTTTACGACCAACGAGCTGACGAATGGAGCACTGTGTTCCGTGAGCAAGCTGGTATTCCACGCAACTACCACGAAGAACCTGTCCTTTATGGATTTGGAGCAGCGCCTCAGTTACCTGATGGCTCACCTGTTTCATACCAACAAGGTGGTGTTCTGTTCCTCCAACGCTACATCTACAATGTGTACGGCTTGGCATTTGCTTTGACCAAAGTTCTGGTTGAAGACGGTGACCACATCCGCATTGGTCAGGTTTACGCTAAGCACTTAGCTCAATCTTTGGTTGAGACTAAGGAAACCTTGGCAGCTAACATCCTGAACCGTGCGTTTAATAGCTCCTACACAGGTGGCGACGGTGTATCTTTAATTAACACAGCTCACCCATTAGCAGTTGGTACAGCAAGCAACCAGTTGGCAACAGCGGCTGCTTTGTCCCAAACTTCTTTAGAGCAAATGTTGATTCAGATTCGTCAAGCCGTTGACAACAACGGTAAGAAAATCCGTCTACAGCCTTTGAAGATTGTTGTAGCACCAGGTAATGTGTTCCAAGCTGAAGTATTGCTGAAGAGCGTATTGCGTACTGGTACTGCTAACAACGACATCAACCCAATTAAATCAATTGGTTTGTTGCCAGAAGGCGCTACTGTAATTAGCCGTTTGACTTCAGCTACTAACTGGTGGATTCAAACCGATGCTCCAGAAGGTATGAAACTTCTGATGCGTCGTGCTTTGGAGAAGACCATGGAAGGCGATTTCGAGACTGACTCTATGCGCTACAAAGCGACTGAGCGTTACGCAATTAGCTGGACTGATTGGCGTGCAATGTACGGTACACCAGGCGCTTAATGTTTTAAAGGTTATGTGGGGGAGCCTTAATCCCCCACTTCATTTGTCATACTTTTCATGGAGCAGACAACATGCCACAATTTAGTGATGATTTATATTTGGGTACAGCTCAGACCTATATGGGTACTGATGCGTATCTTATGTACACAACCGCGGCTACCGCTGCCACTGTAGTTTCAGGTGGTTCTAGTGGTTATGCAGTTGGTGATACCCTTCAAGTTCTAGGCGGTACAGGTACACCTACAGTATTGACTGTAGCAACCGTATCAGCTGGAATTGTTCAAACTGTTACCGTTTCAACTGGTGGTGCTTACACAACCCCTCCTATTGGAACACTCAATACAGCTATCCTTAACAGCGCTTCTGGCTCTGGTACGGTTACTGTAACTTTAACTTTAGGCACACCAATCAATTCTTATCCTTCCCCAATGGGTCAAGGCGTAGGTCCATTAGGTCGTGTTTATGTATTTGATATTTGCCCATCTGCTCCTTCTGCAACTGCCTTAGCCGCGGCTCAAGCTACCACAGCAAGCACAGCTATGACATTGTCCGTAGGTTCAGGTACAGGCGTAACTAAGACTACAAATACTGCTGGTACAACCATTTATCAACTTGATGTAGCTCGTACTATTTCAATTACAACTGGTGGTTCTACAATTACAGCTTCTGTATTTACAGTGTCTGGTTATGACATTTACGGTCAAGCAATGACTGAAGCAATTAGCGTTCCTGTAACTGCTTCTACCACCACAAATGGTAAAAAAGCATTCAAGACTGTTGTTTCCATTACTCCAAGCGTAAGCAATACCAATACTGTTTCCGCTGGCGTATCTAATATCTACGGTTTGCCAGTTCGTGCAACAGACGCGGCTTATATCGCTGATATTGGTTGGGCTCAATCCATTTCAAACGATTCAGGAACTTTTGTAGCCGCTGTACAAGGTACTGCAACTTCAACCACTGGTGATGTGCGTGGAACTTATGCTCCTAGCTCAAATGCTAATGGTACTTATCGTTTGGTAATGGGCATTTATATGCCTGCAATTGCAGTAGGTCCAAACGCTACTCAAACTGGCGCTCTTGGTGTAACCCAAGCCTAATTAGGAGATATAAATCATGGCAACTAAAAAGTTCCAACGGGAACCAAAAGAGTACACCACCGAGACATCAGCCGATGAAGTTGGCGATGGCATGAAGCGTGGTGGTCACGCTCACAAGAAGCATATGGCTATGGGTGGAAACCCAATGATGGGTATGCCTATGCGCCCTCGTGCTCGTATGGCTATGTCTCCTTCTATGCCTACTCAACAACCTGCTTTGCTCCGTAAAAAGGGTGGAGAAGTTGAGAGCAAAAAAGAGCACAAATCAGAAATGCATGAGATGCGTAAGATTGAAAAAGAACTTAAGCATCATGAGCATATGAAGGCTGGTAAAGCTCACCATGGCTTAAAAAAGGGCGGTAAAGCGTCTTTTGCTAAGGACAATACCCCAGGCGGTCTTTTAGGTGGTATTGAAGCTACTCGTCCTGACCATAAGAATAGAACTGGCGATATTGAATTAACTGGCTACAAGCATGGTGGCAAGATGCATCATGCTCATGGCGGTAAAGTTCATCGTGTTTCTGGTCATCCAGAAGGTTCACACGAGCATCACAAGCATATGGCTAAACACCATGCTAAGATGTATAAAGAAGGTGGTTCTGCTCATCACAAAAAGATGATGGAACATCACAAAGCCTGTTGTTCTGGTGGTGCAATGAAGCATGGTGGCAAGATGATGCACAAAGCTTCTGGTGGTTTAGCAGCTAAAGGTGATGCATTCCAAGCTCGTAGCGCTATGAAGCCAAAAATTGATGTTCAAGACCATGTTTATGACGCAAGTCATAACAAAAAAGCTGGTAAGTCTACTGGCAAAGTCAAGGACACTGTTGCAGGTCAAGGCGCTGGTGGTTACAAGCGTGGCGGTCATGCTAAGCATCATTACGCTAAGGGCGGTACTGTTTCTCAAAATGTAGCAAATCGTTATGTGAGCGATATGCAAGATGGCGAGCATCGTGCTGTTAGCAAGAAAACAACTGGCAACCTAGAACTGAGTAAGTTCAAAAAAGGTGGTCATGTTAAACATCACGCCCATGGTGGACATGTAGCTCATCACACAACCCACGGTCATGAAGATGCAGGTCATACCCATATGCATAAGCATTCTGCTAAACATGGACATGGTCATGACAAAATTGACGGTCACCCAATGAAAAAAGGTGGACATGCCAAGCATCACATGCGTAAGGGTGGTAAGTGTAACTATTAAGATAGGTGGGAGGGTAACCTCCCCCTTCTTTAAATTGGAGAAATTATGAGCAATAACATTGTCGCTTCGGTAACTCGTAATGGAGCGTATGAGCCATTTGACCTACAAGTCGCTCGTGGTCAAATTATGGGTCATAGCGTTGTAAGTTTGTTTGGTTACAACGGTAATATTACTTCGTCTACTGCACCAACAACCGCACCAATTCCAATGTGGGAAAACGCTACTGCATACACTTTTCCTACATCCGCTGCTACGCTTACTGTAGTTAGCTCATCTGCATCTGACAATACTTCAGCATCTATTTTGATTAGTGGTTTAGATGCAAGCTATAACCCTCTTTCAGAAACATTGTTTTTAAATGGTACAAGTTCAGTCACTACTGTAAATAGCTATTACAGAGTTAATAGTGTAGTTATGGTATCTGCTGGTACAAGCCAAGTTACCAATGTAGGAACAATTACCCTGAAACAAGGTACAAATATTGTTGCTCAGATTAACCCTAAAGTTGGAAAAAACCAAGCGAGTATTTATTCAGTTCCTAATGGATATACTTTTTATTTAACAGTAGTTGAAGTTAACTCTGACAATACCTTGGGTAGCGGTAATGGTATGTACTACAATGTGCAACAAACTGTTAATGGTGTTCAATTTAATGTTTTGACACAAGGCTTTAGTTCAGTTTATGTCATTGACAGAACATCTGCACCATTCCCTTATGTCCAAAAATCAGATGTCCAGTGGCAAATTGCTACAACCAGTTCAACAGCTATTTTGTCTGGAGCAATTATTATTGGTAAATTAATACAAAATAACAACAATACAACTGGCGTAGGAACCTAATATGCCAAGCAAATCCAAATCCCAACACAATTTGATGGAAGCTGTAGCACACAATCCAAAGTTTGCTAAAAAAGTCGGCATTCCAACTAAAGTGGGAAAGGAATTTGCTAGTGCAGATAAAGGTAAGAAGTTTGCTAAAGGTGGTCTATACGAAAATATTCATAAGAAGCAGGCTCGTATTAAGGCTGGTTCTGGTGAGCACATGCGTAAAGTTGGTTCTAAGGGTGCGCCTACTAAAGAGGCGTTTATCCAATCAGCTAAAACTGCTAAAAAGAAAGATGGTGGCGTATCGCTATCAGTAGGTCGTGGTGAAAAGCTTTCTACTAAAGCTGGTGCAGGACTTACTGCAAAAGGTCGTGCAAAGTATAATAGGGAAACGGGGTCTCATTTAAAGGCTCCGCAACCCCAAGGTGGTTCAAGAAAAGATTCATTCTGTGCAAGAATGTCGGGTGTAGTAAAGAAGTCTACTGGCGATGCGCCTCGTGCCAAAGCCTCTTTAAAACGGTGGAAATGCCCAGGATGGTAATTAATGAGTACTTCAGGAACAGTTGGTCAAACAGTAATATCAGTTCAAACACTAATTGACCATGGAGCTCGTCGGGCTGGAAAACTAGCTGAAGAGCTGACTAACGAACAGGTTAACTCTGCTAAGGATAGTCTTTACTATCTCTTATCAAACCTTGCCAACCGTGGTATTCAGTATTGGGCTATACAAAAAGTCGTTTATGGATTGACTCCTGACCAGTACATTTGGGACTTGCCAGTTGGTATTAACGATGTTTTAAATTCAAATTACAGAACTGTTACACAAAACACAATGGGTGGTTATGCCACCACAGGTAACGGTTCTTATGCTTTTGACGGGCAATATACCAATGTCTGTCAATGTACTAATAACACCAGCTCAATAGGAATAAATAATGGTTCAGGTAATCCTGTGTATATTGCTACCGTTGGTATTTTGCCTGCTATCTCTGCTTCTGTAACGGTACAGATTCAATATTCTCAAGACGGAACTAACTGGACAACCATTTATAGCCCTCCTGCAACCAATTGGGTAGCAGGAACATGGATTTATTACGACTTAGACCCATCTGCTAACGCTCCTTATTGGAGAATTTTGCAAACAGCAGGTGCAAATATGGGTGTTTACCAAGTTGTTTTTGGTTCAAACCCCTATGAAATCCCATTGGCACGCTTAAATCGTGACGATTACACCAATTTGCCTAATAAAAACTTTCCAAGCAACCGTCCGTTGCAATATTGGTTTGATAGAACAATTCCCCAGCCCCAAATGTGGCTTTGGCCAACCCCAAATGTGTATTACCCACAGATAGTTTCGTGGTGTTCACGCTACATTCAGGATGTTGGCTCTCTTTCTGGTCAGATTGAGATACCTCAGCGTTGGTATTTGGCTATTCAGAACATGCTCGCCCATCAAATGGCGATGGAGTTACCCAATGTAGCCCCTGACCGCATAGCTTATTGCGAAATGCAAGCTGAAAAGTATTTCAATATGGCTGAGCAAGAAGAACGAGATAAATCACCCATTTATTTTGCCCCCAATATTAGTGTTTACACGAGATAAGAATGGCAAAATGGTTAGATACTCAAGGAAACTCAGTGCTATCTATCGCTATATGCGACAGATGCAAGATGAAGCGTGCCTACAGTGATATTGGACAAGATAGAAACTTGCCAGGTCTACGGGTCTGTAATGAAGGGTGTAACGATGAGCGTGACCCTTGGAGGTTGCCTGCACGCCCAACTGAAAAGATTACTATTCGGTTTCCTCGCCCAGATGCAGATATTGCTCAGTACGATGATGCGCTCACTACTGACCCCAATATCGTTAATGACCCAAATCAAGCGCCTAATATCAATCCTACGCCAGTTACAGAAGGTGAGTATGGTATTGCTCCAGAGACATCTGAAGACCCACTTGACGGTAACTTGGATAATTTAAGCCCATGACCGCTCCATACTTACCTATCTATCAAGTTAATACGCCTGTGCGTATGGCTATTAGTCCGCTTACGACTTCAGCTACGACTTTATATACGACTCCTTCTAATGTTCGGGCTAATGTTCAAGACATCATTATTGCCAACACAACCAATGGGGCGTTGACTTATACAGTTTATTTAGTACCTGCAAGTGCTACCGCAGGTACAGCAAATGCACTTTTTTATCAAGTTTCCTTACCAGCAAATACTAGTTATCATTGGGTTGGTTCGCAAATCCTATTTGCTGGAGATACCATTCAAGCATTGGGTTCTGCAACAGGATTAACTATCTCAATTAGCGGTCAACAGGCTACATAATTATGGCAAACATAAGAATATCCCAGCTTCCATCAGCTCAAACCGCCATCACAGGTACTGAGCTTGTTCCTATTGTTCAAAATGGCGAAACAGTACAAACAACGGTTAGCGCAATTGTTAATAGCCCCGTTCAAACTCAAACATTTTTAACCATAAACAATGAGCCAACGCTCCCTAACAGCCGTTATTTGGCTGTAGGTGCAGGATTAAGCTTAGCCGATGGCGGGGCGCAAAGTAGCTATGCTATTACCCCTGTAGGAGCTCTTGCAAGCCTTGTTAATGCTGGTCAAGGGTTCATGGTCAAGAGTAGTGGAACAAGCCTTGTAAACCGTTCTATAGCGATTTCTGGCAATGGTTTAAGCATTGTTAATGGTGATGGAACTACAGGTAATCCTACAATCGCTTTGACAAACAATGTGGCAAACCTTGCTGGTGCTTCAGGAACAGGTTTATTGGCAATTGCTGGTAATAATGCCCTAAGTACTGTAACAATTGTAGGTGTAGCGAATCAGATTTCGATTACTAATGGGAATACTTCTCCAGTAATTGGAATTGCAAGTAATCCAATATTCCCTGGCACAGCTAGCATAACTCTTCCATCAGGTGGAACTGGAGCTCGTCCATCAGGTATAAATGGAATGCTTCGTTATAATAGCGATTTAAATGCTCTAGAAACCTATGCTAATGGAGCATGGGGAACAATTGTATCTGGTTCAGGAGTATCTTCTTTTAGCGCTGGAACTACGGGTTTAACACCATCTTCTGGAGCTACAGGTGCAGTTGTTTTGGCGGGAACTCTGAATGCGTCTAGTGGTGGTACGGGTATTTCTGGGACATTGACAGGTATCCCATATGCAAACGGTACTTCTGCATACACTACCGCTACTACAGCACAATTGTTAACGCTGTTAGGAACGACTCCTATTGCCAATGGTGGTACAGGTCAAACTACAGCGTCCTCAGCGTTCAACGCTTTGTCACCAATTACGACAACTGGTGATTTGATTTATGGAAGCTCGGCTAATACTTCTTCCCGTTTGCCAATCGGAACTACCAATCAAGTATTGACTGTTGTTGGAGGTATTCCTGCATGGGGTTCTGTTGCAGGTGTTGCAGTTACTTCGTTTAGTGCTGGGTCAACTGGTTTAAGCCCAGCGGCCCCCACTTCAGGTGCTGTAACTCTAAGCGGAACTCTTGCTGTAGCAAATGGTGGTACAGGCTTGTCTTCCACCCCAGCTAACGGTCAAATTGACATTGGTAACGGTACAGGTTTTACTAGAACTACGCTGACAGCTGGTACGGGTATATCTATCACTAATAGCTCAGGTTCTATTACTATCGCTATTAATGGAACGGGTGAAGTGACTTCGTTCAGCGGTGGTACAACAGGATTGACTCCTAATACCCCAACAGGTGGAGCGATTACTCTTAGTGGTATTTTGAACCCTGTAAACGGTGGTTCTGGAGTAGCTGGTACTTTAACTGGCATTCTTTACGGAAATGGTACTTCAGCCTACACTACAGCATCTACCGCTCAAGTTCTTTCCTTAATTGGAACTTTGCCAATCGCTAACGGTGGCACAGGAATTACTTCGTTTGGAACAGGCGTACAAACTGCTTTAGGGCAGAATGTGACAGGTTCTGGTGGGTTTGCTCTAGCAGTTAGCCCTTCCTTTACAACACCTATTTTGGGGGTCGCTACAGCTACTTCTTTGACGATAGGAACCCTGACTTATACCCCTGCAAATGCTTTAATTACAGCACAAAGCTCAGCAACAGCTTACAACCAAGTCATTATTCAAAATAGCAACAATGGTGCTACTGCTTCTGCTGACTACATTGTAAATAACAACAACTCTACCGATTCCACCTATTATGGTGACTTTGGTATGAACAGTGGTGGATTTACTGGTTCTGGAGCGTTTAACGCACCAAATACAGTGTATTTAACAGCCACTACAGGCGATTTGGCGATTGGAACCACTACAGCAAATGCTATTCACTTTGTTGTTAATGGAGGCACTACTGATTCAGCCACAGTAAATGGAACAACAGGTGTTTGGACTTACGCAAGCACTATCAACGGTTCTATTACGGGTAATGCTGGAACCCTGACATTATCAGCTGGTTCTGGAGCTACTAACTACATTACATATAGTTCTTCTGCTACGGGTAATGTTTCCCAATTCACCAGTTCAGGATTGACATACAATGCCACCAATACTGCTCTCACAGGCGGTATCAACGGTGGAACTTTCTAATACATAACGATATAATGTTTAAAAGGAATTAATTATGGCTCAGACAGGTTATACACCCATTATTCTGTTTCACAGCACAACAGCGTCGGCAACTCCGACTACTGGGAATCTTGCTGTTGGTGAGCTGGGACTAAACAGCACAGACGGAAAACTTTACTACAACACTGGTTCTGCTATTGCAGTTTTAGCTGGAGCAGGTGGAGCAGGCATTGCAGGTGGCTCAAACACCCAAGTTCAATATAACTCTAGTGGCTCATTGGCTGGTTCTGCCAATATGACCTTTAACGGCACTAGCTTAACTTTAGCTAATGACGCTTCTATATCAGGTCTTACTGTTGGTAAGGGTGGTGGTAGTGTAAGCACAAATACTGCTTTAGGTTTTTCTGCTTTAGCCGTAAATACAAGTGGCAACAGAAATTTAGGTGCTGGCGCATACAGTCTATATGTTAATACTACAGGCGCATCAAATACTGGTTTAGGTGTTGGTGCTTTATTTGCAAACACCACAGGAAGCTATAACACTTCTATTGGTGACCAATCGCTTATTTCAAACACCACCGCATCTAATAACACAGCAGTAGGTTATCAAGCTGCTTATTCAAATACTTCTGCACCATATAGTGCCGTTGTTGGAACACAAGCAACGTATTCTATGTCCTCTAATACATCAGGATATGTTTCTGCTTTAGGTTACCAAGCTGGTTATAACTACAACGGTGCTGATAGTTTTGGTTCTATTTTTGTTGGTTACAAATCTGGTTATGCAACAACTACTGCTACAAATAATTCATTTTTAGGAGCAAGTGCTGGAGTTGCAAATACTACAGGTTCTTATAATGTGGCTCTTGGTGCTGCTGCTCTTTATTCAAACACCACCGCATCTAACAACACAGCAGTAGGTTATCAAGCAGCATATACAAATACTACAGGTGCAAATAACACAGCAGTAGGTTATACAGCACTTTATTCAACCACCACCGCTTCTGGTAACACAGCAATGGGATATCAAGCTGGTTATTTTAATACTACTGGAAATGTTACGGCATTTGGTTATCAAGCGTCTGGCTCTAATACAACAGGAACTTCTAATACTTCTGTTGGATACCAAGCATTAAATCAAAACACCACAGCCTCTAACAACACAGCAGTAGGTTATCAAGCTGGTTATAGTAATACAACTGGCTCGGTAGATGCTTTTGGTAATAAAGCATTGTATTCCAATACAACTGGTGCAAGAAATGTGGCTGTAGGTTTTCAAACATTAAGAAACAACTCAACTGGAAACTTTAATAATGCTTTAGGTAGTTCAGACAATGCAATTGGCTCATCTTTAGAAGCCAATACAACTGGTAGTTATAACAATGCGTATGGTGCTGGGTCATTAACATCAAACACAACTGGTAGCAATAACACAGCTACAGGACACCAAGCATTAGCACAAAACACCACCGCATCTAATAACACAGCAGTAGGTTATCAGGCTGGGTATAGTAATACAACAGGTTCGCCAGTAGATGCATTTGGTTATCAAGCTCTTTATGCAAATACTACAGGAGTAAACAACGCAGCTTTCGGAGCTGCTGCATTAGTATCAAATACCACAGGTTTTGCCAATGTGAGCGTTGGTGCTTCTTCTTTGTTTAGAACAACAACTGGTTATCAAAATATTGGCGTAGGTGTTGCTGCTTTATATTCAAATACCACTGGTAATAATAGCGTTGGTA
>Ga0208383_1000188_pt1 | contig 12134 bp, 18 predicted proteins | sample CryBogCBE10Sep07_FD_184588 | JGI IMG/M metagenome (GOLD analysis project Ga0208383, IMG submission 184588) | Freshwater microbial communities from Crystal Bog, Wisconsin, USA - CBE10Sep07 (SPAdes) | ecosystem: Environmental > Aquatic > Freshwater > Lake | place: Crystal Bog, Wisconsin, USA...
AAACAAGAATACCTATTCCGCCTTGATAAACACTTCCCATTGAATGCCAATTACTTCCAGTCTCACATTGAGCAACCTTTAACCACTTATCCATAATGTCAGGTGACACAAGCGGTGGTGGAACCATTGTTGGCAACGTTGTTGGCGCATCAATGTGCGTTAACGAAGGCGGTGCAACCGGTGGTGCTGTTAGTGATGCTGGGTTCCATGATTGTCCTACGGCAATTGTTGTACTTGTTGATACCGTTTCCGCCGAGGGATTTGGTGAACTAACACTGAATACAGCAAGTGACAATAGAACGATAGAAAGATATTTCATTTAACCTTTTCTACTTCGACCCACAGTAAAGATTTTTTACTGGGCCAGCCACGCTTGGGGAGTATTTAATTGCTACTTCCACAGCGTAACTTAGTTCGTTTGGGCCTATGTCTTCGCAACCTTCTAAGTAACCGAGGGCATAGGGGGAACCGCTACCAATCGCCAAATACGGCGACTCCATTTCAATCATCGCAAAGTCACCTTGAATGATGACTAATGGACGACCGGGCCAAGCGCAAAGAATCTCCATCTCTTTGATGGATTCATCTTCACCCTTCACTTCTTTGAGCATAGAAACAATAGTCTCCGGACTCACTTTCCTTGCCTTTAACTTCGACAAAAGATTTATAATGCGCCACGAACCAGCCGCTCCCATAATGCCGTTGCCAGCATGAATAATTGCTTTTGGTGTTGAGGCGGCTAGAACCATGTCATCGTCGCTTGATGCGGAGTCAAATGACATACCGCACCAATTTTCACTTGTACATGCAACAACTACTGTCATTAGTCCCAAATTCCTTCAACCAACAAAGTGCGGTGGCGAACAATTCTGTCTGGCCATGTTACACCTTGCAAACGGTCTCCACGAAAACGTTTTACATTTAACATTGTTTCATCAACTTTGTCTTTATACAATGATATACCAATTTCAGGCCAAGCCATCCAGCGCTGTGAGCCCATTGGCGTTAGGTCACGTTCTCCAGCCTTACCCTTAGCCGCGTGATGCTCCATAACAAGGGCAAACTTGTATCTCGTTCTAAGGTCATCAAGTACAGCCATTGCAGAGTCAGCAGAGTCTTCGTATGTCTCGTTAGGTTGCCTGCGATACATTTTGTAAATAGGACCAATAACAACCAAGTCTGGTTTATGAGCCGCAATTTCACGCTGTACTTCTGCCTTGTCGGACAGATTTCGAATCTCAATACCACCGGGACGACGATAAATCTTTAAACGTTCTTCATCAAAAGCAGTACCAACTCTTCCAGCCATGTGTCTCATGTATGGTTCAGCAGTTTCGGTAATTGCTTGCGTTGGGTTTTCAAGGTCAATAATCAATACACGCTTAGGTTCAATTGGCTTGTGACTGAATGGATGAATGCCTTGCGATACTGACATAGCAATCGTTCTAAGTAGAAGCGACTTACCAGCACCTTCTTCTGCAACAACAATTGTTCGATAATCTTGGTGCATCATTCCTGGAATAACAACTGGTGCAATCGCTTCCGCATTCGCAACAAGTTGGCTAATAGTCATTGCTTGTGGTTCAAGCGAACGCATCGAGCCAACGCCAGTCAACATCTTTCCCATGCCTGATGCAATCTCGTACGGGTTCTCGCCTGTCAACAACAAGTTCTTGTATGTATCAATCTCTCCAATGAGTTTGCGACTAGAACTGTGCTTAAGAACTATTGCACCGTACTCACTAGCGTTCTTCCATGAAGGAACGTTTAGAGACATGTTGACTAACTTGGAAGCAACTTCTTCGTCGTTGATTTCACCAGCAATTGTAACTGGGTCAATCTTTACGCCCCTTGAAAAGAGACTGCGAATAGCGGTAAAAATCCTTGCGTTCAAAGGATTGTAAAAATCCTCGGGAAGACAAGAATCAATGCCTTCTATAACTGCTTCTATAGACAGAAGCATTGAACCTATCAATGCTTCTTCTGCCTGAAAATCGTGGGGTATGGTTTGCCCGTTCACCAATAACCCTTTCTAGTAAGTGGTAAATTCTAATGAATGACGACGGCCTTGGTTGTCAAGTTTGTAAGGCCTGCCGTTTATGTCAATAGGTTGCCCTATTTCGTTAGTGGGACGACTGTAGTTCATCTTGACAGGATTATCAAGTATTACTTCTCCGTCCACTGGATTAATCCAAGTCTTCAACTTATCCCAGTCTTCGTAAATCTCAGCAACAACAATCTGCTCTGGTGTTAGTGGGAAAACATCATCTTGTTTGCCAAGATAGTCTTCGTATCGCCTGCCCGGGCCGAAGAACGTCTTGGGGTGTAACGTGTACGTAGGATTTTCGTTCTTCCTCTTTAAAGCGTAGTTCTTTACTGCTTGCATCAATGTTTCGTAAGGAACCTTGTCATCTCTGATACGACCGTTGTAAGCCTCAAATGCTCCCGGCTTGTTTTCCTTGCGAGGATACAAAAGCCATAGTGCCTCAAACTCAGGAGTATAAACTTTAGTCTTACGAGTCTTCTTTACCTCGACTTTTGGCGAGACTATATTATTATATATATTATTATTATTATTCCCCTGGACATCTGTGTCCACCCCCCTGGACATTTCTGTCCCCCCTGACAAATTTGTCCCCCCTAATTCGGGGTTGTAAGGCCATAGGTAGTAGACATTAGTTTGTTGTTTATTGTCCTTAAAACTACTTTTAACAATAATCGCTCCAACATCGCTTAGTTCTTTAATTTTGCGACGAACAGTACGAGCATCAACTTTAAGTAAATTCGCAAATGAACCGTGAGAGGTGTTGGCAATAAATACTTCGCCCATAAGAATTGCCTTCATGTAACCAAAAAGAACTTTGGCCAATGGACTTAAGTCGGGGTGAACCAAAATCCACGAAGGCGTAATAATAGACTTTTCTCCAGTTAAATCGCCAATAATTGTTGCGCCATCAAACTTAAGAGAGTAAATCGCTTTGCCCTCATGGTCGTATCTATCTGCCCTCATTTGCTCATTCCCCTTTCAGCAAGCGTTTTGACAAGTTCGCCAATAATGCTTCCTTGTTCCTCAACGTCAACACCGTCAGTAACGGAGTTAACAACTTTTTTCTTCTTGTCTAACAGACTGTACATGTCTTCGTCAATGGTCTCAGGTGCTAGCAAATACCATGCTGTTGCACCGTGCATGTCATTAACTCGACCATAACAACGGCTGGCACATTGCTCATGTATAGCAGGTGTCCAACCTAGTTCACAGAAGACTACATCACTTGCGGCTGTAAGTGTTAAACCCTCACTAGCGGCTGTCATGTTTGCTACAAATACTCGTACTTTCGGGTCGTTCTGAAACGAGTCCACTGCATTCTGTCGTTCTTCGACTGAAACTCCGCCACGAATCTTCACTGCTACATCTTGGTACCGAGCATACAGTTTTTCAACCATTTCAATATGTTCCGCAAAAACAATGACCTTTTCACCCGTACCGGACTCTAGGAAGTTGTCCAACCACGAAGCAGTGCTTTCAAACTTGATTTTCGACACCGCATCACGAAGTGCGGTAATACGAACAAGATTAACCGAATTTTCAAGGGCAATCTTCTTGCCCCAGTAAGCACTAGAGCCATCACTGCCTTCTTCTTCGGCAATATCACGCGCACGTTGAGCAAAATACTCAACAACGTCGTCTTCGACTACCTTGTATGAAGCCATTTCTTCAGTAGAAACTGATAGGTATTGCACGGCGTTTCGCAATTCTGGCAGTTCTCCATAAACGTCCATTTTGTTGCGACGTACAAAACAGGTTTCACGCATTTTTTCGTTAAGTTCTTTGGTATTAAGAGCAACATTGCGCTTTGGTGCGTAACGGTTCTTAAATCTCCAAACGCCACCGAAACTGTCCAACTGACCAATGGCTTCAAGTTGTGGAATTAGTTCTTCGGGGCGGTTCGTAATCGGCGTGCCGGTGAGTAGGAGTACAAAGTTCTCGGGTCCAAGCGACTTCGCCAACTTCATAACGGCATCAGTACGCTTAACTGTCCAAGTTTCTCGGGGGCAAATTGCCAACGCACCACATTCTTTGCATACTGCGGTGTTTGCTCGGCACGGTTTTTCACATTCCGGGCATCGCCACTTCTTCTGCCCGTTTTTAATAGCGTGAGATTCGTCTACAACAAGTGAAACAAAGCCATGTTCCATAATGTTTTTGTTGCGTTGATATAAAATATCGTAATTAACAACAATTACATCACAGGGTTCAATTTCCTCTGACTTACCACCATTGAGTATTGAAACGGTCAAATTTGGAAAAAATTTTTTAATTTCCCGCTCCCAATTTATTTTTAATGTATTAGGACATACAACAACAGCAGGGAAAGCGTCTTCCGATGCAAGGGTAGCAATGGCTTGTGCCGTCTTCCCAAGTCCCGGTTGGTCGCCCAAAATGCCCTTACGGACTTGCTTCAAATAAGCAATTCCGGCTTTTTGGTATGGAAGGAGCGGGATTTGTATGCCCGGAACATCAAGGTCAGCGTTCAAAGATTCCGACGCCTCACGCATGGTTTTGGCCTCGTTCATTACATTACGAGCGGTTTCCATAAGGCTGTCTTCAATAGTGAGGTTATGCAGAAGGGCAAAACGAATCGCTTGCATAATGTCACGTTTAGGAACTAGCCAAGAACGAGATTTTCCGTTCCATTTTGCGCTAGGAACAGAAGATTTAATGGCCGTAATCATCTTGGGGTCGTAGTTAAAGCAGATAATAACGGAATCCCCGTCCATTTCCACTTGAAACTCTTTGCCCGAATCAGTAAAATACTTTTTAACGTCTGAGTCTTGCAATTCAGGCGCCAATGTGATATTATGTGTGTTAGCAAGATTGCGAACTTCTATTATGGAAGAAAGAGGGAAAGTATTAACTTTCATCTCCCCATCCCAACGACGACCCGGAATATTGCGACTATCCTCAACAAGTTGTTTGTTATACTCGGTTTTCAAAATAATAACATTATTTTGAATCCAAGCGTAATTGTTTGCAGGAACGTTTTGCATGTTACTATTATAACACAGAAAGTTCCGTTTGTCAATACTTGACACAGAACAAATGTTCGGATAACATGTAGAGAAATTTGAAATTTGAAAATGGAGGTTTTATGGCAAAGAAAGCGGTAACTCAGGGTAAGGACAACTTAGCCTCAGTTTTAGCAGAGATTAACAAGCAGTTTGGTGCTGGTTCTATTATGAGCCTGAGTCAATCAGACGTAGTGCCTGTTGATGTAATCACGACTGGTATTTTGCCATTGGACCTTGCCCTTGGTGTGGGTGGTCTTCCTAGGGGTAGAATTGTAGAATTTTTTGGGCCACCTTCTTCGGGCAAATCCACCCTTGCTCTTCACGTAATTTCTGAAGCCCAAAAAATGGGACTGACATGTGCCTACGTTGACGCTGAGCACGCCCTAGATGCCGTTTACGCGGACGTAATTGGGGTTGACCTACCCAGCCTACTAATCAGCCAACCCAACACCGCAGAACAAGGTTTGGAGATTACTATTCGCCTTGTAGAAAGTGGTGAAATTGGTGTAGTTGTTATTGACTCTGTTGCCGCTTTGGTTCCCCGCGCTGAAATTGAAGGAGAAATGGGCGATGCCCATGTTGGACTTCAACCAAGGTTGATGGGACAAGCATTAAGAAAGTTGACAGGAACCGTATCAAGAACGAATACTTTGGTTATTTTTATTAATCAATTGCGTGAATCAATTGGAAAGATGTATGGGCCAAGTGAATACACACCAGGCGGTAAGGCATTGCCTTATTACGCTTCGGTTCGACTAGACATTCGACGTATTCAAACCATTAAAAAGGGTGAAGAAGCAACCGCTAACCGAACCCGAGTAAAAGTTGTAAAAAACAAAGTTGCACCACCGTTAAAACAGGCTGAGTTTGACCTTGAATATGGCGTTGGTGTTCCAAAAGCCAATGCTCTTCTTGATTGTGCTATTGACGCAGGTGTTTTGCGTCAATCCGGTGCTTGGATATACTATGAGGGCGAGCAGTTTGCAAACGGAAGATTGAAAGCAAAGGCTAAACTAGAAGAACAACCAGAATTGTATGAAACTATATACAATCAGGTAATTGCTACAATGGAAAACAAAAATTTTAAAATAGGACTTGACAATGACGAAAATTAATGCTAAACTAAATAACGAAAAGAAAATTACAAAGGCAATTGAGAAGTGGTACAACAAGCATGCTTACGGTCCGAGTTATCGTGACCTATCGGAGATGACTGAAATGTCCCTAGGAAATGTCTTTAGTGCTTGTCAGCAATTGAGGGAAGCAAAAGTAATTACTTTCCAAGATGGTGTAGCAAGAACAATAAAACTATTGAATAAATAAATACAAACAAGAAAGGAATAATAAAATGGGCAAGCATTTGAAGTGGGAGGAACCGCCAGTAAAATCGGCTGTTCCTCGAAAGAGTACAAAGAAGTATCGTAAAAAGACGTATGCAACACGTTTGAAAGAGAAGCCGGGTCAATGGGCTGTCATTTATGAAGGTGACAAAGTTGGTTCTGTTCCAACATCACTTCGTGGTCCAGAATTTGAGCGAAAGCATGGTCGGGAGATGGTCGGTCGAAAGATTATCCACCGCGTCTATGTTCGATACATTGGAAATAACGTTGATGTTGCTTCTATTGAAGAGTTGGTGTCACACCCTATTGATACCGTTGACGAATATCAAGAAATGATTAAGTCAATGGTGGCTGATGCAGTTCGTCAAACCATCAGGGAACTTCAAAAGGAGAGTGTTCAATGAATAAAGTAAAAGTAATCCCAGTATGGGATATGTCAGAGGAAGACTGGCTTGAGGCTCGTGAGGGTGGTATTGGTGGCAGTGATGCCGGTACTGTTTGCGGTGTTAATAGGTACAAGTCTGCTTACGCCTTGTGGGCTGAGAAGTCTCACCTTGTAGAACGTGACCCTGTAGTTGGCGAAGCCATCCGCATTGGACATAAGTTTGAACGTCCTATTGCTGAATTCTACGCCGAAGAAAATAATAAAGCCGTTGTTGAATGGCCTGTTATTTTGTGGTCAGAAGAAGAAGGTCGTGAGTTTATGTTTGCGAACCTTGACTTCTTGATTGTTGAACCAAGTGATGAGTTTCCTGCTGGCAAAGTACAAACTTGGCGTTTTGATTACGCACCACCAAACATCTTGGGTATTCTTGAGGTTAAGACCGCCGGTATTGCTGGTCCAGGAAATCCTGGCGCATGGGCAAACAATCAAGTTCCACCGAGTTACATGCTTCAGGGATATCACTACGGTGTTGTAACTGGTTATACCAATATAACTTTTGCGTGTCTACTCGGCGGTGCTGGACTTCAGGTTCGTGAAATGCAATGGGATGATGAAATTGCAGAGAACATGGTCATTGCAGAGCAACAGTTTTGGGATTGCATTAAATTTGGTAACGCTCCAGAAACTGACGGTAGTGATGCAACCGAATCAGCACAGCAAAAACGTTACCCTCGCCACGAAGAAGGCAAAGGCGTTGAAGGTGGTTCTGATTTGCAGGCTATTTGGGATGAATTTACAGAAGCAAAAGCCCGTGCGGACGAAGCAGATACTCAACGCAAAGCATTGCGAGCAAAGATTCTTGAAATTGTAGGCAGTGCAGAGTTTGCTACCGTAAATGGCAAGGCTATTCTTTCTTACAAGGCAAGCAAGGATGTTGAGACACTTGACACCGAACGACTTAAGGCAGAGGCTCCTGAGATTTTTGAACAATTTAAGAAGACTCGCCCCGGTTCAAGAACTTTACGACCGTTAAAATAATGAACTTGACAAAATCAAATAAGTGTGTTACGCTTGTACCAGTCTTAAAGAAGACTACTATTGTGAAAGGAAATAAATAATGCAGAGTGAATCAATCAATGAATTAATTACGGCACTCGTTGCGGCTCAGGCAGAATTTTCTGCTGTGCCTAAGGGTTCTGTTAATCCGTTTTTTAAGAGTAAGTATGCGGCGTTGCCAGAAGTAGTTGCTACTGCTGGTCCTGTACTTGCTAAGCATGGACTTGCTGTTAGTCAGTTCATTACTTACGACGAAACTGGAGACTTGCTTATGACGCATCTACTCCACACTTCAGGTCAGTACATGGCTTACGCAATGAAGTTACACATGGTTAAGGCAGACCCAATGGCGCAGGGCAGTGCTACAACGTTCGCTCGTCGTTATGCCTACATGGCATGCTTGGGGCTTGTTGCGGATGAGGATGACGATGCAGTTACTGCAAGTCCGCTTTCAACTGGTCAGGCTATTAAGCCAGAACCTAAGTCAGCGCCTACACCTAAGCAGGACAACACTCTCGGCAACGCAGTTGCTAAAGCGGCTGGTAAGCCAACAACCAACATGGCAACCGAGAAGATGTGCAAAATGATTTGGGCTATTAGTCACAGTTCGCTGGGCTTTGATGACCCAACAATGTATGACACTATTGATAACGTTACAGGTAGGAGAGTTCCGAAGTTGGAGCAACTTACTTTTGACGAAGCGAAGTCTGTCATCGAACACCTACAATCACTACAAAGCAATTAGGAGATAAAGTGAATTCAATTATTACCGTTACCGGAAACCTTACCCGTGAGCCTGAGTTAAAGTTCGGGGACAATGGCCTAGCACGAGTTCGATTTGGGCTTGCATCTACTCGCCGTGTTAAGGAACGTGAAACAACAAGTTATTACGACGTTATTGCTTTTGGAAAGACCGCAGAAAACGTACACGCATCACTTGCGAAGGGTGCTGCTGCAATCATTAGCGGTCGTCTTGAGGTTAAAGACTTTGAACGCAAGGATGGAACCAAGGGAACAGCAGCAGAAATTGTTGCTGAAGATGTTGGCGCTTTGCTTAAGTTTGCAACAGTCTCAATTCAAAAGAACGAAAAGGGAACTTCATCTGCGCCAGCAGGTACCAACCCATGGGATGAAGAAGACTTTTAATGTCTGAAAAAACCAATTACTCTGTCCCGCTTAGTTACATGCGTATTGAAGAAACAATGCGTCACGCCATGAATCAAATGGAAGACCTTACATCTTCATTCGCTGTAACGGCGGACGAGTTTGGTAGAGCAGAAGCAACTTATGAAATCGCTTATGCCAAGAGTCGTTTGTCGGCTCGGTATGAGGGAAGTCATAATGGATTAAAGATAACCGCCGACATGGCATCTGACCTTGCAACAACCGAGACGGAAACCGAACGACTTGCAATGGAAGCAGCCAAGGCAAAGCATGATGCAACACGCCAAGCACTCTTATCGGTTCGTAGCCGTGTAGAGGCCCTGAGGAGCCTTATGGCTTCCTACCGAGAAGCAGGAGGGTGATGAATGTCATACGAAAATGAAATTCAAACGTACATTCTTGAACTAGAAAAAACAGTTGAAGAATTACAAAAAGAGACAAGCAAACTTCGAATTGAACTTGATAAATCGAAGCGTCTCATTTCTATTCTTGACAGTCAACAGCAACACGTTGACCTCTAGTGGAAAGACGTAAGCGCTTCGTAGTTAAAAAGGCTCTTAAAAGAAAATCCACGCTTAACACACGTTCTACTTTAAAATCAGAGAAGGGGCTGAAGGCGACAAAATCGCTCCAGCCCCGTTCTTTGAAAATGAAAAAAATATATAAGGAACGTGCTCCCTTTGTTAAAGAGTTTCTTGAATTGCATCCAATTTGTCAGGCACGTTGGGACAATAACTGCTATATTAGGTCAGTAGATGTTCACGAAATACTACCTCGCAGTGCTGGCGGTAAAATAGTTGACACTAAGTGGGATAATTACATGGCAGTATGCCGGTATTGTCACACAATGATTACCGATAACCCGCAAGAAGCGCACGAACGAGGATATAGAAAATGGTCTTGGGAAGGATAAACGTAGAACACCACTACGTTGACTTTATTTTTAATAAAGAAAAATATGAAGTCAAATGCACATGTTCTTGGAAGGTTTTAGTTCCCAAAAGAAGTGAAGCAATATCATCTGCCTATCAACACCTTGCGGATATGTCGGCAGAGCGAGATGTTTAAATATTCCGACTACGAAATCCTAGAGTTCATTAGAGTCCTTGAAGAATCAAGACCTAATTTTTATTGGCTTGCGTTGTGTCGTAATTCAAACACAAAAGAATTTTTTCCTGGGCGAGGTCAATCGTCAAAAATTAAAAAGGCTGTTGAAATGTGCCTCTATTGCCCAGTGCAATACGAATGCCATGAGTACGCCATTGATAATAAAATAGAACATGGAGTTTGGGGAGGCTCAACTCCAGAACAGAGGGCAAGATGGATACAGAACGACGTGACGGTTCACGACGCGTGGCTGGAAATAACTCCAGAACTAGAATAAAGAAGTGTTTAATGCTTCTGCTTTTTGCTTTAATAATTTTTTAGCAAGAGCAGAATAACCTGGTTCGTATTTACAGGTAACATGAACTTCATCGCAATCTTCAAAGCCTGGTTGCCCCTGAGGACATAAGTCACCGCATACAATGCACGGTACCCATTTGTATTTGTCTGCTTTGTTTTTGCGTAAATTTATTTGACGAGCAATCTCTACGTTTTGAGGTTCTTTGTTTCTTTTCACAGTATCGCTAGGTCACTCCAACCAAAAGCACCACAACCAGTTCCGACTAACAACGTCAGCATTCCCGGGGGACAGTTACTTCCCGTAGTGCTTGTGTACCAATGTGAACCACCATCAGCAGCAGGTGACATAAATACCTGACGACCCGTAGCACTAGATGCTACAAAGTGGTGAAGGTGTCCACAGAAAAGAATGTCTGCGTTAGAAATAGGTTGACGACCCATTGCTTGTCCAAGCCACCACGATTCAATCTTTCCAATTGAACCGTTAGTCTTTATCCAGTTCTTGCTTCCACCATTACGGAAACTGTGACCGTGAGCAAAGCCACAGGTAACACCAGAAATATCTAAGGTCATAGTAAGGTCATCTGCAATGGCACCGAGTGGGATGTTTACATTGGCATAACGTTCCGCGTTGTGGCTGATTATTTCTGCAATGCCATCAAAGATAGCAAGGTCATCATTGTCGGTCCACGTTGTGTATGCCTTGCCCATGGCATTACGGTTTTCACCGTGGTTACCTGGAACGGCACCAAGAACAACGTTGTAGCCTTCGTCAACCATAAGGTCAACAAAGCGCATAACAAGTCGTCGTGCTAAACGCATTTGCTCTCGACGGTCTAAATCTGTATTAGCAGTCTGCATTGCATAGTGTCCCGAGCATTGCTCAATAAGGTCACCAAGACCAACACCGTATACAGTGTTAATCTCACGGCCAATCTTCTTCAAGTCCTTAAGACGTTGAACAAGTCGGTCTTGAAATGCAACGATGCGGTCAGCAATCATTGCGCTTCCCCCGCCTTCATTTTTTCCCGCTTGCCAGTCACTAAGAAGAACAAGCATTGAAGTATCGCCAGTTGGCTTTGTTTGCTTGGCTGGTTTGCGCTTAGCAACTTCTTTGCATAGTTTTGTAAGGTCTTCTGGTTCGACTACAACTGGCTCTAATCTGTGACGATAGAACTCGCTAATGTCAATCTTGTTTTTAGACATGGGGTTCCTCGTTCCTTATTTTCCGCAGCAGCATAAGCCGCGTCGGTGTTCAGAAAGAGTGGTTCTTTTTACTGGAAAACCCCATTTGTCCAGAACTTCCATAATGGTTGCAGTCTGAACTTCTTTGTTAGACATTTTTAAAACGGTGTTTATTTTTGCCCATTGTTCTTCACTTAGTGGAAGGGAACCAATAGCGCATTTTTTTGTTGAATAGAATTCAGACAAATCTACCTTTAACATTTTGACACTCCTTGGTTAATCCTCCGTTGTATGAAGGTTACACCAGTGTTATTTAAATGTCAAGCATTTAGCCCATAGGAAAGTCAGGAGCCAATACAACTAACTCACCCATTGCTCGAACTTTGGTCTTGGTTTGGTCGTGATTAATTGCGTCATCCGGCTCACCCAAAAACGAGTAAACCCAAACACCATCGTCATACAAACTGGTGTCAATGCTGGCAACGTAAAGGCCAAGACCAATGCGAACAATTGTAGATGTTACGTCACCT
>Ga0208383_1000193_pt1 | contig 11973 bp, 26 predicted proteins | sample CryBogCBE10Sep07_FD_184588 | JGI IMG/M metagenome (GOLD analysis project Ga0208383, IMG submission 184588) | Freshwater microbial communities from Crystal Bog, Wisconsin, USA - CBE10Sep07 (SPAdes) | ecosystem: Environmental > Aquatic > Freshwater > Lake | place: Crystal Bog, Wisconsin, USA...
TTCCTACTGCCAAAACTGAAGAAACTCAACGCAAAGAGCTTTCATTGAAGCGTTTGCAAAATGAATTTGAGCGTAAATTATTAAAATATGAAGAACAGAAAAAGCCTGTTTGGGCAAAGGTTCTCCAAGGAACATCAGAAGCCGCTAAAGGTCTTGCCATTACTGGATACCATTCCCTTGAAAAGATTCTCGGATTTGATTTGGCAAAGATGGTAACTACTCCAATTGAGGAATTTACTGGAGCCGCTGTTTCAATGTTACCTGGAATGAAGCCAAAAGAGGGATCTTTGGAATCTGGTGGCGGTACTACCCAAGGGTTGATTAAATATTACAAAGGACTATTGAAGGGAGCCGCTGAAGCACCAAAGGTTTACAAAACGGGTCTTTCTGAATCAGAAGAATTATTTGGAAAGGTGCGCCCAAATGTTGCTAGGTGGTATGATTGGTTTGGAGGTCGCCTACACGCCGCATTGAAGCATATTCCCTTTACTGCTCAAGAAGAGTTATACAGATACAGGGGTCTTGCCAATGCGGAAAAGGCATCTCCAGGCTCAAGCAAGAATGATCTTGTTCGTGCGGCTATATACAAGGCGGCATATGAGAAGGCTCAATCTGCCAAACTACAGGAGGCAAATAATGTAGCTGATGCAATCAATGCATACTTTAGAAAGCTAGAGCAAATTGATCCAAAGACAGGTCGCTCAAGCGTTGCAGGAAACGTAGTTTCAACAATAGTGAAAACATTTATTACCAAAGGAATTATCAAGACACCTGCCAATTACTTTAAGCAGGTGATGCGTGGAATATTTGCTCTTCCTGTTGAAGTTCCATTTAGGCTTGGAAGAGCTTACTGGAATGGAATTGATAATCTTACAGCAACGGAATCGGATGCAATTTATAAGGCATTTAAGGTTGGTGGTATTGGATTTGCCGCCGCTTTGTATGGATATATTGACTCATTCAAGGATAAAAAAGATCGTGTTCTTGGTGGGTACTACCAATCTGGTCGCAAAGAGGGAGATGGAGATACGAAATGGGGAACAATCCGAATCAATGGTCATGTTTTCCACTACATTTCACACAATCCCGTTACTGAAATTATGCAGTTTGGAAGTACCGTGGGAAGGGTTCAACAAGCATTGATGAAGAAAACAGATATGCCTACAGCGGTAGCAACAGGATTTGCAAAATCTCTGATTGCAATGCTTGGAAATGCTCCTGTATCTGGCCCGATCATGCGCCTTGGTCAACCAAATGCAAACCCTGTACAGGAAATTGCTGGAGGTCTTGTTCCTGCTTTGATTGCAAACATAGCCGCTGATACTGATGAGGGTGCTAAACGCAAACCAACAACCATTAAGCAACAAATTGAGTACAATATCCCTGGATTGCGTCAGAATATTCCTCTTGCTCGTTCTGGCAATCGTGCGGGTACATCCACAAAACCTTGGTACGAACAAGGGTCTAGCTCAAAATCAAACAAACCTTGGTACGCCAAATAATCCTCTTGCCAAGGTTGCCAAAATAAGGAAACCTTTTTGCTTACCAACCACGCTATGAAATACAAATTACCAACTGCATTTGCCGTCCATTTTGAGGATGATCCTGTCCTCAAGCAACTCAAGGAAGATGGAGAGGCAAACAATCGTCCTCCCACAGAACTTTTCAAGGCGGCTTGTGCATATCTTATTGATTCACGCCGCTATCTTTTTATCGAACTAGGAAGATACCTAGAGAAGTATGGCCCTCTTGAACCCATTGACTATGATACAGGAAAACCAGCAACTACCAATTCCCCCGAATCCGAGGGAATTAAAGCAGAAGCGGAAGTACAAGAAACGCCGCAACTCAAAGTCCTCCCCAAGCCAACAGAAGAACCTCGCAAGCGATTCACCAAATCCTATGGAGAAGAAGATCAAAGCTGATGATGCTTGGCTGGCAATCCTTTCGGGTCTAGCCTCATCTGGTGAACTGAATCCAGAGACGCTTGCCCAAAAGGGTGGTGCTGACAGGGTGAAAGTCCTTGCTGTCCATGCCAAGGGATTGGCTACTGCTTTTCATAAAGAGTACACCAAGGTGAATGGCTAGTGTCCATGTCAACGCTGGACGCTATGGGGACATCATAGCTTTCCTGCCTGTTCTTTTAAATGAGTACAAAGAAACTGGTGTCAAGCCTCGGCTTGTTGTTGCCAAAGACTATGCGGATATTCTTGATGGCGTTAGCTATGTTGATCCTCTTGTATTCGATGGAGCGTTTGAGGATGTCGCTGGAGCGATACAATTTGCGAAACAATATTCAGATGATGTCAAGACAAGTCAAGTTGTTGGGATCTCTGATGTAATTGTCAGCCAAGTCTATGGGAACTACCATGCTCCAAAGATAGTCTGTGATAGTTTCCAGAAGGATGCATGGAAGCTGGCTGGCAAGCTAGAACTTTGGCCTAGCCAACCTCCTCTTGTATTTGATCGTCGTAATTACAAGCGTGAGAACAAACTCATAAGGAAATTCAATGGAAACAAGCCTTGGATCGTAGTCAGCACAGGAGGAAAATCATCTCCTTTTCCTTGGGATGATCTGCTTTGGGAAATACTTAACCATTCATTTCCCGATCATTGGATCATTGACCTATCAAAAGTCAAAGCAGAACGGATGTTTGATCTGCTTGGCATCATGGATCACCCAAATACGGAGGCAATGATCCTAACGGATAGTGGCAACCTACACCTATCCTATGCCACTACAAAGCCTGTTCATGCTCTAGTGGCAGATACACCTACCATGTGGCATGGGGCGGCATGGCGACCATCCTACGCCTCTTATACACGCTACAAGAACTTCCCAAGGGATGTTACTCGCATCTTGGAACTCATACGCAACCCTCCTTCCAAGCCAAAGCATCCCAATGTCATCCATGTTTACCAACGTACTCCTTGGGCAACTAACGAGGAAAAGCGTAGGAATGCTGTAGCCGCAAAGACATGGGACGGTATCGGTTGGGTTGATCTAGGGTTAGATGACTCCTGCTTTGTGCGCCATGCAGGGAATGTGATCAAAGAAGAAAAGAAAAATATTCCCATGATCAAGGATATGATCCGCATGGCTTGCATTGGTCGTGATGACAAGGATGTGATTGTCTTGACCAATACGGATACCTGTGTGGCATCCAACATCATTCAAAGACTTGTTGGCAATCTACCTGCATATGCCTACCGATATGATTTCAAAAAGATAGATAAACCTATTCTAGATGATGAAATATGCCTCGGAAACAAGTATGGAGGGTGCGATCTATTTGCTTTTAGAGTAGGATGGTGGCGTAGGAATCACGATCTATTTCCCGACATGGTTCTTGGTAGGGAGTGTTGGGATAGGATCATGCGTGAACTATTCAAGCTATCGCAAGGAAGGGAACTCCAAAGTGCCATCTACCATGAGAGACACAATTCATTCTGGGAGAATCCATACAATATCAATAACGATCCTTCCAATTTAAGGAACAGGATGTTGGCAAGGAAATGGTTGTTAGACCGAGATATGCCCCTGGAGGAGCTAGAGACAAGAAACTACGAGGGAAAGAATAAGAAACCCGCAAAAAGAAGGATTTGATTACTCTCCTCCGTTTTCGTTATACACAGGCATAACGATTGGCGTTATGGGTTGAATGACAGGTTGTACAACTGGCATGGGGGTTATGGAGTAATAGTTCCCTGCATCCCGACCATCTGTTGCAGACAGATTGGCAACATAGACGACCTGTGGGAATGCTGGTTGAATGGGTGCGGTGTGTAGTGAAGCCGCGAATAGTAATGATTGTAGTTGGTTCATAGTTTTTTCTTGTGGTTGACTGAAGACATATGCCAGTTGCCTCGCACGATGTCACATTCGTATGCTCGTAGGAATCCCGTCCCTCCGAATCCCTGCTGTAGCCTGTGCTTGATAGCGGCATCACATTTAGCCTCTGAAGTGAAAGCAGACTTACCGCATTCACATTTCTTTGGCTTCTCATGCCCCTGCACAAGACCCATTTCGATTGCTTCCTTCTTGTTAATGGGAGGGATGTCGGGTGTCTCCATCCCAAGTTCTTTTAAAATGTCGTCAATTGGTGATTTCATTTATCTCTTTCTTTAAATCGCTTAAGTCTTTGCTTGTCTTCCTGGCATCTGCTGGTGTCTCCCATTGCATCATGGCATCTGCTATGTCTATGGCCCTAGTAAGTTGACCCTCAATCTTCTTGCAAAGATCATGGCAAGCCGCTGTGTCTTCCCAATGGGGATTCTCTATCCAGTTGTGGCGTAATGCCTCACCGAATTTATCAGATTGTGGGGTACTTGTTTTGGATGTCTCCACAAGGAAGTCACCTACAAGTTGTTTGATTTCTTCACTCATCTAATGCGGCCTTGATTGCCTCGCTGATCTTTAGGGTCTTGCCTAGAGCGTTGAGAATCTGGATCTCTCTCAAGGTAGTTATGAGTTTGTTGTTATCTTCCAATATACCATTCAGCAATCTCTGAATCTCTGGATATTCTGGAAACTTATCTAGGTTAATTTTAATGCTCATAGTTCAAAAATTACAGATGTTGTTGGGGTTTCAAAAACTTCTACCGCATACAAGGAACGCAATTTGATATGCAACTTCATTGCTATCCAGAACGCCAAGTTTTCTGCTGTAGTTTCACCATCAAGTATGTGATTCAAAAAAGAATGATCTAATTCTTGAATTAAGGGGCGTACCGCATAGGCAATATCCGCATAATCAACAACCCAATCTCTGTTTTGATCTAATTTGCCCTTGCAATGAACTCTAACTTTGTAGGAATGACCATGAAGTCGTCCACATTGATGCCCTGATGGCACTTTGGTAAGTTGATGAGCCGCTTCAAATGTAAAGTCTTTCCAGAGTTTAAATGTTTGATTGTATTTATCTGCTTTCATTTTGTTAATTTCTTTGCTTTTTTAATTAGTTTTTCAAAGTTGTTCGTCCAAGGGTAAATTGATGATGATTCGATGTAATTTATAATTTCTTTTATTATTTCTTTTTCAGTTTTTTTCATTTTGTTGATATATAGCTGTGGATTTGCTATTTTTTTCAATGTGCCAGATGATGTGATTACGAAGTTTAACTTGAGCGTCACGAGACTCTCTTGTTTCTACTTCCATTTTACCCACTACTTGTCTGATGGTTTCTCTTTGGTTTTTTGACAACCTAACCATGTCTCTGGCTAGAGTTGCTAAAAGTGAATTGGTGATTGGGTGATCTCGCTCCCATTTGATTTCTTCTTCTTCGGTCATAATGCTAATTGTGGTTGCTGGTTAGTTGAATTGAGATAATCCTCAAGTTCTTGCGTTCTCTTGGGGTCACGAAACCACCCTGTGCCGTCACAAGATTCGGCTCCATTTTCTTCTGCCATCTCCAAGAGTCTTCGTGAATTTACTCGACCCACATGAACTCTTGGGAAATTTTTTGTCCACATTGGTAAAGAACGCCATTTCCATGAAGTTGATCCACCAATGAAAACAATTTCTGCATCACCTGGAACATGATCTGGAGTCATTCCATCTTGTGCGGCAAAAGCCAATGGAACCCCAAATGCTTTTAGTGCTGGAGAATGCTTTTCCCAAAGTAAAAGGGTTTTATCTTTATCTCCTACCCAATCTGGAACAACTGCCCACATGGGTTTCCATGCCGCATAAGCATCTAGAAAAGAGTAAAATGGTTCTTCAGACCATTCACGACCAGAAGTAAAAGCACCAAAAACTCCATTATCCAATGCCCATCGTATATTTGGTTTTGGTTCAGAAATCCTTTCACAAGAATGAAGATGAGCAAGTCTGTTCGGAAACATTCCAAAAAGTCTTCCGCAATCAAATCCTGTATTGTTTGATGGCATCACAATCATACTTGTTTTAAGTATGCTTTTTGGATGTATGCAGGGTCTTCATAGAAAAAGGTGTTAAGAATTACAGGAGGGTAACCTTCTCTAGCCTTCCATTCTCTGTAATCCAAATCATCTACTTCTGGTAATGCTTTCTTTATCTTTGGTCTTTCTATCTTGAGTTGTAGCGGTTTCTCAACCTTGTTCAGCCAATTGATGATGAATCTTTTAGTCTTCTGCCTCCGAGGATTGATGGATAGCCAAGCGTCAATACGCTTCATCTCCGTAGGGATGTCCACCCAAGGATAAAGATCCTTGAGTGATGCCATCCATTCCTCATCCGTTGGTTTTGTTTTAGTGGCCTTGAAAGGTCTTCCGCAACAGGGGCAAACTTCTTCACTCATATACCCTCTGCCTTCTTGATTAGGTTGATGGCATCTGATGCCCTCATAACCACCAGCCAATCCTTTCCGTTGCGTTTATGTGCAACAACAGGTGTCTTGACTCCTGCATCTCTGATAGCCTGTTCCATCCAGACATAGGGATTCCCTGCCTGTACGAATTTAACTTCAAAGTGATAGTTTGGAAGAGACTCACATATGACATCGGGGCTATCTGATCCTCCAGAGAATTGCTGACCTCTTCTGGCGGTGAACCCTGCATCTCGTAGTTCATCTCTCCACATCCGTTCTCCACGGCATCCTTTTGCTCTTGAGTTCATTTTTGCTTCAGCTTCTGGATCTCGTAGCGGATCTTATTAATCTGTTTTAAGGTTTCTTTAAGGTCGGCGTTCTCCTCCCTGAGCCTTGCGACCTCGTTGGTTTTCTCGTCGAGCTGTTTTCTGTACTCAACGCAAGCGTCTAGTGCTTTATTAAAAGTGTCTTGGTTCATACTAGCTGTGAGTGGTAATTAGGCTTTACTAGCTTCGGGTAGTTGTTCTGCTAGGTGGTGAAGTTGTTGAATTAGTGCCTCGGCTTTCTCGGCTCGCTCTTTCCAATGAGCGGCGAGTTCATCGCCACGCCTTGCGGCGTCCATGACCATCTCTTTGAGTTTGGATATTTCATTAACTGGGTCGGTGCTTTGGATCTTTGCGAAGCCTTCGTACCACTCGCTCATGGTTACCCCGTCTTGGGTTTCCTCTGGCGAGGGGGCGAGTCGGGCTAGTTCTTCACGAATATCATTTGCAGTTTTAGGACACCCTTCCTCCTCTATTGCTTCAATCGCTCTTTCCAGAAGCTCCCTGAGCCTTGCGACCTCTTTCTCCTGTTCAATAAACGCCTGTTTGCATTTCTGCGCCTTGGAAGACTCGTCTCGGTAGTGCTGATGCCAGTTGTTAGCTTCCTCACGGAGCCTTGCGACCTCGTTGTTTAGCTCGGTTTTCTGTTTGGTATCGTCGTCAATAATCTCCTGCATATTTCTGATCTGTTGCTGGAGCCTTGCGACCTCGTTGGTTTTCTCGGTAAGTTCTTGATCCAAATTGTTCAATAAAGCTACAAGGCACTCTGTTTCATCGGCATTGGCACACAGTATTTCATTCAGTATTTCTCCTTCCTTTTCGTCTTCAAGCAGGGCTGAATTAGAAGTTTTGCAGACTTTCCAAGTTGGGGAATTGGTGTTTTCGGTTGTCATATTTACCATTCTATGTCCTCCATGTTTTCCAAATCCAATGCTTTTTCAAAGATTGTACTTGGGTGTTTTAGATATTCGTGCGGTGTCATCCAGCAATCACGCTGACCTTCACTACTCTTAAAGAACTCATCCCTTCGTGTCTCATGTCCATATAACCATCCTACGATCAGAGCCTTGTTCCCATTGGTCATTACCTTCACATATTTCCTGTCTGGACTATCATCATCCCTCGTAATGAGGGTAAGATTCTTGTCAGATGTCCTTACTTCAATGTCTTCAAAGCAATCTGGTATGCCATGAAAAGTGTTGACTTGTGGAATAAAGAACCGATCAGCAAACTTGGCAAAGGCAATCTCTCCTATCGCTCCAATGATGGAATGATTAAGGATGCCTAGTTTATTTCGCTTCATGGTATAGGTGTGATTCCGTTTGTCCAAAGATGAGCAAGTCACCTGTAGCAATGCGGAGTTCACAGCGGCATGAAATTCAGTTGGAGATATTAAAACCTCAACTGGTTTCACGCTAGAGTTCATGTCCCTTGGGAAAGTTGATGTCCTTGTTGGCGTAGATTTCAAAGTTCCCTTGGAAGATTGAGTTCACGCCAGCATCAAATGCGGCCTTGACCCGATCTTCAACAGAAGGAACTTTGTTGTTATCCGCTAGGTAGCGAACGTGTTCTCCATTCCAATAAGATTCTGCCTCTTCAGAAAATTCATTCATACGAGTTTTGCTTCTTTGGCAAGTTGATCCATTTTGGTACTGAAGACTTGAGTAAACTTGTACCCATCCATCTTTCCATTAGGCTTCTTGGAGTTATCCAAGGCATATGCTTCGGCTTCCTTGATTAGCCTATTACGCTTACGAATGTAGTCGCAATTATGCCATTGGGGAATGCGTGAGTATTCATCTCCGTTCTTGTCCTTGATTTCGGGACAAGAGCAGTAGGCTAAAACTTGTACTATTTTCATTGTTACCAGACTTTGAAGATAAAGATGGAAAAAGCTGTGATTATCCCTATGGATATGAATGTCAGTACCTTTTTGATGTCATGTAATTCCTCCTGCAAGTGCAGGATTTCAACATGGTGCTTCCTACTCATCTCTAGGAGGTGGTTAGACTCCCTGTTCTGAAAGTCTAGCCCTGCCTCCAGAGCAATGATACGATTTCCAATAGTGGTTTTGGTGGTTGCCATTGTGGTTGCTGTAATGGTTTAGAAAGGAATGTCGTCGAAATCCTCTTCCTGTTTTGGTGCTGGCTTGGTTCGATTCTGGAATGCCTTTGCTGGCTTTACCTTATCCACAAAGCTAGGTGCTGATCCTCCGTTACCCTTGTCCTTGTAGTTGCCCTTGTCCTTGTAGTTGCCAATGATTGGAGAGGTGACTCCTGACGCTTGCTGTTCCTTGGTTAGTGAGTGCTTCACTACACCATCGTTGTCATGTGCGTCCTTGCCATCCTTGTTGGGAAAGCAAACAAGGTTAAGGTATTTGGTGATTGTTCCATCCCTCTTGGTAACTTCTTTGAGGAGTGACTTGTCGATTTTGCTGGTGTCTATGCTTAATGTTATCATGGTGTTGGTTCTTGTGTTGGCTTGTCGTCATCGGAAATGAATCCTTCTGACTTCAAATAATTGAAAAGGTTCTGGAGTTGGTTTTTCGTGACTTTGCGGCTATCGCCAGGGAAAGCAGTAAAGTGATCAGTATGGTGCATAACGATCCACTCACGACCTTTGAACTTAATCCACAATGCTCTTGCGTCTTCTGGGTATTCATTAGCGGTCACGGGATATTGATGGTTCGCTTTCCTTGGATTCGATGAGCCAACCGAGTGCATCATCAACTGCTGATTTGGCATCCTTGGATTTGATTCCTCTTGCCTTTGCAACTGCCTTCTCAAGTGACGAGATAGACAGCTTTGCACAAGCAAGAATATCAGATTGTTCAAGAACACCAGAAAGCGCAGATATAGCGGCGGTGGTATCTGTGACATTACGAGATGTTCTTCCTTTTGTGAGTGAATATCCAGCAATTTGCGCCCCTGAAATGAGCCTTGACTTTAGTTCCTTGCGGATCTCATCAATGAAATCCTCAACGATAATGGACTTGGCATCTAGGTGAGCCAATTCCTCATTCGATAGGGTGGATACTGCAACGCTTGAAGCTACTTGCAGGGTGGTTGTTGCGGCTTGAGCATTGCCATAAGCGTCTGGACATATACCTTTAGCACGACACCATTTGCAAGCGTCTGGACTAGGATTTCTTGGAGCATCATGCTTTAGAGAAGCACGAACGATGCCAAGGATCTCCTGTTCAGCGGCGATTAGATCCTGCTCATTGTATTCGGCAATGGTTGTGCCTCCTGCAAGGGGCTGAATAATGGCAACGTAGATAGTCTTTAGGTTAGGGTAATACTTCTTAACCAGAACTGCATAAGACATCAGTTGCTTGTTATCGCTTGCCCTGCTCTGTGCTGTGCGTCCTGTCTTGTAGTCAGTTACTACTGCGTAATCTCCAAAGAAATCTACCCTGTCAATAGCTCCCGAAAAGAGATCATCATACCAGAAGCGTTGTTCGATGACTTCATCGTTGCGTTCTCCAAGATCCAGTTGTCGGATCATATCAGAGAATGCTGACAGGCATCTGGTGGCGATCTCTTGACCCTCCTCGGATAACTCCTCAAAGGGTTTCTGATCAGCTAGGGCGGCATGAACATCCGTTCCCAACTGCATATATTCATTAGCCTCCTGTGGCGGTAGCGTGGATTCTAGATTCCAGCTACCAGCACAGAGGGATAGACGGCTCATGCCAGAGCATGAGGGCTTTCCGTTGCGTTCGTCCATATTACAGAATTGGCTTAAAGCTCTTCACATCATCCCACTTCTCAACGAGGCGATTCTTAATTGCATCGGAAATCTCCCAAATCCTGACACTCCTGTCCTTCACTGCTCGCTTTGCAATTAAAAACTCCATCACATGGTCAGCAGAGATATTGTCTGTATCCATCATGCTCTGAAGCATTTCAGTTACTTCTTGTGGCAATTCCTTGACCTCTTTCTTTTTTTGCTTCTCAACCTTGACTTTGGGTTGAACCTCATGGCTTTCATAGTCAGGGTCTTTCTGTTCCTCCGTAGGAATCAAGAAGGTCTGAAGCAAGGCGTACTTGTGGGCAATTGCCATTGCCTTATTCGTTGCCTTGTCTCCGCTATCCATACCCTCTCCTACGACATGGCAATTCACGCTAGAACCATCTTCTGCTGTGAATCGGTAGGTCATCGGGAGTTGCACAAAACGGAGGATGGTTCCGTTCTTGTTCGTCCTCTCCTCGGTGACAGGTGTTCCTGCAAAGGGAAGAGTGACAATCCCATGCTTGGCTAGAAGGTTATGAAGCTCATTGTAGATGGCATCAATCCCTCGGAAGTTAAAATTCTGTGCTTGGTTTCGGCTATCTTTTCCGATTGCCGTGATGTCTCGCATGACCGCTACCATTTTTTGGGCGATCAGTTGACTTGGTTGCGTGGTTTCAGTATTGTTCATGTGGTTGCTATGCGTGGTTGCTGTAACTAAAATGTGGCTAGGGAGTTGTTCATGGCTCCCTAGCCACTCTTTTTTAGTTACATCTTCTTGTAGCCCTTGTTCATCATAGAACCAGCGGCTTTCATCTTGGTGGACTTGGAAGCTGGCTTGGCCTTCTTCATTCCACTCATCATTTTGCCTTTCGGCATCTTTTTGGTAGGCATTACTTTTTCTTGTTGCGAGGCTTACGCCCCTTTGTTTCTGGCTTGGTAGCCTCTGACTTGATCTTTTCCTTCTTTGCTGGTGACAGCTTTCGGGTGTCGATCAAAGTTTTCCCTGGCGTTGCCTTGGTCTTCATTCCTCGGATCGCTTCAATAATGTCTTTTAACATTAGGAAACGGCGGTTGGAGAAGAGAGGGTTTCCTCGGAATCAGTTGCGTCACAGCAAGAAGTTTTTCCTGTGACTAGATCGTGAACCTTCTGGAGAAGGTCAAGATCAATGGTTCCGAGAGCATTGGCGATCTCTTGTGCGGTTTGGTTTAGCGTAGCTAGGTTTGACATATTATGTTTTGGTTGTTGTTTTGGTTACTTGCATCCCCATGCCCGTAGGGACTTGTTGATGCGAGAGTTTGGATCTTTCTTTTTGGCTTCCCCTGTCATCTTTGCTCGCATCCCTTTCATCCTCGAACAGAATGACTTCTTTCGGGCGGCATCTTTCTCTGTTTTAGGGTGCGGTGCAGGAGGCTTTAGATGACCTCCATGAGCCTTGTTATAGGAAGCCCTTCCTTTGGCATTAAGCCCTCCAGATGGATTCTTCCCTTCTTTTCTAGTCCATGCTTCAGACATATTATTTCTTTTTAGCGGTTTTCGCTGATTTACGGAAAGCGGCGGCGGTTGGACGACCTTTCTCTCCTGCTTTTTTCATGTGTTCGCCACTACCTGCGGCGATACGCTTCTGCTT
>Ga0208383_1000196_pt1 | contig 11878 bp, 12 predicted proteins | sample CryBogCBE10Sep07_FD_184588 | JGI IMG/M metagenome (GOLD analysis project Ga0208383, IMG submission 184588) | Freshwater microbial communities from Crystal Bog, Wisconsin, USA - CBE10Sep07 (SPAdes) | ecosystem: Environmental > Aquatic > Freshwater > Lake | place: Crystal Bog, Wisconsin, USA...
GGTTCTACGACAGGCTTACCTCAGTATTTTGCTGTTTATGGGGGCGATACTGCTACTACAGGTAATACTAGCCAATACATGATTTTGGGACCAATCCCAGACAGCAATTACGGCACCATTCTTACTGGCACGGTTCGCGCCCAATCTTTGGGTTATTTGCCGCCAGTGTCCAGCACATCCGTGGTTGGAACAACGGCTACAATCAACTTCATGTCCGCGCATGGCTTATCAACCGGAACTACGGTTTACTTAACTAACTTTATTTCTAGTGCATGGAATGGAACTTATACCTGCACAGTTACGAGTACTTACTCAATTACCATTCAAGTTGCATCTGGGACAGCGGCGGCGACAACAATTGGAACGGTAAGCAACGGGTCTGGCACTACGTTTATATCAACGTATCTTCCAGACATGCTTATTATGGCTTCCATGATTTACATCTCTGCCTACCAGCGTAACTTTGGCCGCCTGTCTGACGATCCGGCAATGGCTCAAAGCTATGAAAATCAATATCAACTATTGAAAAGCAGTGCGTTGGTGGAAGAAAATCGCAAGAAGTATGAGTCTGCTGCTTGGTCTTCGTATTCCCCCGCCCCAACCGCTACATCGACACGGGGGTAATCCATGCCCCATAATACCATTAAATTAAAGCCCGGCGTTGAGGTAACAACAACCTTAGCTTTAAATGAAGCCAACTATTCAAAGTCAAACTTAATACGGTTTTTACCAGAACGCATGGGCTTGGGTCTTGCTCAAAAAATGGGCGGCTGGGTTGCATATTATGGTTCATTTATAAACTCTACCATAAGATCGCTAAAGGGTTGGTCTGATCTTAATGCAATTAATCATCTTGGAATTGGCGCCACTAACCAACTTGCAGTTTTAACAAACAATAACCTGCAAACAATTACGCCATACGTATACACTGACAATATATCTCCAAGCTTTACGACCTCCGCAGGTTCTGCGGTTGTGACGGTGAGTGACTCAAACATCACGGTTAATAATCTTGATTATGTTGAGTTTGTTACACCCGTTTCCGTGGATGGCATTATCTTAAGTGGCCCATATAATACGACTTACGTATCAAATACTTCGTATACGGTTACTGCATCAACAAATGCTATTTCTGGGCTTACGGGCGGGGCAGTTTATAAATTTACCACTACGGCTAATTCTCAACTTGTTTCATGTTTGTTTAATAACCACGGTTACACAGTAGGACAATCTTTTTACATCGGCGTGTCTCTATCCCTTGGCGGCGTGACGTTATTTGGTCTTTATACTGTTAACTCCGTCACAGATGCCAACAATTTTACATTTAACTGTGGTACACAAGCGTCTTCCAGCGCGGGTCCAACATTTGTTAACTCTGGCAACGTAAGAGTTAATTACTATACCACTGCATCACCCCAATTGGCTCCAACCGGATATGGCGTTGGAGGTTACGGTGTTGGCGGTTATGGTATTGGTGTTGGTTCAACCACTCCACCCGGTTCACCACTTTCCGGCGTAGAAGATTGGACGTTGGACAATTATGGGCAAGATTTAATCGCTTGCCCATCTAATACGGGATACGGAACTTATAGTTCAGGTGGGCCAATTTATTACTGGCAGCCAAATGGACCATTTTTAAATGCTCAATTACTAAGTTCACAAGTGCCACTCGTTAATGATGGGTTCTTTGTTGCGATGCCACAAAGACAAATTGTGGCGTGGGGAAGTTCATTTAATCTTCAACAGGAACCGTTGCTACTTAGGTGGTCGGATATTGGTGACTTTACCACTTGGAATGCGTCAAGCACCAACCAAGCTGGTTCATTTAGAATCCCAACGGGCAGTAAAATTGTTACGTGCATTCAAGGGCCGCAACAGGGGTTAATTTGGACTGACATTGACTTGTATGCCATGCAATATGTTGGCTATCCCTTGGTTTACGGTTTTAACAAGATTGGCTCTAATTGCGGAGCCATTAGTCGTAAATGTGTGGGTCAAATCAATAACAAAATTTATTGGATGTCTCAAAACCAGTTTTTCCAAAATACGGGTGCTGGGCCAGAACCACTTCCTTGCCCTATTTGGGATGTTATTTATGAAAACTTAAATACTAATTCAGACGCAAATGGCGTACCTTATACTTCAAATATCCGCGTTGCCGTAAATTCTCAATTCAATGAAGTCATGTGGTTTTATCCCTCTAATGCAAGTACCACGGGCGAAAATGACTCATATGTAAAATACAACATTATTTTGCAGCAGTGGGATTACGGCACAATGGCACGATCAGCTTGGATTGATCAATCCGTGCTTGGTAACCCTATTGGGGCGGGAATTGAAACTGTTAGTGGCTCCCAACAAAATTGGATATATCAACACGAAGTTGGCAATGACGCTGCAATTGGTCTGCAAACTGCGCCAATGCTTTCATCATTTCAAACGGGCTACTTCCAATTAAATGAGGCAGATAATCTGATATTTTTAGATTTGGTTTGGCCGGACATGAAGTGGGGTACATATGGTGGTTCTAATAATGCCACTGTGCAAATTACATTTTATGCAACTAACTACCCCGGCGATACGCCTGTCCAATATGGTCCGTATAGTGTAACGCAAGCCACTGAAAACCTTTCAGTTCGTATCAGGGCAAGGCTTATGTCTATTGCAATTTCATCTAATGACGTGGGTACGTTTTGGCGATTGGGTGCAATGCGGTATCGCTACCAACTTGATGGAAGATTTTAATGGCTAGTTTAGATGACCTCCTCACTACCCAAAAAAATGGCGTTGTTGCAATTAACTCATATGTTAATGCGTTAAATATTCTTGCTGGGGTAAATAACAGCAAGGAAGTGTCAGCTAGCAAGGTAATTAAATCATCATCAGGTTGGTTAGCTACGGTTTCCGTAATTGTGGCGGGGTCTACACAAGGTTACTTGTATGACACAAACAACACATCTACGACGACAGGCAACCGCATTTATGCCGTCCCTAATACAATTGGTACATATCAAGTCCAAGTTCCATTTGCCACGGGATTGTATTTTTTGCCCGGCACAGGTTCCATCATCGCAGTAGGATATTCGTGATGCCACTCAAACACGGTTCATCTCAGGCTACTATCGGCAAGAACATAAGCGAAATGTCCCGCTCAGGTTATCCGCATGACCAAGCTGTGGCGGCTGCATTAAATATTGCCCGTTCAGGAAAAGCACATGGAGGAAATTCGCATGGAAATAGGGATAATATTATCCATATTGGTCCTATCCATAGCCCCGTGGCTGGTCGCACAGATCATCTTCCTATGCATGTACCCGCCGGAGCCTATGTCATTCCTGCTGAAGAAGTGGCTTACATTGGCGAAGGGAACACTCTCGCTGGCTTCAAAGCGATTGATGCGTGGGTAGAAAAATATCATGACCCCCATTTTACAAATGTTGGCAAGCCTGTGCCTATTGTCGCTGCTGGCGGAGAGTACGTTGTTCGCCCGTCAGCGGTAGCGGGTCTTGGCGATGGCGACCTTGCCAAGGGTCACCGCATCCTTGACCAATATGTTCTAAAATTACGCAAGAAGCATATCAAGACCCTCCAAAAACTTCCCGGCCCCAAGCGCGATTAAGGATTAACATGGACTCAGGATTCAAAAAGCAGCGCATCCGTCTTTCCAAAAGCGCCCGCAAGCGCATGCCAAAGTACGAGCGCGTCACAACAGAGCCACTTGTCAGGACGGCACAGCCAGACGACGAGGAGGGCATTATGGTTTTAGCTAGGCTCATTCATAAAGAGATTGGCATGTTCAATCTTAATGAAGATAAAGTCAGGGCTATGATACGTCCGCTTCTTTACAAACACCTTGGTATCATTGGGGTTGTGGGTAAAAAGGACAAGTTAGAGGCAATGATTCTGCTTCGCGTTGCCACAAACTGGTATTCAGACACGCCTTTCCTTGAAGAAATGTCTGTATTTGTGCGGCCAGAATACAGAAATGCAACTATTTCCCGCGTCCATAAAATGATAGAATTTGCTAAAAAGGCGGCTGATGGTTTGGACTTGCCTCTAATGATTGGGGTTTTGTCAAATCAGAGAACAAATGCTAAAGTAGAGTTGTATGAAAAACACTTTGGCATGCCTGCTGGTGCTTTCTTCATTTACGGGGCAAAGACCGGACAGCCTGAAGAGGCTGAATTGACTGCTTAAGGAGACGTCTAGTGTGTGGTTCTAAGGGTACATCAACAACCAGTTCTACATTTACGCCTCCAGCAGACGTGACGGCGAATTATGATTACTTGGCTAATCAAGCAAAATCTGTGGCGGCGACACCCTTCCAGCAATATCAAGGTGAAATGGTTGCGGGTCTTACCCCTACACAAGAGGCTGGTATACAGAACGTCAACGCCGCCGCCGGATTAGCGCAGCCATACTATCAAGCCGGAACGGATTACGTTCAGCAGGGCGCCACGCCATTTGGTCAGCAGGCACTTAACCAGTATATGTCGCCTTACATTGGTGATGTTGTCTCTCAGACTATGGCAAATTTGGGCGAAACTAATGCCCAACAAAGACAGCAACTGTTGGGTAATCAAGTTTCCCAAGGTGCTTTTGGTGGCGACCGTGGCCAAATTGCTCAAGCTGAATTGGCTCGTCAGCAAAATCTTGCGACCGGACAGACATTAGCTAACGTATTGCAAGGTGGTTATGGCCAAGCATTAGGACAGTTTAATGCGGATCAAACTCGCGCATTACAGGCTGGTTCTACACTGGGTCAATTGGGTACAGGCGCCCAATCGGCAGGCTTACAGGGAGCGCAGGCGCAATTGGGAGCGGGCGCTCAGCAGCAAGCAGTTCAACAGGCTCAGGACGTTGCCAACCAGCAGCAGTTTCAAGCCGCTCAAGCTTACCCATTCCAAACGACTCAATACTTAGGCAATTTGCTTTTGGGCATTGGTGGCCAGTCTGGCGGAACGTCACTCACAAATGCTCCGGGGCCAAATGTTGGGTCGCAAATTCTTGGCGGGCTTACTACGCTTGCGTCTATTCCTTGGGGTTCTGATGAGCGTCTCAAGGAAAACATGGAGCCTGTTGGCGAAACGTATGACGGCCAAAAGATTTACAAGTTTAATTATAAAAATGATGGCCATACTATGCTTGGCCTTAGTGCGCAGGAAGTTGAAAAGCATCACCCTGATGCAGTCCACAAGGACGGCGAGGGCATGCGCATGGTTGACTACGAAAAGGCAGTTAACCACGCCGCTCAACGGGGCCACTTTGCGCATGGTGGGATTCCTGACTGGATGGGTGGCGCAGTTGGCGCAGATGGTCTTGGCCGTGCGCATTACGCAACTGACGGCGCAATCCCATACTCAGATCAACCTTCAGGTGGCTCAACAAAGCCATTAACTTTGGCTGACGTAATGCGCGTTTCTCAAGGTCTTCTTGCGGACAAGCCCGGCGGTAAAACAAATATTCCAAAGGCGCCAAGCCCTTCTGAAGAGGGTGGTTTGATGGATGTGGCTAAACAATTGGCTAATGCTACGCCAGAGCAACGTGCCAACATGAGGGCTAACGCTGGCAAACTTGGACTTGGGACCGCTAATGTGCAGGACGTTTTAGGCACCCCCGGACAACGTGTTGGCGATGTTGGTGGTTTATATTCAGCACCAATTGGCCCTTTACAGCAATTTGCATCTGGTGGTGTCGTTGGACGGCATAAATATGCAACTGATGGTTCTGTTCAAGAATCCGCCCAAGGCACGCAAACGACTGACCAGCCACAATCTTTATTTGAGCGTGTATCGGGCCAACCTTTGTCAGACAATGCCCGCATGGGCCTCCTAGCCGCCGGATTGGGTATGCTTAGCAGCAGGTCTCCATTCTTTGGCGTGGGCGTTGGCGAAGGCGCCACGGCAGGCCTTGGCACGTATTATAATGCGCTTGCAAACCAACGCGCTTACGAAAAGCAGCAGCGCGAATTGGAGTTGACGGAAGAACAACGCAACATTGAACGTCAACGCGTTGGAATTGAAGCAGCAAAAAGTCCTGCTGAAATTGCAAAACTTAACGCAGAGACCGCTGCTGCTAAAGCGGGCTTATATTCTAAGATTTGGGTTGAAGGAGACGGGTTTTATCTTACGGATAATACAAACCCATATAAACCACCAATCAAAATTACCGATGACCAAATGCGCCCATTAGGTAATATTGACCCGGCCACAGTTCCAAATGCGCCCGGTTCAGCCACTCCGGGAAGTACTGTTGTCACACCTAAATTAGGTGAACCTGCTCCAGCGCCAAAAGCAGGGCAACCAAATCCGCCCGCTCAACCAAAGCCTGAAGAAATTGCATCTTCAACTGAGCAATGGACGCCCGTAACAACGGTTCCAACGGACTACCATTACGCGGGCCAATTTAATCTTAAAAATACTCCCGGAGCGATGGAAAAGGCTGTTTCTGCGGGTGACAAGTTGATGGAAGAGCAGACTCATAAAGCGCAGGGTGCGTTTGACACGTTATACACGCTTGACAATATGGATCGTTCATTCAATGATGTATCCAAAACGGGTATCCTATCGCCCGGGCAGCATATTGATGAAAGAACTACATTTGCTGAAGGCGTCAATACAATGTCACGAATTTTGGGTGGCAGTTATATTTACGACCCTAAAGACGTTGCCGCTTTGGAAGAGTTGGCTAAAGACAACAAACGGCTTGGTTTTGCTTTATCTAAAACAATGGGTAAAGAGCCGGGTTTTATTGTTCAACAAGCTATTGGCGCTAACCCAAGTGCTGCTAACTCACCACTTGGCTTCCATCGTTTGACAGAAGCTCTTCGTCAAGCATCAATGTATGAACAAGATCGGCAAGCATTTTATAATGCATACCAAGCAAAATTTGGCCACTTAAATGGGGCTGATGCATTATTTACTCAATTAAATCCCCCGCAAAAATATGCTGATCGCGCCGTTGTAAATACAATTGACCCTAGCCATTTGCAGGCAATCAGGGCTTGGGCGCAATCAAATCAAGGCAAAGACTTGGGCGAAGGGAGAAAAGAATTTGATGCTACTTGGGGTAAAGGCGCGTTTAAACTTGCGACAGGAATGTAAATGTCTGACACAACTTCAGCCACGCCATTAAATTTACCTGCCGTTCCGGGTGTCTATACACCGCCGGGTGGTGCGCCTGCGCAATCTGTAGCAATACCAAGTGCAAAAGAAAAAGCTACGCCATTGGTTTTACCGGATGTTAAAGGCGTTTATGAAAAACCACCCGCACCAACCGCTGAACAAACTTTTAACGCACAAATTGAATCAAAGATTCCCGATGCTAAAAAATATGTGGAGGAAAATCCTTCAGAAGCATATGTGCCAAGTGCATATGGCTTGCCATTAGTTGGCGAACCATATCGCCGCGCAGTTGCGGCAACGCGCGCCGCTACCGGAATGGGGCAAGGTAAAACTTTTGATGAGCGGTACGCAGATATGCTTGCTGAAAGCAAGGCGCTTGAAGTTGCAAGACGTCAAGCTGCGCCAATTTCATCAAATTTAATTCAAGGAACTGCGGAAGCTGTTCCCTCTATGTTTGCGCTGCCTGAATTAGGTATTGAGGCGGGAATGTCTCGCGCAATGCCTTACCTTGAAAAAGGTGCGGGATATATTGGAAGAATGTTGGAAGGCGCAATTTATGGTGGAACATCCGGCATGCAGGATACTGTGCCGGGCCAAACCGCTGAAGACACTGCCAAAAAAACTTTAACCGGGGCTGCAACTGGTGCAGCTACTGTTCCAGTGGTTTCAGCAATTACTAAAGTTGCCCAAGCGCCAAAAGCTGCATATGATTGGGTATCTTCATTATGGAACCCAGAAAAAGCTGTCGCAAAAGATATAGCGGCAGCGGCTGCTAATGCACCAGTTACACAAAAGGGGCAAGGTTTAACTGTACCTGAATTTGTTGCGGCGCAGCAACAAGGCCAACCCGTCACAATTGCTGATATCCGTGGTGGTAAACCATTGGTATCGCAAGCGGCTGCAACCGTACCATCTGACAAAAACATTGACGCAATTAATGAAAATCTTGTTGCACGGTTGGGAGAACAATCTCAACGGGTTGGACAAGACGTTGACGCTGCATTTGGTAAAAAAATTGATGCTTTCCAAACTCGCAAAGAGGCGGATGATGTTGCGCGTTCAGTAAATAAGCCAGCTTATGATGCTGCATATGCTGCGCCGGAAGCACAATCAATTTGGAACGACCAATTACGTTCTATGGTAAATACAAATGAAGGCAAAGAAGCTTTAAAATTTGCTTTGAACGAGTCAAACAAGGCTGCGGCCAAAGAGGGCCAATCGCCTATGGCAAATCCGTTTGTCACGGATTCTGAAGGAAATTTAACGCTTAAAGAGGGCGTCACGCCAAATCTTGCATTTTGGGATTATTTTAAGCGTGGATTAAATGACGTAAGCGGTGAACAATTTAACCGTGGATCGCGTTCTGCGTCAACTTCAACCAGTAACATGGCTACTGAATTGACTGACTTTTTAAAGCAACAAGTTCCGTCATATGAAACAGCCTTGAATGGTGCTGGTAAATTTATTCGTGGCAATAATGCACACGATGAAGGCATGAATTTTATTGACTTAATTGCCAATAGAAATTCAGATCCAAAAGAAGTTGGGAAAATCATAGACGGTTTTGATAATAAATATTCAACGGATGAAAAAAGATTATTTGGCGAAGGTGTAGCTGCTGACATCAAAGAAAATCCTGCCAAGGCAGCAAAGTTGTTTGCTTCTGGTGATTTGGTTGCGTTAGATCGTTTGCGTAACGTGATTGGCAATGATGCGTTTAGTCAAATTGAGACTTCAATGAGACTTAACCGCATTATGGCTTTAACTAAAGAAATTGGTAAACCTCAACCTGCGCCTACACTTAGCGCAAAAAATGTTGTTTTGGGTGCTGGAACGCTTGGCCTTACTGGAACAATTGGAACATGGTTGCCAAAGCTACAAGAGGCAATTCCTAACATTACTAAGTATGCTTCAGACCCAATGGCACTTGCGGCAACTTTTGCGGCATTGTCTACTGGCGCATTGGCAAGCACGTTAAGCAAAGCTTCCAATAAAGCAAAGGCGGGAGCCACGCTTAGCATGGCCCTTTCCAATGATCCTAAAATTCACGATATGCTTTTAAAAGCTTCACAAAGTGATGCAGAAACGCGTGAAATATTAACTGAGTTTGAACAAGGCATGAGCCGCTATTTAGCTTCAACTCAAACTGAAAATGTAAGACCGGGACGCGCCAGTGGCGGCTCCGTCATTGACAAGAAAGCTGACGCCCTCGTCAATGAAACATTGCGCAACAGGAAGCTTTACTCTGATCACACTGAACACATGCTAAGCATGCCTGACGATGCCATTGTGCAGGCTCTTAACATCGCCAAGCAGTTTGCAGCTTAATACTTCTTAGATGCCTTGAGTACGCGCCGTGGGTAGCGGTTCTTACTGGATGTTGATCCATTGTAGCAGCCAAGCATAAGTGTCACGTCATGATACTTGTCTTGGCAGTATTGGAGATAACGCATCCCGTATTCAAGATTGTTTTCAGGCGCCATTAATTCAGTTAGGTTTCCTTTGAAGCCCATAGCCTTCGCAGTAGCCACACGGACCTGCATCAATCCGTAGTTGCCATCTTTTGAAGCTGTGGGTTTAAACGTGCTTTCCACGTCGATGAGACCAAGCGCAATCTCTGGGCTTATGTCATGGGAAATCGCTGCCGCACGAATCATTTCATGCAGGGGCGATTCTGCTGTTTTACCAACGGTCTCGCACCCTACCGTAAGCAACGCAGCGACAAGTGTGGCGGACAGCTTCATAACGCTCAACGCGGTACGACGGTGCCATCCATCTTTCGCTTCCATTTGGACATCTTACCATATGGCATAGGCGTACGCGACTGTTTTAAGCCAAGATGGTTTTGCTTCACTCTTTTTGCTTTTGCTGCCATTTTATGATCCTTTTTTGTCTTTTCTTTTGCGCAAGGCTTGCATGTAAGCCTTATATTATCATCTGTATCTGTTCCGCCAAGTTCCAAAGCACGTACATGCTCGTATATGAATTGGCCAGTCATTAACTTTACGCCGCATTCCATGCAGCAACCTTTTTCTCGCTCCCATATGGCAAGCTTTCGCCTGCCTGATAATGAGCCACGAGCGGTAGTACCCATGTCTTCAGTCATATTCAAATCCCTCAATCATTTTAAATTCCTCCAATGGAATGAGGTATACCATTGTGTCGTAGTCTCTTGGATCGTTTCTATTTCTTTGGCCTGATTTCCTTTTAAAGTAGTTATTATGCGTTAAACGAAGATAGCCAATGCACTCTGGCCATTTGACGACAAGAAATGCAGGCAATCCAGTTTCCTCAGTTAATTTGAGACCATGATCCACATCCTGAACCGTGCAGATATATGTAGGGTACTTTGAAACTGAACCAAAGTAATTTTTAACTTCCACGAACGCCACGGTTTTGCCATCGCGGCTGCATTCAAAATCAAAAACGCTAAAGTCTCCTAATTTTTTGTAATCAAACTTCCACTTCTTGCTCAAGAAGTTGATGAACTGACTCTCTCTGTTGAGGTCGTCTTTCGTTTGATACGGTATAAACGGAGAACTCATTATTTAAAACTATTGCCTGCACGTTGATTGGCTTGCTCAGATCGCCAAGCTTCAATGACGGCATCAGCGCGGTTGCGTTCTGCGCGAAGGTACTCGTCGTTGCGTATTGCCTCAGCCTCGTCGTTGACTGCCTCAGCGTAGCGTTCGTGTTGTTCTGCCCACGCCTCTTTCATGGCGGACGTTTTTTCTTCAGAGGTGAGGATCAGGTTGGCCCTGATCCTCTTTCTTGCGTGTTCCGCTCTGAACCTATCTGACCTAGCTTCCGCGCCCAACGCGCTGTGCGTTGCCAAAAACGTCAGGGCTTCTTCCATCATGTCGTCAGATATAAATTTGGTCATTCGTATTGCTCACCAAAATCAGGATCGTACGGAACTAAGGTAACCCAACATTCGCCTTCTTGATTGGGAAGTGGGGCTGCCTCAAAGTTGATATTGATTGTCCCTTCCTTGCGTCCGGTAAAGCCACGGCCAAGTTTTGTCTTCCTGACGTGGCCATACTTATCAGTACGATAGGCTAGGGCAATATACTCAGTGCCGGATTTCTCAGAATGGAATTTCGTCGTCAATTTCATCCTCAATTACCTCACGCTTGACTGGTGCTTTCGTCATTGTCTTACTCTGTGAGGAAGTCGTTGCCGGGGCGGATGCACTTTTATTGCCCAATTCATCCTTTGGCGTGAAGGCAAGCGACATATACTTGCCTCGTTGGCCATCCTTTATCCACGCACTGATTTTACCCTCAACACCATTGAACGTGCCATTGCCTGTATAATCAGGTTGCGCAGATGTCTTCTTGTAGTCGTTCTTAAATAGGGAGCCGCTATTGTCGCGCTGTTCGTAAGCCATCTTACTTTCCTTTCTTCTCAGCGTTTATTTCTTTTACGCGTTCTGCGCATAGCAAGCGCAAAGCTTCGTAATCTTCGTCATCCTTGTTCAAATTCATTTTGGTGAAGTTTTCCTTTAACTCCTGTTTCCAAAAATCTTGAACTTCCTTGACCGTCCGGCACATCTCAATGGCCATCTGGAATGCCTTCATATAGGTATATAGGTCTTTAGTATAGTCCGGCCAATGGGCATGCGTTGCCTGTGGGGCTTCTTGCGCTACTGGGGCAGTATCCCGCTCAGGATCGTCACCTGTTTCAATTTGGAATAGCTTGAACAGGAAATATTTATTGGCGCCAGTAATAGCCTTATAAATCCCCTTGTCGCC
>Ga0208383_1000201_pt1 | contig 11760 bp, 28 predicted proteins | sample CryBogCBE10Sep07_FD_184588 | JGI IMG/M metagenome (GOLD analysis project Ga0208383, IMG submission 184588) | Freshwater microbial communities from Crystal Bog, Wisconsin, USA - CBE10Sep07 (SPAdes) | ecosystem: Environmental > Aquatic > Freshwater > Lake | place: Crystal Bog, Wisconsin, USA...
TAACAGTTTTTTGTGTTGTCATGGCGGGCTCGTTCCTCAAACCACGCGGAAAAGCACCAAACTTTTCTTTGTATTTGTGAGCCGCCCACCCCTCTTTGTATCCTCTAACCCGCGCATAATGCAGTAATTCAGAGTAAAACGCCTGATTAACCGCGGTCATGTCCTTGGCTCCAGTCAATTCCTGGAGCTCACCAGGTACGCTTGACACGCCTCTAATCGGTTTCTCATGCCCGCAAACCACGCAAGTTGACGAGCCCGCAACCCAAAGCGCGAAACACTTTGGACACTTTGAGTCTTTCTTTTCTTTCTCAGTCGGCTCTTTCTTTGCCTTCTCTGCTGACCCCTCCTCCAGCTCCGTCACGCCTTCCGTGAACAGCTTGTCCCAATCCGACCTGAACCGCAGATAATTACCAGAGTGATCCAGCCAAACGCCGTACTCTTTGCCCTTAAACGGACGCATAACACGCCCCATCTGCTGAACGTGAGAGCTGAACGACTTTGAGAACGGCCTTGCAGACACGCCTATCATCACGTCTGGGACGTCGAATCCTCTTGTCAATATGTCGGTGGCTATGAGGCCATGAATCGCAGTATCAGGGCGCGCAAAGTCTTCGATTACTTCTCTTTTGTAATCGTCATCCTCAAGGTAAGAAATGGATTTAAAGTTATATCCTTGAGCCTCAAACTGCTTTTCAAGGTCTCTGCCATGCGCTACACCTGAGCAGAACACAACGGTCTTACGCGGACCGCCAAAAATATCGTGCGTCTTCTTGATCCACTCCGTGACAATATCCCCTGTGATCTTCATGCCCCGCTCGGATACCTCATCAGCCGACCATTCACCTGCGACTTTCTTCGCGCCTGTCATGTCGATTTCTTTTGCGATGAATATCTTGAGTTGGGTGAGCCATCCTTTGTTGATAAGCTCGCCTGTTGAGCTTGCCCCCACAACGTGCGTATAAACGTCTCCAAGCCCCGCTGTGAATGGGGTGGCGGTAAGGCCTACAACTCTCAGGTTTGGATTGTCTTGAATGAATTTAACCACGCTCCTGCGCTGAACGTGACATTCATCAATGATGATGTAATCCAAGTTGGGAAACTCGGCGCGTTTCTCGAGGGTTTGTGCAGAGCAAACTTGAATGCGCTCGTAAGGGCGGTAGCGCCAGTGGTCGGACTGCATGACGCCGTGTTGTATCTGGTAGCGGGCTAGGCGCGTACTGGTCTGGTTGACTAGCACGATCCTATCCATCACCATCGCAACGCGTTTGCCACTCTTTGCAATCTCTTGCATAAAGTGGATGGCCACTTCAGTTTTACCAAATCCTGTTGGAGCATAGAGCAGTTGCGCTCTGTGTCCATCAAGAAAGCCTTCGTTGATTTTTTGAACCACCTCAACTTGGTGGGGTCTCAATGACAGTTCCATGTTTCTCCTAGTGGGATACCGCCCACCTTCGGGTTAGTTGCTTTTGAGTTTCTTTTCTGTCTTCTCTGCTCTGCGTTTCCAGTATTGCACTTGGTTGATCGCATCCGAGGCTTTTTGTTGGTAATCGTTACGGCTGATTGTCATTGCATCAAGCTCAGCTTGTAAGCGTTCGACTTCTGCGCGCAAGGACTCTATTGTTTCCTCGACCGATATTTTATCTTCTTCACTTACATCAAGCTGACCAACTGCGATTTTGTCGCGCAATTGTAGATTTTCTTTTTGTAAAGCCTTGTTCTCTACTGCAAGCTCGTGCAATTTATCGTCAACGTATTCAACAAACTCTTCGACATCAGCCTCTGGTACTTTTACCAATTTGGGTTTGTCTTTGATTCCTTTCTTAAGATCAAGCTCTTTCTTGATTCGACCAACAAGGACGTGAGAGACGTTGCAAATGCGCGCTATCTCTCTGTCTTTGAGATCGCACATCTCGATGTCTTCTAGGCAGGTCATAACGCTCTTGCGCTTGTCTTCGTTCGTGCGAGGCAGGCCGTGATCGTGATTGGCTCCGAGCGAATAAATCTTAGCGTCCCGCTTTGTGCCCTTTGTGATGTCGCATTCAATCTCATTGATCTTTGCACGCTTGTGAGCAAAGTATCTGTGAAAGCCGTCTGCCAACCACCAGTCTACGCCATCGTAAAACAACTTGATCGCAGGCATCTTAACGCCGTCAAGCAAGACCTCTGTGTAATCCTGAACTGTCTTCTCGTGTATTGCTGTGCGCGATTGTGTATCGCCGTCTATCCTGATTTTTTCAATGTTGATTTTCATAATTCTTTTTTCCAATTTGGATTACTATAAACTAAAACTGGTGTGTCTATTCCTATATATAACCCTTCAATGTTGTACAAAAAAAATTCCATTGCTTCATGTTGATCCATGTTGTCTCGCAAGTGGAGAATTTCCAACATGGCATCAACGCTATAAACCAAAACTTCAACAGTTGTTTCGTCGCGACAAATGTTGGCGGTCCCAATAACGCATTCATCAAATCCATCTAATTGCTTCATTTCTTCATGTTCCTAATGTAGATTGCAAATGATGCAATCGTGTCTTCGCCAAAGCCTTTGAACTTCTCAATCTCTTGCGCAACTTCTTCAAGCACTTCGTTGCGCTTGTAGTTTTCATATGCAACATCAAACGCTTTACTGGCCAGCTTCAGCTCATCCCGCAATGCCTGTTGTGTTTCAATGATTCTTTGTTGCTCAAGCTCAATACGCTCGAACTCTTCGTCTTCAGGTGTCTTCATGTATTGCGCTCCTTAAGTTCTTTTTTCAACAACTTATCGTATTCATGGAATATGACGGCACATTTCAAGTAATTTTCCCAGTCCTCAAACATTTCAAACCAACCCATCATTGTTCTCAAATGGTACCGACCGGCAGACAATCGCAATATTAGTTCTTTGCGCTTCATGTATTGCGTTCCTTCAGCTTGGCTTGAATGTATTGGATAAGTTTGGAAGTCGGTATGCGACCACTACCTTCTTCTTTGAACTCTACCCAACGCTCAACTTCATCACAATCCTCATCAGTCAGCCCTACCCATTCTTGTTTTGTATAAAGCGGTATGACTGGCTGCTCCCAATCTTTTGCCATCTCTTCATGGGCAGTCAACACCACTTGCCACTCAAGCCCCTTTTGGGGAACGAGTTCTTTCATCCATGCTATTGGTTTTCTCATGTGTTCTTCTCCTTGACTTCCCCAAGTGGTGGTTTCCATGCTTCGCCGCCGTGATAGGTGTATCCCAAGCGCTCAAGCGTTGCCATCGCCGCCTTTTGTTTGCGGTTTTCCACGACCATGTACCCCACTGGCTTTGGTGCAGGAGCAAAGCCATTCGTGATATGCAAAGCATGAATCTCCGCCTCCCCAAGACTAGCCGCCAGCAATATGGCTTCTTGCTTGGAATGTTTAATGAATGTCACTACTTCTTCAATTTTGATCATGTGTTCTTCTCCTTTAATTTGGCTTCAATGTCTTTGGCCATATGCCATAACCCCGTTGCAGTATTTGCGTTGATAACTTGTTCTCGCTCATCATCAGTCAGCCCTACCCATGTGCGTTGTGGTGCAACATAATTTGGCCCCGCCATGTGTTCGTGGAATTGCTCCCACGCAACAGGCTCATCTTTTTTTTCTAACTTTGGTGTACCTATGCCTACATCACCAGTTACTGGGTCTACCCTTAACCTAGTGTCTAACTCACCTTTTTCGTTATATTTTGGTAATGGATGTTCGTGGAACTGTTCCCACGCAACAGGCTCATCCTTCGTTTCTAGTTGTTCTTTATAGGTAGCTTTAAAAGCCATGTTTTGTATATCAATAGTAAGACGTAATGCAGTAATGGCTTTGTTGTAACGATTACATTGCGCTTCATCTTTCAATGGCAAATAAGGTATAAAACCTTCCAACGCATCAAGCGCCAGTTTCAATACTTCGTCAGTCATCCTTGTCCTCCATCTCTCTTAACATATTGTTTAAAGCAAACAGTTTCTTTGTGATTTCTGTCTGTTGTTCATGCAAAAGAAATGCCGCTTCGCTTAACGCTTTGTTTGCTCCATACAACTCAATAATTTCATCTTGAATTTCTTCTTTGGTTTTCATTCTTCATTCCTCTCTTTTTTTTCTACCATTAGTTGCACAGTTTGTTTATATCCATTTTTAAGTAAATCATTTTTTAAAATTTCTAAAACTCCTACTGCTGTGGCAAGCAAAACAGAGTCTTCGTATTTCATAAGAACATCAAAAAGTTCAAGTGTTAATCCTCCAACCAATTCATTTTGAGTTAAATTTTTCATGTGTTCTTCTCCTTCAGCTTGGCTTCTATGTAACGCCATGTTTCAATCATGTCTACATATTCACCATTTGCTGCATGAGCGCCCCCATATGAACTTCGTGAATTGTCAGACCAATAATCTAAGGCATTATTCATGTCTTCATCAGTCAGTCCTACCCATGCGCGTTGTGGTTGGGTGTAAACAGGAATGGTGTATTCTTCTTTTGCGCCAGCTTCCATCTCCCTAAACAAAGAAGTCTTACAAGCACCGTGTCTGTTCATCCACGCCACAGGCTCATCTTTTGTTTCTAGTGCTCTGTTGGTCATTTCCAAAGCGTTCTTCAAACGATGCAATTCAATCTCTACTTCTTTGAGTTTGTTAATTGCTTCAAATGTTTTTTCGTGGTTCATGTGTTGCGTTCCTTTTGGAATTGTGCTGTTTTATGTTGGCAATACTCATTCATGTTTTCATGCGGGTGACTTTTTGTGCATGGGTCATCAATAGCAATCAAAGCACGTTCCCACAAGTAATTTCGCACATATTCATCTTCTATGTGCAAAGGAATAATTTCATCTTGAGTCATTTTTGTCCCCTTGCTTTTATGATGTCTTGAAACTCTCCAATCAAATCCCATCGCCCTTGTATGTAATCGCTGTTGGCAACAACGCCTTGCTTCATCTTTAGCAATTCAACTTCAAGCGCCTCACGTTCTTTTTCTGCTACTAGTTTGGCAAATTCCACTACATCTGGAATCCATAATTCATTTTCATAATATTGACTATCAATGATTCCAAGCAAATCCGTTTGCTTAACCAACTCTATAATTTCGTCATTAGTCATTCTTTTCCCCTTTCACGAATAGCCCATGCGCATACATCAGCACCTTCCCAATATGCACCATTTGCTTGTTCATCACATATCTTGGCGCATTCTGCACGCTCCTTGGCAACAGCATCACCTACCAATTTCATCACCCATGCTGGCACTTGTCTGTGTCCTGCTAACTCTATGATTTCTTCTTTAGTCATATCAACCTCCGGGCATATCAGGAATACAAGCAACAGGATGTCTTGGCATTGAGTCAAGATTCGTGGAACCGTCGTACTGAGTCACCCATATACAGCGCTGGTTTGTCCATATGTAAGTTGCATTGCACTCAGGCGCCCCGTATCCCCCATCGAAAGACCAGCCGTCCATCAGTGGCTTGGCTTCTTCAATCGACATCAGCTTGCCTTGGTGCTCTTGCTGAACCTTGTGGTCTTCCTCTTCTCCATATCCACCCCAACCGTACTCACCAAATACAATACCCTCTACGACTTCACCGTCCTCTAAGAAATTCATCAATTCATCGTATGCGTTCATAGGTTCTTTTTCTGGCGGTACAAAGTCATGCCCAAAGACTGGCTCACCCTCACCCTTTACTTCTGCCATTCCAAATTTATTCATTCTTGTCCCCTTTTTCGTATTTGTTCAGCAATAGCTTTTGATGGGTGTGGATAAGCAACTGACCATTCGTCTGCTATCTTTGCACACGCTTTACGTTCTGCTCTGGCAATGTCTGAATTGATAAAAGTGGCCTTACACGCTTCACAAGTAGCTTCTATCAACTCAAGTATTGTCAAATCTTTAGAAGCTCTTATAAGAGCTAATTTTTCTGTGTCGCTAATCATTTTTGTCCCCTTGCTCGGATTGCTTTTGCTACACGATCTTTGGCTTCCATCGTGATGTCATCTTGCTCGCCGCTGATAGGCGTTTCAGCAATCACAGCACACGCCTCACGTTCTTTTTCTGATACCAGTTTGGCAAAGGCTTCAATCTGTTCTATCGTCACAGGTACAGTCAGGCTAACTTTATAAGGCGACCAATCTGCTTCACCTGTTGGCTCTGCCCATTGCGTATAAATACCAGACCATCCAGCCTTCTTAGCTATCTCTATGATTTCTTCTTTAGTCATGATTCATCACCATATACCCTATCCATACACACAACATCACAAGACCCGCGCTCATGAGAGCACAGATCAATGCGATGCAAACCAATATGAAGCTGGTGACTTCATACATTCTCAAAGATCTCTTTGAGCTCGATGTATAACGCCTTTGCTTCGTTCACCGGAATGTGAGACACGATGTATTCAGCAGACAGTCTTGGAGGCTTTGCAGGCTCTGGTACTTTTACCACTTCAGGTTCAGGCTTTTGTTCTGCTTTTTTGTACTTGAACTTGAGAGGTGTATAAACATTTTGCAAAGCAAAGTATTTGCCGTTTTCTCTCTTGATCTTTTTCTCTTTCACGCAAGCCGTCAATATCGCAGTAGCAGAGCTTGGGTTTAATCCAATGCTCGTGATGTAAGTTACAAGATCATGCGATCTGCAACCTGGATGACTGACCACATAATTGAAAGTTTCTTTTGTTACGTTGTTTGTAGGTTTAAACATTTTTTTCTCCTGTTGTTTCTTCCATTCGTCAAATAGTTCCGAAAAGTCTTTGATAGGCACGTTTGATCTCTCCTATTGTTGCGTTGGGCTCCATCTTCACCATGCTCCTCAGCCAGTATCTCTCCCACAGATCCATGATCATCACGCGGGCTCCGGCGTCCAAAAGCTCCTTGGTGCTATAGGCTCTGCCACCAGGTCCGTACCAGAATATTCTGGATGGCGGTCTGTTGTAAGGCGGTAAGTAAATAATGTCATTAAGCACCAGAACTGGCTGCTTAAATGTTGGTAGTCCTTCAGTCATTAGCATTTCCCATCGTCAGTTTCATCTTGCCAAAACAGCTTGTCTTTGAGCTGTACGTTTTCTTTCAGTATCGTGTTGTACTCATCTGCCACTTTCTCGAGCAGCTGATGTGCCTCCTCAAGCTTGTAATGCAGTTCAGTCAGCGCGTTGATTACGGGGTGCATATGTTCCTCACAAGTAAAGTAATCAATAAAAACAAAACAATTGCCACGGTGGCAATCATGTACCAACCAACCGGGTGTGGATTTGGGTCTCTGAAGAACCATTCAGCCATGTCCGGTGAACCTGGGAATGCCTCCTCTAGCGTGCGAGGGTAACGTCTTGTAGTGGGATTTAAGTCTTCCATGTTGCTCCTTGTGTTGTAAGACATGGAAACAATTTTGAATCATGTGTTAGATAATGTCTCTAGGGGTTTTCCCTAATACGGAAGTCAATTGTTTTATTTCCCTTCCACTTGTTGCATCGTGCGCATAAGGGCTGAAGGTTATTGATGTCAAGCGCGAGTTCTGGATAGTATTTTCTGGGCTTAACGTGGTCTATATTGATGGGTGAGCGCTTAGTGGCCGACTTGCCACATCTAAGGCATACAGCGCCGTATTTTTTAATGGCCTCTTGTCTAAGCGCCCTCCAAGCGTCTGATATCAGGAACATATCGCAGTTGGCCCGCAGGTGCTCCACCAGCTCTGCGTCCGTCATGGACTCAACCCTCATCTTCCACGCTATCTTGGCCGCCCTACGCTTGAGATACGCTGTGCTCTTGCTCATAAAATTCCACTATGGTGAACTGCAAGGCTTTGGTGGGTGCAGATCTGCCTAGGAACCGAATCCTTTTTTTGGCAGATTTTCCACTACGGAGCCACGCTGAGTGTTCGGTGGAATGAGCTCTATCTACAATGGCTCATCTCTAGGCGCTTTCCAGCAGTAGAGCTGTCTAGCATGGCCGCCTAAACCTTGAGCGCCACCCGCAGAACTGAACCACGGACACCCAAGGCATACCCCCATTCGCGCTTGCATCTTCTTTGCGCGGTACTTCATGGATAAGAACGTTGTAGAGACAGTGGACTGGGGACTACGCTTGCGCTTCCTACCCTTCCCTCATGCCGCTCATAACCCGATAGACTCCATAAAGGGTAACGGCAGAAAGCAAAAAACCCATTGGTGAACGAGCTTTAGGCTTGGTTGCCGCATAGAGAAGTGTCGATACCACTTTCCCTAGCTTTGACGAAGCCCGCTCACCAATGGGTTTGCGGATCGTTTGTATCGAAAACTACAACGGGTTACCAAGCCGTTGATGGCCACAGTATATCAAAAATAATTATTTATGCAATAGGTTGTTGGCGTTCACATAAAGCAGTGATGAGGTTGCACAACACTTCTAAGAATTGCCCTCACGGCGCTAACCCGCTTCGCCAACAAATTCATGTTATCACAGGAAAAAAATCCCGACACCAGGCCGGGATAAAACTTCACAAAGAAGTAGCAACTACAGAAGAAACGCCTTCATCATAACTCAACTATTCTCACTTGCCAACGGTTTTTTACTTTGCGCCAACCATGCACCTCTATCTTGATGCCCGATGCCTTCACAACAACGTAGTTCTCATGCGTCAAAATCTTATTAACCCTTGTGCTAACGTGGCCATAAGACGTTGTTTGCACACCCATTACGACCCCTTCTGACAAGCAAAGTATGTCGATAAACCCTGCGAAATCGTTCTTGCGTTTGGTAAAAAAGTTAAATCTTTCAACGACTTCCGCATAAAACCCACGCTCTCGCATGTGCTTCAAACTGAGCTGAGTTGTGGATGTTGCCATAAGTCCCCTTGCAAGACATGAATTAGTGTGGTTACAATGTGTTGCCAACAACCACTATTCTACAGGAGAAAAGATGAAAGCATTCCCACACACCACTAATTATGGAATGGATTTAAGAGACTGGTTTGCCGGTCTTGCCATGCAGGGTGAGTTAGCAAGCCAAGATTCAGAAAACCATTGGGACAGTTGTAATGTTCTTGCGCATTATGCTTATTCAGTTGCAGACGCCATGATGAAGGCCAGAAATGAAAATAACGAATAAATTCAACCTACCCGAGACGTTTGTCAACATCATGCAGCGCCCTGCTTACAGCAAGGGCAAAGCACACTTATCCGCTACTGAGCTGATAACTGCCCCCAGGCTTGTACAGCTGCGTAAAGCGCACATGGACGAGCTCGAGAGTGATGTGACTGAGAACGTCTGGTCTATCTTTGGGACCGCCATACACGGCATCCTAGAGCATGGTAAGGCCGAGAATCACGTCGTGGAGGAGCGCATTCATACGAGTGTAGAGGGCTGGAGAATATCCGGCGCTATCGACTTACAGATCATCAACGCAGACGGTTCTGTGACCATCAACGACTACAAGACGACCGGTGCTTGGGCCGTTATGAACGAGAAGATTGACTGGGAATACCAATTGAACATCTACGCATGGCTGGTGGAGAAGGTGAAACAAATGCCAGTCAGGAACATCGAGATCGTGGCCATCATTCGTGATTGGAGCCGCAGAGAGGCCGAGACAAGGCAGAACTATCCCGATGCTCCGATAAAGGTCATACCGGTCAATCTGTGGCCTTTTGAGCAGAGAGAGCAGTTTGTGATCGACAGAGTAAAAGAACACTCAAATGCTGAGATGGACGTTGAAATGGGCGAGAATCTACCGCTCTGCACGCCTGACCAGATGTGGGAGAAACCAACCAGTTACGCCGTTATAAAGGAAGGAAACAAACGCGCCACAAGCGTACATGCGACAGAAGCAGAGGCTCAAGAGGCACTCAAGACTGTCAAAGGAAAGGCCGAGATCGTGGTCCGGCCGGGAGAAAGAACACGGTGCGAGACGTTCTGCGCCGTTAATAAATTTTGCAACCAATACAGAGATTACATAAATGAGCGTACATAAAAAACTAATGCATGCCCGAATCATGATGATGAAGGCAAAGCTTGAAAAGACTGGTAAAAACAGTTTTGCAGGCTACAAATACTTCGAGTTGGGGGATTTCCTGCCTGCCGTACAACTGATCTTTGAACAGCTTGGGCTTTGCGGAATCGTGTCCTACGACAACGAATATGCGAGTTTGTGCATCACAGATACGGACGACGGAACAACCATCAGGATCACTTCCCCGATGGCCACAGCCCAGCTCAAAGGCGCACACGATATTCAAAACCTGGGTGCTGTTGAGACCTATCAACGTCGCTATCTGTGGATGACAGCGATGGAGCTCGTTGAGAACGATCCTATCGACGCAAGCCCACCGATAGAAAAACCCAAAGTGGCATTAATGCCAGAACAACTCCTACATAAAAAGGATTACAAGGTCGAGAACCCCAAACCAACAATACCCAAAGAATCCAAAGAGTTCCCCGGCTTGAAGGAAATTGGCGTGGCTGAGCCGATGGTTGAATGGCAGATCAACATTAAAGAGGTTAAAGATGGAGGATGGAAAGAAGCCGTTATGCAAGCCACCAAAATGACCATAGAGCTCACAAAGACGCCAGAGGACGTGCAGAGTATCTACCGCGTCAATAAAGCGGTTTACGAGCGTTTAAAGACCGAGTTCCCAGTTGAGTTTACAGAGTTATTAGATTTATTTAAAACAAGAAAGGAAGCACTTAAATGAGCGCAGATTACCCCAACAGTGGCACTTTATTCACGGCCAAGAAGATGTACAACGAGAAGTCTCCGCACTTCAACGGTTTCATCGAGATCGAGAAGGACCTATTACTGGCCTTGATCGAGAAGTCCGACGGCGATGAAGTCAAGATCAAACTTGACGGCTGGAAGCGCAAGGACAAAGAAGGCAATCACATGGTTTCAATGAAAGTAAATACTTATGAGAAAAAGCAACAAACCCCAATCGCCGACCCCTGGGACAATTAAGAACATCAGAGCGGCCATCAAGCTCCTGACAGATGAAAACTTAAAACTTAACGACAGGGTGAGGGAACAGGAGGAGTTAATCTCCTTCTTCACACAAAAAACTTTGAAACACAAAGCCATCATTGAATATTTGGAGAACAAGCTTGAGCGAGCCAATTCAGTTCGAAGCAATTAAAACGTCTTTGAAGCAGTCCAAAGATGGGTACATACTCACTTTGGCTGTTCACCCAGACGACCTGCCCGACGACTTAATGAGAGACTTTATTGGCTCCAGGTATGTTGTTGTGATGGTCCGGCTGGGTGACAACGAGATGCCAATGGTTCGAGAAGACGAGTTCCCGGGCGACATGGCTGTGAAAATAGCAGGCATGTTGTGTCGGGACAAAGAATTCTGGGAGTGGCTCAATCGCAAAGAATGGTTGATGGAGAAGAACGAGGCCGCTTGTGCAGAGTGGCTGTGCTCCTATCTTGATATTGAGTCCAGAAAAGAGCTCAAAACCAATCAGGAAGCGCGTACTTTGTTCAACCAGTTACGCTCAAGTTTTGAGCATTGGAGGAAAGAATGAGTGACAAACTAATACCGTACAGCGTTTATCTGCCGTCGGAATACTACGACAAGATCAAGCACTTGGCCAAAGAAAGAAAGGCCTCTGGTCTCATCCGAGACGCCATCTGCATGATCCTGGACGGTGACGATGAGTTCAAAGCTGGGTACAACAAATGTGTCAGAGACGCCATCAAGGTGATCAAAGACAACAAGGACATTAAACATCTGGCCGTCAAAAACGGTCCTGTGTCTGATGTGCTCACAAAACAAATGTTGAAGTTGTACAAATGAGAACCGCTCA
>Ga0208383_1000203_pt1 | contig 11725 bp, 28 predicted proteins | sample CryBogCBE10Sep07_FD_184588 | JGI IMG/M metagenome (GOLD analysis project Ga0208383, IMG submission 184588) | Freshwater microbial communities from Crystal Bog, Wisconsin, USA - CBE10Sep07 (SPAdes) | ecosystem: Environmental > Aquatic > Freshwater > Lake | place: Crystal Bog, Wisconsin, USA...
GTGTAAGTTTGTTTTTGAGTTTTACGTTCTTTTTTATCTTGAATCATTAATCCAATATATCTAAATGCGTCAGCTCCATGTGAATAAACATCATGGAGTGGCGTTCTACTAAATTGACCTGAATCAGGGTCAACTTCATATCGGTAATGACGCAAGCATTGTAACCCATCTGCGCAATTTTCTCTATCAAAATAACAAGAACTGAATATGGTTCGTGCAGCGTTTATGGAATCAACCACAGGAACTCTAGGTAAAATGTTAGTTTTATATCCTGCAGCTCTTACAATATCGTCAATAGACCTACCATTAGACGCAATATTTTTGCTTTCTGCATCATGTGGTAAGTGAATAGTGTCGTAAACATAGCCCAATTTTTGCAGTTCTTGCAAATAATGACTCATAGTTTTTTGCGTATCTTGCAAATAATTGATTAATCTTGTTTCCATGCCTATAAATTGAACAAACCAAATAGCTGTATGATCTGCCCAACCCAAATCGAATACTGCATGAACAGGCTTTGTAGCGTCATAAGGCACTCTTGTAATTCTGCCTTGAAGTTCTGCCATATTCATTTCATTAGCAAATATAGCGCCATCTACAGTTAATCTACATAATCCTTGCCAAACATTATTGTATGCTGCAGGATCACGATTCTTTAATGCGTCTTTTTCTAGCCTTAATGTTTCAGGAAACCATGGATTGTCTGACCAATTAATTCTTTGTATTAATGCGTTATCAGGTGGATTAACTACAAATCTTTGATAAGTTTCATCTGATTCTAATTCAGGATTAAATGTTATCCATATTTCTGAATCTTGTTTACGAATAGTAGGAATAAGAACATTCCAGCTAGTTTTTGATACAGTTTGAGCTTCTTCTACCCAACAGATGTCAATAGCCTCAAAAGATTTAACATTGGCTATATTGTTTTTTAAACCAACAAAGGCAAATTCTGTTCCATTCATGCCTCTTATTGAATTTTGAGTAATTTCATAAAAGAATCCAAGTCCTAGCGCTTCAATTTGATCTGATAGAAGTTTATGAACAGAATCCTTCATGGATGTCATAAATTCTCTTGCGCAAAGTATTCTAGTGGGTGTTTTTGCACCTTTTAAAAGCAATGCTCTTGCAACTCCCCAAGACTTTGCACCGCCTCGACCACCATAAAGAACCTTGTATCGAGCTTTTTTGAATAGGATTTCAAGTTTACGAGGGAAGTCTGCTCCCCCAACAATCTCTTTAATCCTCTGTTGTTGGTGGAGGGTCAACAAATCTAATCTCAATTCCAGTTAAAAGAGGTTGACCTTCAGCTCCAGTTATCTCTTGTTTTACTCGTTCAGAATAGTTTTTAGGGAATCTTGCAGCCATGGATCGTGACCATAGTCCTGAATTCAATCTTGGTGCATCTTTTTGCTCAATCATGTAAGTTTGAGCTTGATTTTCCCACCAAGCTTGTGCAAAAGCATGAGCATCGCTTAAGGCATGAAAAAACTCCTGGTGAGTATCACGCCAATTGCATAAAGTTCTATAAGAAACATCAAGTTGCATAGCCATTTGTTCTAATGACTTGCCAATCTTGCCTAACTCTCGAACTTTGTCACAAAAGGAAGGGTCATAACTAGTTGGCCTTCCTCCTGGATGCTTTTCTTCCTCTTTGACTTCAGGTATTACTTCGTCAGTCATTTTTATACTGATGGTTCTTCAGGCAATAGTTCTGCTGGAGTAACTTCTACAGGAGTAGATTGTTCTTGCACTTGTGGTAATGCTTGACCTTTGATTTTAGCTACTAAAGGTTCTGCAATTTCCATAGGAAGTTTATAAACACCTGCTAATACTAATTCTGCTTCTTTGATTTCAAGTTCCAACTTAATGGCCATGATTTGCTCCTTGGTTAAAATGTGTAATATATATCACTTTTTTTGATTTAATTATTTAAATAACTATTACTTTTTCTTACTTTTAGATGCTTCACGTTTTACTGCATAAGCAATAGCGACTGATTGCTTAATAGGTTTTCCTGCTTTAATCTCTGCCTTAATGTTCTCTTTGAACGCTTTAGGGCTTGTTGATTTCTTGAGTGGCATTATTTTACTCCCTTTTAATTAAAAATTACTATTGCAGAAGGAAATGGAGCTGGGTTTTTACTATCACCAAACTTTAACCTTCCTCTTATAAATTCTATTGTGCCTTTCATACAATAATCATGCCACCATGATGTATCTGTTCTAGCTGGCAATAAACATACTACAGTTACGCCATTTAAACTAGATTCATAGGCTTTTTTGACCCAATCCTTAATTCCTCTACCATAAGGAGGATTCATCCAACATACACCAAACCATTCTTGATTTAATCCATCTTGTTCTTTAATAAAATAACTTGAACATTTAGCGTTTTCTTTTGTGGCACATACATCCAAAGTAAATCCATAAATATCATCATATTTATCAAAAAATGCTTGTGGCGTTGACCATAAATCTGTTTTGCTACTAAAATGAACTTTATTAAATTGTTCAAAATTTGGCTTGCTAGGTAACCAATCTTCCATTTTATTCTTCAATAAAACATACATCTTGCCATGACATAAGAAGATGTTTCTCATTATTGTGCATGACAGGTTGAAATTTAAGATATTCGTCTTTACCCATAACGCCAAAACGAATTTTGTCACCTACAGATACAGGCATAATATCATATTTACCTTCTTTAATCTTTTTACCAGGGCCAACTGCAACCACAACACCTGTATTGTATTCTTCAGCGTAAACAAAGCCAGGGATTGCTGATTTATCTTCACGCTCTAATGGTTTTACTAAAATCTTGTCTGCAAAGGGTCTAATCATTTCTTTTTGCCTTTAGCTTTAGGTTCTTGATCTGATTTCATATCAAGTTTGATCTCATGTTTAACAAATTCAATGGTTATGCGTGATTGATCTTCGATGTATTCACCGCACCAATTGTTTTCGTGTTTATTTAATGCTTGAGGATAGCGATGGCAGTTTCCTAATACATCGCCAAAAGAAAAGAATTTACAATGTTTGCAAATTTCTTTAGAATTTAATACAGCCACTTATTACCTCCATTAATATTTGGTTAGAAACTCCCAATCAGGCTAGGGCTGGTTGGGATTTCGTTTTATTACATACCGTCTTGTTCGTGTTCTATGCGTTTGTGATCGTAAGCAACGTGTTCTCTAGCGCCACCTTTTAATTCACCTAAACGACCATCGTATTTACCAGCGTGTGAAGCTTCGCGTAAGCCAAGTCCATCAGCCTTACCCATACCAACACCGCCTTTTACTGCAACTTTCTTTTCACCTGAAGTGTCAGAAGCAAGAACGCCTTTAGGCATTTTCTCACCTGATACGCCTGGTGTATATTTTTCTGCGTCTTTCATACCCATTTTGAGTTCCTTTTAATCTAAATTTAGCTAAATTTTCACGATTTATTCGCTTCGTGAGCTTTTATTTTAGCAGAAAATTGAGCTTTGAGTATCTTTATTTCGTCTATTGACCACTTTACTGTCGCATTATCAGATTCGAGTGTTTCAACAAGCTGTATTCCAATTTTTCTAATAAGTCCGAGTCTGTAGCAGATGAGGTTACCAGATAAATGGGTGTTACAGGCTGCGCATTGTCTGTGGCAGTTATGCTCGTTAAATCGAAGGTGTCCTGCACTTCCAATGCTTCGGTAATGGCCTGCATGATATGATGAGGCACTTGTTGACCCACAACTAATACAACCGTCATTCTGATCCCTTAATCTTATATATTTATTAAATACTACTTGAGTTTCTTTTAACCAATCGGATCGGCTTTTTAATTTTAATTTAGCTTCTTTTACTTCTTTTTTGACGGTTTTAATTTTTTGATTCTTTGCAAATTCAATTGCACACTTCCATTGGCACACTAACTGAAGCGGTTTTAAGGGTGTAAAGTATGCTTTACATATTTTACACTTCTTCTGTTTGATTGGCTTCACGGAATCTTACTCCTAAATCTGCACCATAAGCATATATTTGTTCCATGTAATTACTAAAACCTAATTTAGTAAGCTTGGAAGTTGATCCAACTAATACACGTCTGCCGTCAGGAGTTTCTTCGTATTTTCTATATCCTTCTTTAACTAATTTAGGATCAGGAAAGTCAGGTAAGAATTTTTCTTTAAAGTATTCGTGCCATATTAAAGCTGAGTATTGTCTGCCATGAACCCAAGCTTGTTGAGCAATATCATTTAGTGGGCCAGCCCACATAAGTGCATTTGCGCTTAATGATCTGCCTTTTTGTTCTTTTCTTATAATAACTTCAAGTGGATATTCAGAATCAATAGGTGCATTTTGTATTGCATTGATTGCTACTTCAGCTTGTGATTTACCAATTAATCTAAATGTTTTTTGCAAATAATCATTTGTCATTTTGTCTTTTCTCGTAATCATTGCGACAATCTATGTCACAAAATCGTTTTTTAGAAGGCTCTAAACAATTAAGACAAAAGCCATTCGATTCAATAGTGGTTTGATGCTCTCTGATATATTTGATAGCTTCATCTCTATCGTGTTGTTCTAAATCGCTGGCTTTGTCAAAATCATCTTGCATAAATTAAAAAGGGATGTCTGATTCCATATCCTCGAAACCTGTAGGAGCTTGTGTAGGTTTAGCAACTTCTTTTGCTTCATCACGACTGCCTAACATTTGCATTTGATCTGCAACGATTTCTGTGGTGTAACGATCCTTTCCTTCTTTGTCTTGCCATTTACGAGTTTGGAGTCTGCCTTCAATATAAACAGGCCTACCTTTTTTTAAATATTCACCAGCAATCTCTGCAAGTTTTCTAAAAATAACAACATTGTGCCATTCTGTTTTGTCTTGCTTATTGCCATCTTTGTCTTTCCATGATTCAGTTGTAGCTAAACTAAAATTACAAACTGCGTCACCATTTGGTAAATGTCTTAATTCAGGGTCTTTACCAAGATTGCCTAATACGATTACTTTATTTACTGATGCCATGTTGCGCTCCTCTGTTGTGAATTGTTGTGACATTAAATAATACATATTTATTGCCTAATTGTCTTTTTAAGAATTGAACTTTAATGTTTCTTCTTTCTATGAATTCAATGTCTTTTGTGGTAATAGGCAACTTCACTCCATAAAAGTTATTTAGTAACACGAATAACCTCCCCTGTAGATTTATCCAACTCATACTCATACATATCAGCTTCAGATAATTTTTGATTCTTAATGCGTTGACCAAAAATTTTTTCAAAGTTCTCATCAAACTTTTTTTGATCTACTGATCTGTATGTATCACCTTTACCTGCTTCTTGTGCCATGATTACCAAACCCAAGAGACAAAGCTATCTCTAATCCCTTTAGTTACTGAATTGACTTTATGTGGATATAAAAAATTAGAGGGAAATATAAGAATATCACCTTGTTTAAGTTTAATTTCCATATCATCAAACATAATAAATTCACCACCTTCGTAATCGTCATTTAATAATCCAACAATAGATAATGTAGGTATACCTTTACGCTCACCATCAAACATATCATGAATATGATCGCAATGTTTAGCCATAGTCTTACCTTCTCTGTAACGATTAAATCTTATATAAGTGAAGCCTTTCCAACCATTAAAGTAATCATTTTTAAAATCAGTTAATATGTATTGGCTGATAGCTTCCCATACTTTTTGTGTGAGCTTATCTCTTGTTGCAATATTATCCCATGATACATCAAGCTCTTGATCACCGCTTTGGGTAACATATTTACCATCTGCATTATAAAAGACATGTTGTTTCCATGTAGCTTCATCTATTTCTTTTCTGATTTGATCACATAATTCTTTATCAAGCCAATGATATACTTTGATGTAGTCAGTTAATTTATTCATTTTTTAACTCCGTAAGCATTTTATTATCACCAATAGTTCCTTTTAAAAATGTATTAAAAGCTAAACTAATACGAGTTTCCCCAGCAGTTACTTGTTCAACATTATGAGTTAAGCTTGAAGGAAATATAACTATGCCTCCTGTTTTTACAGCAAACCACCATGATTTTGAATTAAAAACATCATAATTATCGGTTTCTAAACTTATTTGTTGATAACCTAATTTATGAAATTTAATTTTATCTTCAGCAGGATCGGCATGAATATATAAAACACCTGACACAAAACTATTAGGATGTTCATGTGTATGATGATATTCACCAGGTTTAGTCCAATTAAGCCATGATTGTGTAATGTATGGCTTTACATCATATTTTGGCTTATAAACTTTAGAAACATAATGCTCAATATGTGCTTGAACAATATTTTTAAGATCAATAAACTCTGGCGCATCTAAAATATAATTATCAAGGCTTGTTGTGTTACCTTGATTTTGATAAGTCTTTTTAGAGTGATCTGCTACAAAATTTAATTCAGTTTGGGTAAACTCTCTTTCCAAACTATTAAACATAACAGGCGTTGGAAATAATAATTCAAAATTTGGTTCGTTCATATAATCCTTAAAATAATGGTTCAGCTTTAATTAAATCAAATACATTTTCTTTAGATTGTTTTGGTAATCTTTTAATGATGTGATTAGGTTTATTTAAAATATAAAACAAAGCTTCATGCTTTGTTTTAAATTTTCTTATCGCTTCATTAAAGTCATCAATAACTACATAATTAAACATTAATCCTCGCAGTTTCCGCCAATACATCTAGCGTTAGCTAATGCAGCTTCTTCAATATCGGCTATTGCATCTTTGCCAATAAAGTCATCTGCTGCAGTTCTTAATCTATTGTATAGACTTTTTTCTACTTCGGTTACAGAAGTTTTCATAAGAAATCCTCTATCCCTAGCATGATCGGTTATAACAGAGTTGACATAATCAGAAGGTTCTACACCCCATGATTCAACTTCGCTATATTTTTTGTCATCCAATTCAACTTCAATGATTACACTAAATCGTTTCATGTTTTACCTTTCTAATTAACTCTAACATCTCTGCTCGACCATGTTTCTTTTCGTATCGTTCAAGCATTGACCTTGCGTGTGGTTTATAAGCACGTCGTAGCCAGCGCACCCAACAACACTCGTTATTAAAATTAAAACGACCACGATTTTCATTACAATATTCACAATCCATTGACATAATTAATTCTTTGACCTATCCATCTCATTACAGGAACTGCCATAGAATTACCTAATGCTTTATAACGTGTAGAATCACTTGATGTTGGAGTATTAGTATAATTATCTGGAAATCCTTGTAATCTTTCACATTCTAAAGGAGTTAATTTTCTAACTTTCATATTAGTTTGCACACCATGCACACCTGTAGCATTTAATGTATACATAATATTTTTTGAAAATCCATTTCCATTTCCACCATTATGCGGTTTTCTTCCAATAATATTTTCAGCTATAGAATAAGATATCATATTAAATCCGTCTGCTCTTGAGTAGTCGTTACAAGTTGTTTGGAGGCAATTAGCAATGCTTGGTATAAAGTTATCGGAAGTTTCTTGTTCCTCTTTTCTGATCGGTGTAATATCCCTGCACAAGCTTTCGGACTCAAATAATACTTTTGCTGCACTTCTCCAATCTCCAAAACATCCGACAACGAACACACGCTTGCGTCTTTGTGGCACTCCGAAGTATTGAGCATCAAGCACTCTGTAGGCGAACCCATACCCGAGTTCAACCAACGCTCCGAGGAATGAACCAAAATCCCTTCCTTTGCCACTAGATAAGACGCCTGGCACGTTTTCCCAAACGCACCACTTGGGTCTAAATTTGTCAAGAATTCCCACATAGGTGAGAGCAAGGTTACCTCTTGGGTCTTCGAGTCCTTTTCGGAGTCCTGCGACAGAGAATGATTGACAGGGAGTTCCTCCGACCAAAAGCTCAACTGATTCATTTATATTCCAATCTTTATATTTTGTCATGTCACCAAAATTAGTTACATCAGGATAGTGATGGTGTAACACTTCCGATGGAAATTTTTCTATTTCAGAATATCCAACTGCTTTCCAACCCATGTCATGCCAAGCTACAGTTGCAGCTTCTATGCCACTACAAACAGATAAATAATTCATTTTACTCGCAAAGCCTCTCTGGCAAACTTAACACCAATTTCTAATTTGTATTCGCCTTTTGCATGACGCTCTAATATTTTTTTAGCCCACGCTTTAGGATCAGTTGGATTTAATTTAATTTTAGACATAAGTTCTTTTGCCTTTTCTTTGTTATGTTCAATTTGATATGGTGTAGGATTTCTTGGAAGCATTTTTATATATTCTTTAGGTTTGGATGTTTTGCATAAAGATACTATGTCAAATATTGTTGGCATAAATTTATTCTTATCAACCCAGCTATCAAAAGCTTTGCTTACTACATTAAAATCATAATCATTAAGTTTCATCCACCAAACCCTTAAAGTTTCACGATCAAGTTCAGGTCTTGAGTAAATAGATGTCAAACTGTTTAACATAGATTTAAATGCTTTCATTTCCTCAATTTTTTCTATCAAAAAGGACTCTCTTCTTTTAGTTGCTCATCTTCCCAACGATGTTGATTAATCCAAGTGCTAGGGTTTGGTATAAATTGCCCATTATTTTTAAACCATTGAGGGCTTTCTTTTTGCCAACTTAATGCTTGTAAAACAATAGTTAAATTAGGATTAACTTTTAACCAAGCTTTTCTAGCTGCTTCCTTACCTACTTTTTTAGGGTAGGTCATCCAAAACATATCAAAATCATCCATATATATTTGTTCTGTTATGTTATGTTCTGTATCTGTTCTGTTCTGTTCTGGGGGCGTTACTGTAACGTTACTAGATTGTTTCATACGTTGCCTATGTTTGGCAACCCTTTCAGCACTAGAATCAGAAACAAATTGACGCTTATCCCAATTAAGCACTTCATTGTCATTATTGATAAAGTTTTTATCTATAAATATTGCTTTAGATGATAACCATTCATCCATAGAAATTCGTAGTTGAAACGCTACTTGTTCATCTTGTAACGTTACATTTCCGTTACATCTGATACAAAATAGCATAATTAACCTACGTTGATTTATTTCGCTTAACATCTGAACTTTAGGATCATGAGCAAATTCAGAATAAAGCCTAAACCATTGATTTGCCATTTTTAGTCCTTAAATTTGCGTTTTAGGAAGATTTCAGGGTATTGAAGCTTAATTTTTGCTGGTATTCCCCTAGTTTTCCATAGATTTACCTTTATTCTGTCATGGTGGGTAAGCAAGCCAAGCTTCCTAGCAAGTTTCGTGCCACCCCCATAATATTCAATGATTTCTCTATCCGTCATAGGCATACTATAATCCTTTTTAAATTTATAATCTAAAATTATTTAACAAAAATGTTTAAATAATGCTTGCAATATAAATCTTTTTATTTAAAATAGCAACTGTAGTTTTTAATTTATGGAGGAAATTATGAAAACAAAAGGCATGATCGTTACGGTTCTAGCAGTATATCTATATGGAGCTTTATGGCTCTACTTCTTATATCCAACACTTTGCAAACATTTCGGAGCTTAATATGACTATCCAACAAGAATATGCAGAAGATTTAATTGATATTGACCCAGTAGAAGTTTTAGCCCACATGGACATGGAACAGCTAGCTGGCACGATTCGTGCTTTATATTGGGCTAATGAACGTGGCGATATGATTAGCGTTAATCTTTTTGCCAAATCTATAAGTAATGCCTTTTTTGAGGAAGCGATGGGTATTACAGAAAAAAAGTTAAATGAAGCTAATGTTTATCAAGGCCCTTTTGACCAAATGTATGACATGGGCCATTCACATGGGGACTTTCTATGATTAACTATATTAGAGATGTCATATTTTTATATACAAAAGGCTTTAGATTTAAAAAAGCCATTCAATTAGCAAAACAATTAAGGAGCGGTAGATGATTACTTTTAATGAATTAAAAAAAATTAATGTTAATGAGCATACAGAAAAGAAAGGATCACTAACCTATCTTTCTTGGTCGTGGGCAGTCGATCAATTATTATCTAATGATCCACAAGCCACATGGGAATATAAAGAGCCACGTCAATTTGGCGATACTTTAATGGTGTTTTGTTCAGTCACAGCTTTTGGTAAAACTATGACGGCTCAACTTCCTGTATTAGATTACAAGAATAAAGCTGTTTCCAATCCTGACGCTATGGCAGTTAATACTGCTATGCAGCGTTGTTTAGCCAAAGCTATCGCTTTACATGGTATTGGTTTATATATATACGCTGGCGAGGATTTACCACAATCTGAACCTACAACTTCAGATGAATTAGAAGAAGCTATTAAAGAAATTAATAAAGCTGAATCTATTGAGGAATTAATGGCTATATATAAACAACACGCAAACTTTGACCAAACATCATTAGCAAAGTTAAAGAAATATTTATCTGATCGTAAACTTGAACTAGGGGAATAATATGAACCAACAAGAACGTTTAACCGAGTATTTAGAAAAGCATGGCAAGATTGATCCATTAAAAGCATGGACTCAATTAGGCATATATAGATTAGCCGATACTGTTTTTAACTTACGCAAAAAAGGTTATGACATAACAACCACAAATAAAAAAGTTAAAAATAAATTTAAAGAAACTTGTGTAGTAGCTGAATATAAATTGGAGCCTCGTATATGAAACAACATAAATGGCATAAAGAAATAAAAGCATGGGCTGATGGTGAAGAGATTGAATGTAATTTAAGGGAAACATTAACAGGAAAATGGGATGGATGGTTTTTAGAAAGTGAACCAAACTGGTGTGCAAATGAAAATTATAAATTCCGCATTAAACCACAAACTAAAGAAAAAGATTGGGTAATGATATGTAAAAAATGTGGGGATGAACTTGGTATTGTTTATGAACCTGAAGATGAAATTGGTGATGCAGAAATTAAACAAATGCTAAATGATATTGAGTATTATCAAAAGCGAGTTGAGGAATTAGAGGAACAATGTGAACAACTAAAAACTACTATTGCTAAATTTAGAAAGATAGAAGATGAGTATGCTCAAGAGCCTCGTCATGTAGGGGGGGCGTGGATACATAAAGACGGTTCTATTTGGGAGTTTGACCCATTAAAATCAGGAGAAGAAACATTGGGAATGGACTATGTAAAACTCTACACCCACCCCAAACAGCCTTTAAGCAATGATGAGTTAAAAGCTATTCAAGATAACACTTGGGTTATACAACCATCTGATATGCGAGAGTTTAATACTTTTAAATTTGCTCGTGCTATCGAGCAAGCACATGGTATAGGAGAAGATAATGAAATATGATCAAATAAAACCTATGGTTGAAAATATATCAAAACAAATGAAAAAAGATATTAAACAACCTTTATCAGAAGAACAAAAAACTATCTTAAGGGAAAATTAAACTAGAGGACATAGAAAATGAATGACATTATCTTGCAAGGAACGCCTGAATGGCTACAATTAAGATTAGGCCATGTAACTGCATCACGAGTTGCAGACATTATGGCTAAAACTAAAACAGGCCCAAGCGCTAGTCGACAAAATTATTTAATTGAGCTGGCAATTCAACGAGTCACAGGCGTTGTTGAAGAATCATATAAAAATGAAGCAATGATTCGTGGCACAGAAGAAGAACCTAAAGCACGTCAAGCATACGAGTTGCTAACTGAAACTTTTGTTGAGGAAGTTCCGTTTGTTAAACATAAAAC
>Ga0208383_1000218_pt1 | contig 11222 bp, 20 predicted proteins | sample CryBogCBE10Sep07_FD_184588 | JGI IMG/M metagenome (GOLD analysis project Ga0208383, IMG submission 184588) | Freshwater microbial communities from Crystal Bog, Wisconsin, USA - CBE10Sep07 (SPAdes) | ecosystem: Environmental > Aquatic > Freshwater > Lake | place: Crystal Bog, Wisconsin, USA...
GAGTTAGGTGTACCAGCTACGGGTGTTGCAAGATTGATTACTGTAGGTGATGTGGAGCTTGCTGGTGCGTATAAGTTCATAAGCACTGCGGATGATCCAGCGTCAATAATCTGTACAACTGTTGGCGTAGAACTTGTGTTAATAAAATAAAGATCTGTTAAGAAGTTCTTATTGTTAGTAACATTACCTACGAGGTTTGTTTGTTGGGAAGCTGCTGCGATTGTAACAGCCGTAGTGTTCGATATAGCGGTAGTGCTAGTTACCGACCACTGATTTCTTAATGTAGATGGAGTAGCCATGAATTATCCTTGTGCTGATTGAAGTTGATTTGATGCTGCGTCTTGAAGTTGTTGTGGAGCTTTGCCGAGTTTGCCAGCAGCGGTAGCAGCAGTCTCTGCATTCTTGAGAGCGTTTTCTTTTGCGATCATCTGAGCGCGTTGATTACGTAGGTCGATTACTTCCTTCATTGAACGGAATGAACCTTCAGGCATACCGAAGTTACGGCCTGTCATACGTACGAGATTATCGAAGTTAAAGTTGTCCATGATGTCTGGACGCATCTGAGCAAGAGGTTGAAGCAAGGTTAGCGTCTTTTCTGTGCCTACATTTTTCACTTCATTCATCGCAAGCGTTACACGGCTCTTGATGTTAATCTTTGGCGAAGCAAGTTGTAATGGTTCTTTAGGATCGTTGTTAGGACGTACTAAAAGTGCTTGTGGCGCTTTACCCAACTTACCAGCTCTGTACGCAATACCAATGCAGCGTAGTACAAGTGGGTTGATGAGGTCGGTGCGATATTGATCAAATGTTCCTGTGAACTGATCGAGCTTCTCACCAATGCGCTGGCTCACCTCAGTGGCGGTCATACGCTTGTCCTCAAGATTTCCAAGTGCGTTGAAGATGTCTACGAAGAATGCTTTGTTTAACGCAGCACGCTTGTCATCTAACATTTCCTTGGTGTTTTGGTAATCACCCTGCGTTAACCATTCACGAGGTACAGCTTCGGGTTGATCGGCCTTGTAAGTTGTCACACCACCTGCGGCTAGTTGGATGTTGCCGTCAAGGTTGTCTGGATATAAGAGACGAGGGAAGGCTTTTAACTCGGCTAGTGCATCCTGATACTGGGTGACGAAATTGAGCTGGCGAGCTTCTACCAGAGTTTCAAATGCTGGGGAACAACCATAGGCTTGGTCATCTGTACCCCAACGACTCCAACGTAAACAAAAGTATGGCATCTCATCGTAGCCTTGATAGCTAACAATTTTCTTTTCAACTACTGTCTGGTAAACAGATGCAAAAGCTTTTCCGTTAGTTCCTAAGTCGCCAACCTTGAAGTCGTCATTAGGAAATACGTGGTGCATGAACTCATACATTTCATCGTATTTCTTTTTGTCGTGAGCTTCCTGCATCTTCTTAGGAAGGTTCTCTACGCCAAACTTCTGAGCTGCTTGTCTTACTGTGAGCTTGAACCAACGTACAACAGTATCAATGGACTTCTCGTCGTTCTCGGCAATTACAAACGTACCCACCTTGAATTGCTCAAAGCGATAGAGGTTGGCTTTACCTTCCTCCATGAACATAAGAGCCGTACCAAATACGCAGGCACTTCTGTTGAATGGTTGAATGACGGAATAGAAGTTGGAAGCTGCTAGTTCTTGTAAAATGGTTTGCGCCGTGTCTGCTGACCAACGTGTAGCTTCATCTACGGACTGGTCGTCAAGAGGCTGAGTCTGTGGACTAAGGAGTTTCTGTAATCTATCCTTGCCAGGCATCATCCCCATCTGGCGATCCATATTAGCTTTTGTTAAGTTAGTAGGAGGCGCAAGATCAAGCCAAGGTTCTGTTGAGGGAGTAACCCAATTACGTACGCCCACTGAGCAAGTGGCTGATGCACGCATGGCGGTTGATTCGTATAAACGATCAAACCAACCAGTTGTTGATTCAGTTTTCTCTGTATTAATGTCGGATACGTCAGGCCAAAAGTAGTCAGAGATTTCCTGCCAACGAGGATCAAAGATGCTATTACGATAGCCCTTTAGTTTATCTGCTCGTTTAAATAGCTTAAGTGCTAACTCGTTGTCGTCTAAAGAGGCCATGATTATTTGAGAGCTGATTTAAAGTCGGCGGCTTTTTGCTCCGCCATCTGTACACGTTCAATGAAAATACTTACTAGCTCATCCATCGAGTAGCCTTGCAGAACACCCTTCTTAGCAGCTTTGTTGTTTATACCCTGAAGCGTTAAAAGCATGTCTTGTAGGATGCCGAACTCAAACTCCCATAACGGACGGCCTAACGCACGGGTACATTCATCCAAGTGTCTCTGTGTAACAACAGGACTAGCTGCTGTCTCGGCAGGAAGTGGCTTGCTGGTAATGTCGTCTGCTTGTGGTAGTATCATATTACTTCTTTGGCATTCCTGACATTGCGTTTGGATTACCCATTGTGCTACCACCTAAGCCTGCTGCGTAGCCTTGCATACCCTGAGATGATGGCATGTTAGCCCCAGCATAGGTTGTTTGACCAATGCCCTTACGTCTTAGTTGTTGACGATAGGTGGCCTGTTCAACAGCTATAGAGGCAGCGTTGTTAGGTGTAACTGGAGGAGTTGGCGTAGGAGCCGCTGGAACTTGTTGTGATGGTTGACCGCCCATATTATGTGTTGTTAGTTAAACGCCTTAAGGTTGTTATAGAATAAAAGCGAGGAATTTCGTCAAAACGCTCAAATCCTATTAACGGAAGATGGTAAGGCAATATATTCCAAGCCTTGTGTGTGTCACCAGCTAGCCCATATACCCACCAAGCATCCTGCCTATCCCTATCAAACGTGTATGTGGGTTCTCTGATAAGGCTATAGGCTTCTTGGCTATCCACAGGTCTACCCATGACAAAGAAGTCTGGGGTGCTGAAAACAAACCCATGAGCATAATGGGCTTCCAGAAGTAGAGGAAAATCTATCCCCTGCTGATGGAATTTCCATTGTATCTGATCTATTGGGCTCATCGGAAGGAGGAAATCACCTTTCTAAAGACGTTGTTCTTAACGGGTTCACGGCTTACACGGATGTCTATTGTCTTGGTTTGGCGGGCAAATTCAGACGTTCCTGTTAATAGCCCATAGCTATAAGCCTCACCTAGTGTACGTATAGCATCAGCTCCGTGAGAGAACTCATCATGCACTGGACGTTCATTGGTGGCAGCTCCCGTCTGTACCTCACGCTTACGATAGTACTCCAAGCAGTCCAATCCGCTGGGGATGGGTTGTAGCTTGGTTCCGAACTGCTTAGAACAGTTGGTGCGGTGAATGACAAAGCGAGGCATTAGATCGCGTACCTGATTGATTCCTAGCCAAATGTCGGGCGTTCTAGGCACAACACATAGGTCGGTCATACCCGCGTCCTTTAAGTCGCTTATCCACGTCTTACCACCCCTATCACGAGTATTGGCATCATGGGGCAGATGGTGCATCTTGATAGGCTTACCATACCTTTTCTCCCAAATGAGGCATTGATCTACGTAATAGGCTGGCGTCCTACCCGTGTCTGAGAAGTAGTTGAGAAGTAGAATATCCCTATTAACCAACTGAACTAGCCATATACAGGTGAAGTCGGACTGACCTAAGTCCCAGAACGTATAAATCGGATGGCCTTGTTCCATTGGGAAGTCCAATATTCTGTTCTCTTTGCGTAGGTGGTTTATCTGATTGGCGTAGATGGAACCAGGAACAGGAGCTTCAAACGAGCATTCATACTCCCTATCATAGGCTTCCTTACCCATTACCTTTAACGCTGAGTCCAATTCAGACTGTGGAAGGAGCTTACTTTGGCTGGCAGGTAGGAACAACGTAAAGTAGTCATCATCATGCAAGGCGTTGTCAAAGAGGGTAAAGAACGAGTTACGTCCCTTTGGCGTACCAATCCATAAGCACCAACCTAAGCGGTCAGATAGGGCAGGACGTAGAATGTTCTTAAAGAAGTCCCCGTCCATATCAGCAGGCTCGTCTACAACACAACCGTCTAGGTAAAGACCACGAAGGCTTTCTGAATTGTCCGCGCCATAAAGGGTAATACGCCCTCCCTTAGGAAGCTGGATGTATAACTCAGACTCGGACACCTTGCGGTCAGGAATACCCTCTGTGAAGTCCTTCAAGTACTGCCAAGCCACAGCCTTAGCCTGTATGCGATAGGGGGCTATGTAAGCAAACCTAGGGTTCTTGTTAGGACACAGGAGTGCGCCTCTAATCAACTGGTTAAGACTGGCTACAGTCTTGCCACTACGTCTATGCGCCACAACCACCATCCACCGCTTCTTACATTCATGCAGCGGCATAAACTGATCCCTAGGACAATAACTTATCTCTATATCCTTATTCATCGTTAGGGTCTCTAGGCAACATACTCCATAACAAACAAAAAACAAAACTAATCACTACCCAAGCGTATAGGTAGTTAAGGGGGTGGGCAAGGTACATAGGGGGGCTTAGAGGAATTTAATAGATTTACTGAATGGTGTATGTTTGGTTAGAAAGGAATCCTAAATCGCGGAAGGTGGGTGGCGTGGTATCATGGGGAGACCCCGAGGGAAATCCTATTGATTTTCTGGAACTCATTGTTATTCAGGCAATTCCATAGCCTCGCTAGGCTCGGCAGTCTTTAGCTCTTTTGGTTTGCTAGACCAGCGTACTGTAATCTCGGTAGGACTGTTGTTTCCTATATCTAGGAGTGGCTTGTCCGCGTATACCTTAGGGTGAAGCCTAGCGCATGACCATTTGAGTATATCTGCTGCAACGCGGGCTTTATCAGGCTCTAATGTGCCGTCTAAGACGCTTTGTGCCACGTTGTAGAGCTTATCAAAGGCTGCCTCACCTTGTAGGTTGCGTGCGCGCGCGTAGCGTTCACTTCTTTGTTTGTTATTATCTAAGCCTAAGTAAAACGAACCAGCAGCAATTTGGTATTTGGTTAGGCAAGAGCGTAAGCTATTCCCTTGTGCCACTTCTTCGAATATGGCGTTGTACGTTTCTTCACTGATTGGCATGTTGGAGACGCTAGTGTTCAAACGAACAGTGGTTTAATCAAGTGTTTAGTGTTGTCCTGGTTGTTTTCTGTTAAGGAGTTTTGGATGCCCCGAAAATTATTTCTCCTCTGAAAAGTGAGATTTATTAAAAAAGTGCTTGTAATACTTAAGCGCTTATGTATGTTTAGTAATGTTCAGATTAATCCCTTATTAAATATCAAATGAAAAAAGATAAATTAGATCACTACCTGGTCGGACTAACAATCAATGTACTTTTTTGGGGTACATTATTCTTACTCGCTTACCTTGAATCCTTAATTAAATAATCAAATGAATAATACATTAAATAACGTTAAATTACTAACTACTGACAATGCTAAGACTAAGAAAGGCGAATCAAGAGGCTTTCTTACTTACGTGCTTTACCTTGCACCTCATAAGCAAGGCGGTTTAGGCAACGTTTGTCCGCACGCTAGTGTCGGCTGTATCCTTGCTTGCTTATTTTCGGCGGGCATGGGCAAATTCGCTAACGTTCGCAACTCTCGCATTCGCAAGACTCAATTGTTTTTTTCTAACCCTAAGGAATTTATTGAATTACTTAGCCTCGAGATTGAAAAAGCTATTATCCAGGCGAAAAAGAAAGGTTTAGTGCCTTGCTTCCGTTTAAACGCGACAAGCGATTTACCATGGGAATTGCTAGGCGGTAAGCTTGCTTTTAACCTTTTCAACCGTTTCCCTAGCGTTGCTTTTTATGACTACACGAAAAATGCGGCACGTGCTGAATTATTTGCGCGTGGTGGAATGCCTAGCAACTATCATTTAACCTTTTCGCGGTCAGAATGTAATGAATCCGATTGCAAACGCTTACTAAACTTAGGTGTCAATATAGCGGCTGTATTCAGTACTAAGAAAAAAGATCAACTTCCCGCAACGTATCAAGGCGTCAACGTGATCGACGGCGATTTGAACGATTTGCGCTTTACTGATCCTAAAGGCGTTTACGTAGGTTTACGCGCTAAAGGACAAGCTCTGTCTGATAAATCAGGTTTCGTTATTAAATTATAATCAAATGAATAAATCACTAATTAAGTTCCACTCAGATCCAGGTCACGCCTGGATTGAAATTACCCTCAGTCAGATGCTTGACGCGGGTTTTAAACCCTCCGATTTCAGTATCTATAGCTATCGTGACGGTAGCAGATTCTATCTAGAAGAGGATTGTGACGCGGACAAGTTCTTAACCGCTTATAATACTAACCATGACGTATCTTTCGCTCACGTTGAATACTACGATTATTGTTTCATCCGCGACCTGCCTAGGAATGAACTTACTTTAATCGAACGATTAATGGAGGCTAGCAAATGAATAACGATATTAAATCCTACTTAAATAAGCATGTAATGATCATCGGTTTACCCGCGGATCATAAGACTATCTTGCTTAACGCGCTTGAAGGCAGGCTTGCGGTTCCTGGATCTCGACCTGAGATCGTTTACAGGAATGCGATTAATAGCCTTAAAAGAAAGGTGCGTAAATGAATTCTTACGCCGTTTGGGTTCCTACTAATACGGGGCGTTACCTATTGACGTTCCCGAGTTTAGACGAGGCTTACCTATTTATCATCAAATTTGGAGGCGGGCTCGAAGTCGTCTCTAATACCTACGAAAACTTCTAACCTTATCAGTAAATCAAGTAAATTATGAATGATGACCTACTAAAACAAGCCTTGGCTCAAATTGGGCGTAAAGGCGGACTATCAACTAGCGACAAGAAGCGGGCTTCTAGCCGTTTAAACGCAGCTAAGGCTACTGAGGCTAGGCTAAAGCGTCAAAAGCCCGTAAAAGGGCATAGAATCGCCCCTAATGAGAAAGTAGAATGATGTGGATACTACCAAAACAGTTACACACGTCTCTTTATGTGCTGGATATGGCGGCATTGATCTCGGACTTAAACGAGCAATCCCAAACTTGCGAACAGTCGCTTTTAGTGAGATCGAAGCCTACGCTTGCTCGAACTTGGTTGCGAAAATGGAAAAAGGACTCTTGGACGCAGCACCTATCTGGACGAATCTTAAAACCTTCCCTTGGAGCAACTTTCGTGGAAAGGTGGACATCTTGTCTGGCGGATACCCTTGTCAGCCCTTCTCAGCCGCTGGAAAGCGACTTGGAAAAGACGACCCAAGACATCTCTGGCCTTATATTGCAGATGGAGTTAGACTTATGCAACCTCGACTATGCTTCTTCGAAAACGTGGAAGGCCATATCTCCCTTGGACTCCGAGAAGTTATCGAAGAATTGGAAAGCATTGGTTATAAAACAACGTGGGGAATATTCTCAGCGGCAGAAGTTGGGGCAACCCACAGACGTAAAAGAATGTTCATCTTGGCCCACTCCAAGAGCTGCAAACCCTGGAAGTCGTCCGAATGGCAAGGGGGGCAAGATATTGGAAGAGGAAGTAAAGAAGATGTGGCCCACGCCAACAGTGGGCGATTCACATCTGAACAACACACCAGAGGCAGCACAAAGGAGAATAGCAGAAGGGAAAGCGACACTCAGTCGAGTGATACAAATGTGGCCCACTCCGCGTTCGAGGGATTGGAAGGACACTGGCGATCTGTCGAACGTCAAATATGGAGAAACCCTTGGCCTAGCGGTCCAAAAGAACCACAATACGATTGGGAACCCCCAAGAGTCTTGGGCAACACCTCAAGCAAGGGACGGACAAGGGGGCACGAATGTGGGGCTATGGCTGGACTTGAAAAGGTCGAGAGCCTTGCCGAATCAAATGTGCTTCGTAAACAACAAGGACAATGTGAAGCTGAATCCTCGGTGGGTGGAAACACTGATGGGGATTCCAATAGGCTGGACTATGCCAAGTTGTACCAATCCGTTGATAATAGAACAGACGAACTTAGGCTACTTGGCAATGGGGTTGTCCCAGCAACTGCCACACTAGCCTTCCAAACGCTACTTAAGCGCTTGTAAATAAAAGACCCTAGCCGTTTAAAGCTAGGGCTTTTTTGTTGGACAAACCCCGTGAAGGGACTAGGCAAAAGATTAGACGCCTGTGTTTTGACGGCCTGTTTCTACATAAGCGGTTCCGTTAGACGTGAAGTCGATAGCTACGGATTTGCTGGTAACAGTTGCGAGCGTTCCTGTTGCAAGGAAGCCTGTTCCGAAAGTAATCGTGCGGGAAGCGGAAGCATCACCAAGGATAACAATCTGAATCTGCTGGCCTGCTGGATTGATAGTACCAGGAGTGAGTGTTGAGTTACCTACTGCTGATGTAGTAGTGAGAAAGAATGTAGTACCTGCTGTTGTATCTAGCGTGATAGCAGAAGCATAGGTAGGATTGGTCTGTGTGTTAGTGCTGTATAAAGAACTATCACCGAAGAAAGCTGCTATCTGAGGAGCAACTGTACCTACGTTGAATATATTGGTTTGTCCGTTTGCTGGCATGATGTTATTTCTTTGAAGGATTTAGGATTGAATCTAGGTGAGCGTCACCGCAGGAGCATGTGTTCATGAACTTGACCTAAAGACTCTTTGAGTTCCTTGTCAAGGGGTATGGGCGCAGATACTATCAAATTTCCATTCAACGAGATTGTCTACCGCAAGAACTCGGAAGTAGCGGGTATTTTCTGTCGGGTGATATATGACGCTAGCTGGACTGCTGTGTACGAAATAAAATGGCCTGATGGAAGCAAAGAGGAGTGTGATCCTGGGGAATTACAGCTTGCAAAGCCGTACGGAATGGCTCAAATAGATCATGATGAAGAATAAAAGAACCCCTACCAAAGTTAGTCAGGTGAAAGAGCTACAAGCTCAAATTAAGCACCTACAAATGATTGTGGCTTCCCGCGAATTGGACGTTGAAATACTCGAGGAGCAAATTAACACTATGGAACACAACAGACTCCTCAATCGTGTTAAGCGCTTCTTTTTACGCGATACCAAGCTCTAGTCGCCTTCTGGCCTGAGTCATTGATAATGAAGCCTGAGAAGCGTTCTATTCGTTTCTCGCGGCTTAGCTTAGCCAATATCTCATAGAGCTTACGTTCCCCGACCTTAAACTCACGTTGTAGCTCTTTGGCTGTTTTCCAACCCCTACCCACAGGCTTCTTTTCTGTGGCCTTTATCTCGTTTTGGAGAAGGGAAGCCCAGCTAGTAGCTTTTGATCTCTGTTGCGACATGGAATTTATTATTAATTTTACGGGCTTGAAAGAGCTGGTATGTGCCGTCTGGGAAGAGGAAGCCATAAGCCCAACCTTGTGCCCACCTGAGCTTTCCCGTCTTGCTCGAGACATAATCCATGTCCCTGATGCATAAGCAGCCTATCCCTCTTGCTTCGGAAGGGTCGAGGCTAGCAACTGCATTAACTTCAATACTGTGTGTATGTCCAAAGAGGCAATTTCCGTAAACTCGGGCGTGCTGCTGGGCGGCATTGTTTCCTGCGAAATAACCGTGTAATACCTTGAGTCTACCAAGTTGTAATATGCCATGCGCGCTATCATAAGGGAGCATTCTAGCTCGCCATCTTTTGACGTTCTGTTCAAGGCTCCGTATGCCGTCTTGAGCGTAATCTCTGACCAGGCCTGTTGTGTTCGTTGCCAAGTGGTAGAGTCGCTCGTCGTGATTGCCTCGAAGGAAGTAGTTTTCTTTGCCATGTTTAAAAAACTGTTCTGCAAAACTATTCCCCGCGTCTATGTCGTCTTTTAGAGAAAGAGCCCTGTCCTCGTCACTAGCTCCCTTACGTAGGCTTGCAAAGTCGTAAAGGTCTCCGTTAATTACTCTAATTTCTGGGGAGAAGTCTGCTGCAAAAGCTAGAATAGCTTTGATTGCTACGGGGTCTTGCATATTCCCGTGCACATCTGAGCAAACTATGAATTTTCTAGGCTTCATTAAGGGGCTAAAACAGAATTTGACGTTGTAGTCAATTTGTCAAGACAGAACCCACGAAGTACTATTTTCGTGTTAGTCGTAATTTAGTCCTATAAGCCTCGCTCTGCGTGTCCGCTCGGCTTGTTATACATCAGGTTATCGGTTCAGTGGGTCCACAGTTCACCCATTCGGAGTGAGTGAACATGGATTTAGCTCATTATACATCAGTATAATTCGGAAGTTGGGGTGGCCTTTCAATACATTACTACGACTCGGTATTACTCAATTTTATCGTTGATAGCTTAAAGCAACTCTAAGTGTTTAATGCGGTTATACAATAACGAACCTGTACTAGGCTTTCCCTAGTCACTATTCCTAGAGTTGTTTTAAACTATCCAGTAATGCGTTCACCTGCCATTGCTGGCACGTAATTTATGAGCAGGTTGGTCTAACAATTCATCAAGCCTGCTCACCGATTCCTCTGGAGTTCCGCACCCTATGGGCTTCGAGCGTCGTCCAGTTTTCTCCCTGCATGAAAAAGTCCCTAGTAGTATGCAGCTACGTAGGGACTTATGGAAGATCACAAGCTGTGGGAATGGGATCTGGAAAGTGACTATGTGGTGCTGCATACACCTAAAGAACGACAAGCACTCTTTCAGTAAATCAAGTAAATGCAAGCACAAAAAAGCCTATCCTGGTGAAATGAATAAACCCCAGAATAGGCGTAGATGATGATTAACCCCTTAAACGCCATCTGTGTGCAAAGTGGTATCCCTAACTCCATTTTGCAACAAGAAAGCATTGACGAGCCTATCGTAGCCGCTAGGTTGCACGAAATGGATATAAAAGAATACTTAAGAGAAATGGGTAGGAAAGGTGGTAAGGCCAGAGCTGCAAAACTCACGCCTGAAGAGAGAACCAGAAGTGCGTTGTATGCCGTATCTATGCGGGAATACCTAAAAGAGCTTAAGAAGAAAAAATCATCTTGACGGCTTCGATCGACCCCTTATGTTGAGGGACGAAATGAAAACAGACCCAACTCTGGACGTCACACCAGTCAATGTGACCATTGGTAGTACATGGGTAGACGCTTGCGCTACTCCATTTAACAAGTCGGTGATTGAAATAGTTAACAGAAAAGGCAACTACGTGCAGTTTAAGTATACTATTTTAAACAACAGACCTTGGGACACCGAAAACACTTATTCCTGCTCTTTGGACACCTTCCATGTAGGCTGGATACACCCCGACTCAGAAAAGGCCAAAGCTAACGAGATGGGCTTAAGTCTTGAGGACTACAGAGCTTTCGTAGCAGAACAAGAAATTGAGGAG
>Ga0208383_1000226_pt1 | contig 10914 bp, 4 predicted proteins | sample CryBogCBE10Sep07_FD_184588 | JGI IMG/M metagenome (GOLD analysis project Ga0208383, IMG submission 184588) | Freshwater microbial communities from Crystal Bog, Wisconsin, USA - CBE10Sep07 (SPAdes) | ecosystem: Environmental > Aquatic > Freshwater > Lake | place: Crystal Bog, Wisconsin, USA...
GTAGTATGTTGTATTATGGACCATTTAATGATTATGTAATAAATTTTGAAACTGGTACATTGGTATTCATTTTACCTCCGGCATCTGGGCAAAATTTAATTATAACCACTTTTGGTGAAGGTGGGTCAGGTAGTAGCATTTTATCTGTTAATGTAGTGAATAGCGGTGAAAATTATTCTATTAATGATTCAATAGTACTAGGTGGCGGCATACCTGCATTATTAGGAGATGGCTCACAAAATGCTGCAAAAGTTACTGTTACAAACATTACTGCTGTTAATGCTCATATAATATCAAACGGTCAAAATTATAAAATTGGCGATATTTTAATATTGTCTAACAATGGAATAAAAGATACTGATGCTGTTAGTAAACTAATAATTGTTGTTGATCAAATATCAAAAACCGGTGCTATATTATCAGTCTCTATTCAATCGCCGGGTAATTATACAAACATACCAACTAATATTCAGTGGCAAACATCTAGTAAAGGATCTGGAGTAGTCATCTTATTGACTTGGGGTGTTCTTGCTGTATCGTTGGTAAATCCGGGGTTATATGTTAAAAAACCATCGGGTAATTTTACACAATCTTATATCTATCCACAGGGCGGTTCGGGCGTAGAATTTTCTCCGATATACACTAGCATAGTAGATCGGGAAACATTTGTTGCTGACGGCCAGACAGGTACTTATACACTAAACAACTTTTTAACTGAGATTAATAATGTAATGGTTACTGCAAATGGAAGTATAATACCTTCTAGTAATGTTAAGTTGCAAAATAATACAATTACAATAGTACCTCCGCCAATTTACGGATCATTTATAGTAGCTACAGTTTTTAACACAGATCAATATAGTACAGTATTAGATACCGAATTCACAGCAAACGTAGATGTTAATGGAAATTTAATTACTACTTATAGTTTACTTAATAATTCATTCAATACTGTACCAGATTATTCAACGGTGATAGTTAGTGTAAATGGTAGTGTATTAGCCCCTCCAACTATGGATACTGGTATTAGCAATGGTTATTCGAGAGAATTTAGTATTTCTTATCAACCAGCTGATTTATCATATCTAAATGTTTACGTAGATGGTGTATTACAAGTTCTAGGGGTAGACTATAACGTAATAAATCAAAATGTGATATTTACATATGATATTCCAGTTGATTCGGTATTTGTATCAGTTATTACCGATCCATATTATGGATTTGAATATACATTAAACGGTGCATCAATAACATTTAATGTTATTGATCCCAGTGGATTTGATGAGATGGGATTTGATGATTTATATGGTTTTGATAATGATCCTAAAATACTAGAGAATGGTGACCTGGTATCTGTTACCAACTTTAGTCAGGATTTAAGCTATCAATTTTTTACTGAACAATTTATAGGAAACTCAACTGGCAAATATGAGTTAGCAGGAGAACCAGATTCAGAAAGTACATTACTTGTAATTGTTGATAATGTTGTTCAACGAGTGTTATGGGATTATGCATTAATTGTTACACCTTTAGAAGGATTTGATACTCAGGGATATGAGTTGGCTCTTTTTGATGAAGGTTCAGAAACCATATATACAGTAGTGTTCAATCAAAACATTAAACATACTGATCAGAATACAATTATTATAAGATATATGAAGGGAAAATCAGAACAACCTGCTACAGCTTTTAGACAATTTATAAGTTCATCAAATTATAAACAATCTCAGGTATTGTCTGACAACTCTAAAACAATATTGTTAAGTAATATACATGTAAATACAAGCGAAATAGATGTAGCTGACATTAGTATATTATCTATGCCATCTGCATTAACACCTGGATCAATATGGGTTAATAATGAAAAAATTGATTTCTATGGTATTACTCCTAATCCGACACTGGGATATCCAAATAGAGGATATCTAACAAATATTGTAAGAGGTTCTGGTGGTACTAGTATAGGATTAACAAGTATATATAATACATTATTTTATAACGGCAATGGTACTACAAAATTTTTCTCAACACCCTCATCCAGTTCTCTTCACGGTGAGTCAGTTTTAGTGAATAATAAAATTCAAGCAGGTGGTAATATAGAATGGACAGTGTTGGATGGTAATATGAACTTAATTTATGTTAGTCATACTATATTATCTGTAAATTCTATTAGAGTATATATAGAAAGTAATCAAGATATATTATTAGGATTGAATTTTGATTACACACTTCAACCAAACAATATAGTTAAATTAAACACTGTATATCCTGCCAATACTGTAATAAGAGTTGAGTTAGATTCAAATATAGGTATTAGAAGTAATTACTACATTGGAATTAATCCTCCTACTACAGTTTTAAATGGAACATTTACACCAGGAAGATATGTTGTGTTTGATAATTTAAGCATACCATCGGTTGGATTTAACAACATTCTTATAAGTGATTTAGTTTCAAACTTCTCAACAACAACTGTTTGTCATATTTCAGGAAGCATGATTAGAGATGCAGGACACAATGTGATAATACCTGGTGGTTATAATTGGGAAGCTGCAACAAATGGGTTACAATATAGTAATAGTAGTATGAGTAAATTCATATTAAATCACCCAGGAACAGTTAGCTAAATACACCATGAACACTGACGTAAATAATAAAGATTTAGTTGTTAATCCTGTAAACAACAGCGATATTGATGAAAATATGAGCTTATTCATATACGGTAATATCAAAATCAAAGATGTAGATACGGGAGAAATACTAGTAAATCAACGATTTTAAGCGAGACCTATGATATGATTTTCAAAACTACTCAACATGTAACTGGACACGTTAAAATATCAGATGTAAAAACTGGCGAAGTGTTAGTTGATAAGGACAACGCTATCAATTTTGAAAATTTTTCTATAGCTCTTGCACAAACTATAGCAAATAAACCAGATACTTGGATACAAGAAATGGCATTTGGTAACGGCGGAGCTACGGTTAGTGGAACTGGTACTATTACATATTTACCACCTAATGTATTAGGACAAACAGCGCAACTATATAATGAAACTTATGTAAAAGTTGTTAATGATCAAAGTCCGTTGAATCTTGATCCAAAAAGTAATTATATAAATGTATCACATAGTCTTGGTACTACATATACGGATGTAATAGTTACTTGTAATTTAGGTCTTGGTGAACCAGCTGGACAATCTGCATTTGACACGTCTACAAATATCACTGATACTTATGTTTTCAGTGAGCTAGGTTTAAAAGCATATAGTGCATCTGGCCCAGATACTGGAATATTACTTACACATGTAATATTCAGTCCTGTGCAAAAATCATTAAATCGTCAAATTGAAGTGGTATACACTATAAGAATTCAAACAGTTTAAATTTGTTAATTATCATGGTGTATTTCCACGTATAAATAACTGCACATTTATCCGAAGGTATTAACAACATGGCTACTAATATTTTTAACTACGATGGAACACTATTAACCACAGTTGCTGACGGTGCACTTGATGAATCCCATGCTAGTATAAAGTTCCCAGGTAGAGGTTATCAAAATTATGGAGAACCTGTACTAGAAAACATTCTATGGGTTATGCAGAATTTTGCCGGTACAACTGCCCCGCCAAATCCTTCCGAAGGGCAGCTTTGGTATGACAATACAGCCGGAGCAAGTATTTTAAAAATTTGGGACGGTATACAGTGGGGAATTGCAGGCGGTGTTATTGCATCAGCAACACCGCCTTCCCAAGGTTCAAATGAAGGTGCGTTTTGGTATGACACTGTTAACAAACAGTTGAACACTTGGAGTGGTACTACATGGGATCTTGTAGGACCATTAGGCAGTAAAGTAAATAGTGACCCAGTTAATCCTGCAATACCAGACCATAGTATTATAGATTCGGTTAAAATAATTGCAGTAGAAGACGGCCAGGCTCACCAAATATGGAGAGTTACAGTAGGCGGAAAATTACTAATTATACTAAGTAAAGATCCAGTATTTACACCACAGAGTTCGAATCTTATTAATGGCGGTTTTTCTAAAATATATCCAGGTATTAATTTTAATAGTAGTATATCGGGTATCAGTATTGCAGGTGACAACACCATATTCAAAAGTACGCAAACTAACACACCGAGCATAGATGTTAATTGGGATCTTGGATCACCTAGTAAGAGATTCAATACATTTTATAGTGCTAGTGGTGTGTTCTCAAATGGTATAGGAATTAATACAGTACCAACTCAGTTCAATTTTGAAGTAAATGGTACCAGTAAATTTGACAACACAGTTATATTTGGTCCAGGTGCAACAACTCATGCTCCGACAAAATGGACAGCAGGTCCATTATTAGCTACACCTCAGAGTGGTGCTGTTGAATTTGACGGTAATGACTTTTATTTCACGGGAATATTAAACGGAGTACCAGTTAGGCAAACACCTATATTTAATTCAGTTACCGGAAATTCTTCAACTTACTATGTTAGTACTCACGGTAATGATGCTAATGACGGTAAAAGTCGTACAACAGCATTTGCAACAATCAAAAAAGCAGTATCTGTAGCAACAGCCGGTTATTCAATATTCATTGAAAGTGGTGAATATTACGAACAAAATCCAATACGTGTTCCGCCAAAAGTCAGTATAGTTGGTGATAACTTAAGACGTGTAATAGTAAGACCTGTTCATAATCAGCTAGACATTTTTCATGTTGACGTAAATAGCTACTTCTTTGGTATGACGTTTAAAGATCACCGAGCTCCTGCTTTCTGTTTTGCATTTCCGTGTTCACTAGCAACTGCTGTAGTAGTCAACGGGACAGTAACCAAAATTATACCAAACTGGAGCGATAGTGGGTATGTTTCACCTCCAGAAGTTTATATAGAAGCACCTCCGTTTGGTAACGGTGGTAATACACAAGCTATTGCAACGGCTAACTTGGTAAACGGCGCTATAGTTGATGTCATTATTAATGTTAATGGCGGGGGTAGTGGTTATCTATATCCGCCAATTATTTCATTTACTGGGTCTGGTAATACAGGATCTGGTGCTACAGCAACAGGTAGAATTAATTCAAATGGGCAACTGGTTGCTATAGATATAACTAGTCCCGGTAGCGGATATGTTGCACCAGTTTCTGTTGCAATATCGGGCGGCGGCGGCTCTAATGCATCTGCAAGTGCAATTGTGGCAGACGGTGTTATTGGATCATATACTATAGCAGCAGGTAAAGGTGGTTCTGGATATACTAGGGCTCCTTGGGTCTCTGTCAGATCTGCTAATCCTCCAATAATAACTAGTTCACCGTACGTACAGAACTGCTCGAGTATTACAGGACCATTTGACATTAATGGCCAACTAATCACCGGATTAACATTACCGTATGATATTACTGCACCAGGCGGCGGATATGCAGCAGTTGATACCAACGGTGCAGGTGCTGGTATAAGAATTGACGGCGAAGTTTGCCATCCTAATACAGTTATTAGAAGTTTTGTTGCAGATGCGTTCACTCAGTTAAATCAGGGTGGTATAGGACATTTGATTCTTAACAGAGGATATGCTCAATTTGTTAGTTGCTTTACCACATTTAGTAGTATCGGATACTGGGCAAGAAGTGGCGGATTTGCTAACATATCAAACTCAGTTATTGACTTTGGTGATATAGGACTTCAGGCCGAAGGATACTATCCTGGACCACTTGTTAATGGGCGATATGAGGGATATAGTCCGGGACTGGTAGATCGAACATATACATCAAGTCTTGGATATATTACTGTTACAAATGGTGGGTCTGGTTATACAGAAAACTTTACTATGGCGTTCCCAGAAGGTTTAGGAAATGTTGGCGGCACCGCAGGATATGGAACAGTTATAGTTAATCCTACATCGGGCCAAGTGGTTGGTGTGCAATTAATCAATACCGGCAACGGATATGTTTCTAGTACATCGGGACCTATTAATTTAGTTGATCCAACTAACGTTGCACCAGGAACTGGCGCACTTGGTTTAATATCATTAGAAAGCCCAGCTTCTATACAAGTAGACGATACAAGTCAAAAACCAGAATCTGGATCCGGAATGTTACTTAACGGAAAATTTTATAAAGTTGTAAGTGCATATCCCGGATCAATACCAGGAAGTTGGCTTGTTACAACAATTCCCCCTGTTATTTCTACAAATCAAGGAGCAGAAGTTTTCTTCTATGAAATTAGTAATATCAGTACAGGCGGCCTTGCATTAGAATATGTCGGATCTGGAACTACATACAATTCTCTACCATTTTACGGTGGTATACCAGATGTTACTAAGCAAGTTGTAGATGGAGAAGATCCCGGCTCATTATTATATCCTGGGCGTGTTTACTATGTTACCATTGATAATACAGGTAATTTTAAAATTGGACCATTCTTTTCTGTTAGCTTTATCGACGGTACTATAACCTTTGGTGCAGATTCTAAAATAAATTTAACCAATTTGATTTCTATCGGGCCGTTTGAAAGAAATGGAGCAGTAGTCGGTACGTATGCAAACGAAATTTCTTACCAAACACCGTCGTTAACACATCTCTCAGATCCAACTCTTGATTCTCATACAATACCCACTCAGGCCGACGTAAGAGGTTATTTCTTACAGGTCAATAGCGACATATTACCATATGCAGATAACGCTTATAATTTGGGGATTTTGGGTCAAAAATGGAAAAAACTCAACGCTTACAGTGTAGTAACTGGTAATATATCTGCAACAAATTCTGTTGTATCTACTGAACAAGTTGACGTATTAACAAATACTACACTAATAACAACACCAAATCTTATTGTAAATGGTAATAGCACTATAAACACTGCTATAATTACAAATGCATTTATTACAACTGCAAATGTAAGTGTTATTAATACACCTTTGATACTGTCTAATGTAGTAGAAACAGCATCTTTACTTTCTGGAACTGGACATTTCTCAAACACACTTGATGTAACAGGTAATGCCAGCTTCACAAGTAATGTAACTGTTAATGGTAACATACTTGGATCGTCGATTGCTACTGCTGGCACAGCTACACTTGGTACTACAACCATTACCGGACGTATATTAGGAGATTTTACAACAACTACTCCTTTTAGCAATAGGCTTATGTTTCAAACTACTACAGCAAATAGTTTAACTGGTGTTCCTATTATTCCTAACGGTACAGCAAATATTGCATTTGTTGAAGTTAATAATGACGGTACCGGGGGTAATAACGGGTCAATGGGGCAATTATTAGTAACCGGTAGCGACGTTAGACTTGTATCAGGCGCCAGAGGAACAGGAGCCGAAATACCACTTACATTTTATACCAACGGACTTGAACGTGCTCGTATTGACACATCTGGTAATGTTGGTATTAATACAACTTCTACGCTTTATACATTACATGTTAATGGATCTACATATATAGACGGTACTTTAACACTTGGAAACCCATTAACAGTACCAAGCGGTGGTACCGGAGTTACATCATTATCGGGTGTTGTATACGGGAACGGTACAGGTGCATTTACAGCGGCAACAGGAACTCAAATTTCTACAGCGATTGGAGCTACCTATGTACAGAATGCAAATCATGCAACAAGTGCTGATAGTGCAAGTGGTATCAGCGGCGGTAGTTCAAGCGCAACCTTTGCTGGCCTTACTGTTACAGGTACTGTTACTTTTAATAATCCATTAACTGTGCCAAACGGCGGCACCGGTGTTACGTCATTAACAGGCGTTGTGTATGGAAACGGTTCAGGTGCATTTACGTCAGCATCTGCTTCTCAGATTGTCAGTGCTATTGGCTCAACTGCGGTTGCAAATGCAACAAACGCCAGTTATGCAACAACAGCCGGCAGTGCAACAAGTGCAACAAGTGCAACAAATGCTACTTATGCAACAACTGCAGGTAGTGCAACAAGTGCAACAAGTGCCAGTTATGCAACAACAGCTGGCAGTGCATCATCTTGTGTAACTTTTTCAAGTACCACAATGAACATTCAATGTACTAGTCTCACAGCAACGGGTGATATTACGGCGCTAACTGGGTCTGATCAAAGACTTAAAATTAATATTACACCAATAAGTGATGCACTTACAAAAGTTATATCATTAGACGGTGTTACATTTAATTGGACAGAAGAGGCTAAAAAAGTTCCTACTCGTAGTGATAAAACAGAGGCGGGGGTAATAGCACAACAAGTTGAAGCTGTATTACCTGAGGTCGTTGTTACCAGAGAAGATGGATATAAAGCAGTTGATTATCCTAGACTTATACCTCTATTAATTCAAGCGATTAAAGAACTTAATGAAAAGGTAGAAAAATTAGAAAAAGGTCAGTAACGCTTTTTTGATATTCCAACAGCAATAAAAATGCCTACGAAATAATTTCAGTAGGCATTTTATTTGACACTGAATTAGCGGTAATAAATAACACGCACTTAATTAACGGATAGGTACCTATGGCTATCGAAATTTTTAACTACGACGGAAGTCTTTTAACTACTTTACAAGACGGAACTATAGACGTTTCTACTTCTACTTTAAACTTAGTCGGTAGAGGATATAAAGGTTGGGGAAAACCAATACAGCAAGATTTGCTATGGATAATGCAAAACTTTGCTGGTACACAAGAGCCGGCAAATCCTGTAATTGGACAGCTTTGGTACGATACTTCTGCTAATACAAATATATTAAGAGTATGGAACGGAACTATATGGTCGGAAAGTAGTGATGTTGTTACTCAGAATTCTGCACCTCCTAGTGGTGCAAATGTTGGTGCATTATGGTACGATACAAATAATCTTCAGTTACACGCATGGAACGGTACGACCTGGGATATTGTTGGACCATTAGGTAGTAATATAAATGCAGATCCTTTGAATCCGGGTGTACCTGATCACAGTGTAATCGATGCTATAAGTGTTAGAGCGTCTGAAGACGGTTCTCTACATCAAGTTTGGAGGGTTACTATCGGTGGCACACTACTTGCTGTTATAAGTAAAGATCAAGCGTTTACACCAGCGGGTGGAATATTAATTTCTAACGGATTTACTAAAATTCAACCTGGTATTAATTTTAGTCTTAATGTAGCAAATGCAGGCTTATCTGGTGCTAATATGGTACAAAGTCTTGTACCAAATTCTGATCTTGCTTACAATATAGGTTCAAGTTCTTATAGAGTTAATAATATATACACTGGTTCTTTAACCTCGTCGAAGAATATTACAGCTGATTCTGCGTCTTTTGGAAATATAGTAACATTTTCAACAGGAACTACAGCCTATCCGCCTGCTATTTGGCAAGCAGGGACATTGTCAACATCTCCGCAAGCTGGAGCAATAGAATTTGACGGTAATAATTTTTATATTACTACACTAATTAGTAGTGTTCCGACACGGCAAACAATAATATCAAATTTAACAGAAGGTACATTTGTTAACCCGTTATTACCAACAGTAGACAATATTTTAAATGTAGGTTCTCCTACACATAGATGGAATACCATTTATGGAAGTCTGGTTGGCTCCTCTAGCACTGTAACAACTTCTGTTTCTGGTACAACAACTACAAGTATATTAAATGCGTCAACTGGTAATATTACTTCATTAACAGCAGGTGTAACTACTGCAAACACACTAAATGCGTCAACTGGTAATATTACTTCATTAACAGCAGGTACAACAACTACAAGTATACTTAATGTATCAACTGGTAATATTACTTCATTAACAGCAGGTACAACAACTACAAGTATACTTAATGTATCAACTGGTAATATTACTTCATTAACAGCAGGTACAACAACTACAAGTATATTAAATGCGTCAACTGGTAATATCATAGTATTGTCGTCTTCTACTATATTAGCAGGTACTACTACTACAAGCACACTAAATGCGTCAACTGGTAATATTACTTCATTAACATCGCCTACTATATTAGCAGGTACTACTACTACAAGCACACTAAATGCGTCAACTGGCAATATCACTTCATTAACATCGCCTACTATATTAGCAGGTACTTCTAACGTATCTGTACTTAATGCATCTAGCGGTAATATTACATCACTAACAACTACTACCTCTAATAGTGGTTCCTATTCTGCCAGTGGTACAATTGCATCTACACAAGATGACACAACAGTAGCCACTACAAACTGGGTTAGAAATTATGGCGGATTTCAAGCACAAGTTGTATTAACAAGTGGTACTAGTTCAACTGGTATCATACCAACTGGTATACAAAAAATCAAGGTAACAGTTGTTGGAGGTGGCGGTGCCGGCGGCGGAAGCGGGGCAACGATTGGTATGGCAGGCTCAGGTGGTGGGTCTGGCGGAGTAAGTACAAAATATTATACAGGTGCACTTAGTGGTCTTACATATACGTATACTGTTGGAGCTGGTGGTTCAGGTAGTTCGGGTGCTGCAGGTGGTAACGGTGGAAGTTCTTCTTTCACACTCAACAGTATAACAGTTACAGCCAGCGGAGGTGCTGGTGGTACAGCTGGTACAGTAGTTAGTACAAATTATGGGGGAGGATCTGGTGCTACAGCTGGTTCAGGTGGCGATATGAATTTAGTTGGAGGATACGGCAGTTCTTCAATTGGTACTGCTGCTGCTGCAACATGTATGGGTGGTCAAGGAGGATCTACTATATTTGGTGGTGCTGGTCGCGGGGGTACTAATAATGCTGGAAGTTCTGCCGGAGGGACTAATACTGGCGCCGGGGGCGGTGGGGCTGTATCTACTTCTAATGCAGCGGTAGCTGGTTCAAACGGTGGGTCTGGTATTATAATCATTGAATATTAATACAATTAAATGATTATTGCTGTTTCCTATTAAAAATCATTATAATGAATGATATTAAATTAACCACATCATATG
>Ga0208383_1000230_pt1 | contig 10866 bp, 3 predicted proteins | sample CryBogCBE10Sep07_FD_184588 | JGI IMG/M metagenome (GOLD analysis project Ga0208383, IMG submission 184588) | Freshwater microbial communities from Crystal Bog, Wisconsin, USA - CBE10Sep07 (SPAdes) | ecosystem: Environmental > Aquatic > Freshwater > Lake | place: Crystal Bog, Wisconsin, USA...
AGTGTTTAAAGATTATTTGAACAAACGCAATTTATCTACTAGGGAATTTGAAAAGGTAATGAAAGAGCAGGGCATACTTATTAAGGTGGATAGAAAGCATTTGGAAACTGGGTGGAAACCAACTACTAACTCTCAGGCATCTTATGTGTACATTATTAAAAATGATTTCCTAGATGATAAACCCGAACCAAATAATTGAACCTGAGTGGTTGTTGCCGTTTGAAGGCATGGGGATTGGGGATAGTTTCTTTATTCCTACCCTGCGCCCAGCGGAACTAATTTATTCCATTGACTGCGGCGCAAAGCGTGCTGGTATTAGAGTGAAATCGTACGTTGCAGAAAAGGAAGGCTACATAGGCGTACGTTGTTGGCGTACCGGTTAAGGTTCTATTCCATATGTTTTAAATATTTGAACTAAATTATATTTAATCATATTTTGTTGTTGTTTATTCATTTCTAATAACTGTTTACGAGTAGCCAAATCATAATTAGCGCCTTCTATTAATTTTTTTTCTGCTCTTAATTTATTTAGCGGCGGTAAACTTTGATCATATACTTTAATTATTGCTTCATTCATAGGGTACTTTGCTAAATATTCTGAATAATAATATTCTGGATTAAATTTTTTAAATTCATTAACTTTACCAGTCATGTCTTGTATTTGTTTTTCTATAGATGAAAACTCACGATTATCTATATTTGGTACAGCTCCAACAAATGAACCTAAAAAAGGTATATCAGTTTTAGCATCAAACTCTTTATTACCCGTAGCAAGATAATAAGAATTTAAAGCGTAATCTATTAATCTTGATGGACCATCTGCGTAACTATTTGTTAAAAAATATAATGAGTTTGGTGTCCAATCAAAATAACCATAACTAGCCTCTGCTAAATTTCTTGCAACTATTTTATAAAATTCTGGTATACGCTCTCCACCTAAATAAGCATCACCTAATTTACGACCAGTTGCATCGTTATAAATATCTTGTCCTAATCCGTTTTTATTTGCAACAAACTCAATTATAGGTCTAATAAGACTAGGCGATATAGAATCAACAGCCCACATAGCTGGGTTATCAGTTATATCCATACGTGATACTGGAATAGGTACAAACGAATCCAAAGCAATTTGAGTTGCGCCATTCTTCATAGCAGCCCCCAAAGACTGTTGCCCTGATACAGCCGCTGCTAACTGCGCACCCATAGCTGTAAATGCGCCAAGTCCAAATCCCCAAGAAACTTGAAACGGTTTATCAAATCCTGGAATAAATATGCGCCAATTACGATTCCATTGGGTCATATCGTCTGTTAATACTTTATTACGATCCATGTCATCTGTATCTGCCATCATGTATGACATTGTGTATGCAAGTACACCTAATCCCATTAAAGCTGTAGTCATTATTCTTGCAGATTTTTGTTGTTCTTTATAATTATTAATAAAGTTTTTTAATGCTTCAGGGTCATTTTTAATATTTTCATGTGCATGTTCAAGGGCTCTTTCTAAACTACCTGGCATAGCTGGAGCTACTGCTTCTAATGCTCTAACTGCACCTGTAGCGCTTGGTCTAAAAAACATATAAAGAGAACCTAACTCTTTACCAATAGTACCTGTTTGTTCAAAGTTAGCTAAATTTTTAACATAAGCAGCAGCGCGTATTGATGCTTCTTTTTCAGTTAATTTTTTAGAGTTAATATAATGTTGTTTAATAACCCCATAAGCTGCTGAACGACTAGCAAGCTCAAACATATTAGTCCATGCATCAACTAATTTATCAACTTGATCTTTAGTTTTTAATATTTTATTACGCCCAGCTTCTTTATTTAAAGCAGTTAAATTTGAACGTAATGATATACCGTCCATATACTCAACCATACCTCTGTTGATTATGTACTCATACATATTTTTTTCTACTGGATCTTTACTATCTTTAAGTTTATGCAGATCAGGAGTTTTATAAGCTCTTGCAAATTTCCAAGCTTTGCCTAAAGCATTTTTTGTAGTTAATTGAGCTGATATCTGTTGAATTAATTTAGCTCCTACTTCTGGCCCAAATTCAGCACCTATAGTCCAAGAGTTAGTAAGCGTATCTCGAACAAAGTTTTGAGGAGCAAAATTTACGTTATATCTAGTATGGTATTGCCCTAAAGTACTTGTAATACTATTTGCCATTTCAACAAATGGATTTGATTTTTTAAACGGAACACGAATAGACTCAAGCGCATTTCTATCATTAATTTCAATTACATCTATACTTCCGTCTTCATTATGATGAAAAATAGTATTGTCTTTTCTAACACTTTTTATTTTATCTGCTGAACGATCATAGAAAGGGATATGCTCAATAACTTTTCCTTTAATCCATCCCTGCCCATTAGGGTTTAAATCAACTTTTTTATTATCGATTTTTGTCGGGCTTTTTTCAATTAAATTTTTTATTGCTAAAGTAAATCCTGGGCCTTTACCAGCTCTTGTAGTTGCTACGAATACATCATTAATACTCTGTAAAATTGGATTACTAGAAACCGAAAAACGACCTTCACTTTTAATAGCCGCTTGTACTAATTCAGTTTCTAAGAGCTTACCATTAAACTCTAGACCAACACGCCTAGACGTAGGAGTATGCGCTGTTATTCCTTTTAAAGGTAAATATTTTTCATATCCGTAAGCTGCTACCCAATTAGCCGCCGGTTTAGACATATAATTAGATGATTTATTAAATTCTTTAGTGATGTTATTTAACTCATATGTAGCGTTAAATATTTTGTCTAATAAATCTTTATTTTTATCGTTATTATATTGGTTTAATATTTTTTCAGTTTCTTGGTATTTAAAACCAGTTACATTATATTGTGCATTACCGTCATCGCTTCTAAAATCTGTAGCTGTTCTACCATCAGGACTAAACCCCCCCGGTACTACATATTGCGTATTAGGTATTTTTTCACCGTTAGCATCTTTAGTAAATACGTAATTTTCTAATTGTAACCATAAAGCTCTAGCTTGCTGGTCTGTAAGTTTTAAACTTTTATCAAAAAGCCCTGGTTTATTTAAAGTTTGATTACCTAATAGTAACTCCCTAAAGTCGGCAACAGTAATTTTTTTATTATCCCAAGGCACTACTTTATTTTTATTATCTAATGGTGCAGTTTGAAAGAACATATTTAAACGGCGCTCAGCGTCTGTAAAAGCTTGACCATATATATGTAATACTCCCTGCATAAAATCTACTGGAGACAATTCTCTAGCATTAGGATTCTTTTTCTTTCTTGCTGTATTAGCTTTTTCAGTGGCTTCAATAATTTCATCTGTTTTAGCAAACTCTACTAAAGTCTGTTGTAGTCTTTCTAATGGTTCTTGTACTTTTTCATGGAATTTATTTCTAGCATCACTGACCCATGTACTTTGTTGGGTATATAAATCATTCTTTTTTTCTAAATCAATATTATTTAATTTATCGGCAAGAGTAATTTCGCGTTCTATATTTTTTGTAAATTGTTGTTTATTCTGTATAAATTTTATAGCATTTTGAAGCCCCTGATACGAGAAATACTGTTTAATAGTATTATTAATTCTTGATTCTTGCAGGTTTTCAGGTATGGTAAATGCTTCATTTTCTTCATACGCATTAGTAATTTCTAAAAATGGCGCTTGTTTAGGCGGAGTTGTACGAGAAAAAGATATTTCTTTACCCCGTATATCTGCAGTAGGTAATGATATAATGCGCGCAATGTCTTCAAGTGTCTCTTTTAAAGTAACAGCAGCTGTTGGTTTATTTTTTAAATCACCTTCGCCTTTAATTTCAAACCCAAATACACTAGCAATATTTCTAACTATCTTTTGGTAAAGACTTTCTTTAGGCATTACATATTGTTTTTGTTTTGGTAATGGACCTTGTATTTCTCTATCATTACCAATTACATAACCTTCGGACTCTTTTATTACTTCGCCTTTTTCATTTTTTACTTCAGGTTTAGTTTCTATAAACTGTCTAGGAGCATAACCTAATGTTGTTTCACCAGTTTCCAAACCAGCTAGCGCTTCTTGAAACTTAGGATTAGAATAAGTTTCTGCTATGAATTCTTTAATGGTTGGAATATTAAACTTGTCGCCTAATTTTCCTTTAGCATAATTAAAATTATTTCTTAATCTATTTATAGCAGCTCTAACTATCGGCTGTTCTTCTTTTGGTAATGATTTAATATAGGCTTCTGGATTATCAAATACATGGTCAGTTAAATAGTGACCAACTTCATGCAATACAGTTTCAACAATATTACGTGTACCAGTATATTTACCATTTTCGCCTTTTAAAGTAACAGTATTATTTTCAGGATTAAATTGACCATCATCTTTAATATTGCCAAATTCAATTTTTAAACCACCAAAAGTTTTAACTAGCTCTTTAAATGTAGTTGCAATACGTTTACCAAACGTAACTTCTTTATCATCAGCAATAGCACTTATTACTTTATCAGCTCGATTTTTTATAACCCCATTTTTATCAGCGGTTTCTTTTTCATTAATAGCTTTTTCTATATTATTTTTTACTCTAGCACTAACTTCTACTATTGGCTCGCCTTTAATGTCTGGGCGCGCGCGCTCCATAGTATTTATCGCTGCAGTTTCAGCTTTAGCTTCAGCTTCATCTTCAGCTAACTGTTCTTTTATTTCCTGCTTAGCTTTTAACTTTCTACTTTCAAGAATAGCTTCACGGCTTTTACGCTTATCAGATGATTTAGTTGGGCCTAATGACGTTGTACCTTCAACTTCTTTTCTAAATGCTTCTTTTTCTGCAAGCTCTACTTTTTTCTTTTGTAATGGGTCAAGGCTATCTATAAATGCTTGTCTATTAGCAGCAGCTTCTTCTCTATCCTCACCACCTTCAATATCTTCATTAATTAATGCGCCACTAAGAACTTTAGAACGATATAATTCTTCTAACTCATCTAAAGACATAAACTCTAATGGTTTATCTGGGCTAACATCTTTAATTTGATTAGCCGCAGTTTTAGCTTCCGCATCTGTACTAGCAGAGTAACGACCTTCTTTATTTAAAATAGATTGACGTTGAGCTTTGCGCTCTTTATTAATAGCATTAGCTTTTTCTTGGAGTGTTGGCAATATATCTTTTTCATAAGATACCGCATCAAAATTGTCAAAAGCCTCGTCATGCCCAGCATTTTCAATACCTTGCTCAACAGTTTTTGGTGATTCTTTACCGTAATAACTATTTTGATTTAAGTAGTTTTGTGCAGAAGGTTCTTCAGTTCTAGGACCATCATATTTAATTGAATTAACTCTACTATCTTTAGCTATTAAACCTTGGCCTGTATCAGTAACAGTTCTACCAGCTTGTTTTTTTCTACCGGCCTCTAATTCTTCTATAGATTTTTTTTCTACAGTTTCATTTTCTATAGCCTGCTGTTCAAGCGCAGCTTTTTGTTTAGCTTCATCTGCAGCTTGTTGTTCTAATGTATCACGCTGAGTTTCTTCTCTTGTTCCAGGCTGTCCTTGAGTAGTATCAGTTCCAGCCATGCTTCCTGGGATAGTTCCGGGAGTTCCTTCGGCGGTGGTATCCAATCCTTGTTGCTGAGATATTTCAGCGCTAGTTGTATCTGTTCCAACGACAGCGTTATCTCCGACATTTTGTTCTCCTTGCGGTGCTAAATGGTTTCTTAATAATTCTATTGCTCTTTGAGTACGGTTCGGACCGCTTTCAGGCATTTCAAGCCCTAAGGCTTTAATATGTTTTTGTAGCGCAGGAAAACTTGGTTTAATAATGTTTTTATCAATATTATCTATGTACGCACTAGCGGCGCTTATATTTTCTGGCGTAGGCGTAGTTACCGTAGTTTCAGTTTTTGCAGGTGGCGTAGTTTTTAAATTAAGTTTTTTAAGGTCTCTTTTATTAAGAGTAGATAAAGCATCATCTACAGAAGTACCCGTTTTAATAGCATTTATAGCAGACTGTAATCTTTCATTAGCCTTAATAGCATTTTCTTTATATTTTGGGTCTGGATTAGTACCACTTTCAATTTTACTTTGACGCTCATCAAAAGCATCTTGTAGTTTTTTAAGTACATTTTCTGAGTCTGTAACAAAATCAGGTATTGTTTCATCTTGGGTATCAAAAGCTCTAGGAGGAACATTAGTTGGTTCTTGTTTTGATTCAGATAATACCTCATTTAATTCTTCTGTATTAAGTCCAAAATGACTCATAGCTGCAGCATCAGCATTTTCTTTTTCTTTTTTTAACTGTTCTTCTAAATTTTTTTCAGTATCTTTATTTATATTTACTTGTTTTTGAGCTTGTCTTGCTTCATGTAATCCAGCTAAACCGCCCAACGGTGCTTGTAAAATACTACCGTAAATAGCTTCACCATACCCTTTAATAGCTTCTTCAGAAAATAAATCTTCACCTGCTTGCGCGCGTTGCAAAATATCTTGAGCTGGATTAACAAAAGATTCTTCCAATGCTGTTTTACCTGCTCCGGTTGCAACTGTTTTAAGTGTAGACTCCGCAGATTTAATAAGCGCTTTTTCTGCTATAGCTTTTTCTGCTTCAGTAGTAGGTATTTTAGTTAATAAACCTTTAAGGAAATTTTTACCGTAAGCATAAGCCATACCAGCTTCTTCTAAACCAGCTTGACCTGCTGCGGCTAAAGCCGCTTTAGCTCTATTAACATCAACTTTTTGACCTTTTTCTTGTTGGGATTGTGCTTGTTCAGCTAAATTTTCTGCATAGAACTGTGGAAATAAAGCTAAAGCTCCACCAAGATACCCACCAACAACAGTACCAATACCAGGAACTACAGATCCAGCTGCAGCGCCAGCTACGTTACCAGCAATAGCTGTAACCATTTGTGGAGTACTAGCAGCTATAGCACCTGGGGCTTGAGAAGCCATTTCACCTGCAGCACTTAATATGCCTTTTTGTTTATACGCATTAGTTACATCTGATAGACCACGTACGTTACCTACTTCTTTTTGTATTTCTTCTTGTTTTTTAACTGCTTCTTCCGCAGCTATATTAGGTGATGTTAAAGATTTTAAAAACGTACTTACATCAGCACCTACTTGTTTAGCGCCACCTATAAATTGACTACCGATAGTAGCTTCTTTTTGTGGTTCTGGTTTATATTCACCGTAGTCTTCTTCCCAAGGTGCTTTAGCAACACCGTAGTCTTCTTCCCAAGGATTTTTAGCCATTACTGTTTTTCCCAATTATTTTTATCGTTAGGGTTTCCGCCTTTAAATTTATATCCATTTTTTATAATACCTACATCTGGTATAGCAACTGTAGGCGCAGGCGTTGAAGAAGAAACTGGATTAGCTGATAAATATTTACTATTTTGTTCTAGTAAATTTTGTATATTTTTTCTATCTTGAATTAATTTAACTATTTCTGGATTTTTTGCTATTTGGTCATTAGCATCTTGTATTCGTTTTGCAATTACAGGATCATTTTTAGGATTTTGCATTTGAGTTGCCCAGTATAACGGATGTTTTTGCGTGGCTGTTAATATTTTTGAATCTAGATCATTACCTTTACCCATTAAAGTAGTCATAAGTCTAGAATCTGCAGCGTCTCCTTTATTAGCAGAAGTAATTGCTGCTTTTCGAAGTTCGTATTCACCTTGTGTAATAGCAACATCTTTTCTACCAGCAATTTCTTTTTCAGTTTTATCATTTTCAACTTTCAGCTTATTTGCTTCCATGATATTTTTAACAGCTTCCGAAGTATACTTATGAGCTACATCCCACTTCTGTAAAGCTTCAGCACGTTTAGCTTTATTTACCGCAGTTTTAGCGTCATCAATAGCATTTAATGCTTCATTGCGTTTTTCATTATTGCCAATAATTTGTGGAACAGCATTTTGAATACCAGCTAAAGTAGCTTGTATTAATGAACCAGGAGTTGAACCAATCTTAGCAAACATACTTGCATAGATTAATTTTTGGTTTTTATCAAACATTTTCGTTTCACGATCCATGCGTTTATCTAGTTTAGCCATTTGTGCTTCACTATCATCAGGACCTAAATAAGCTTCTAATTTTTGTCTATGTGCATTAAATAGTTGATCTTTAAGTTCTTCTGAAGGAGGCTCTAAAAAACCAGGTATGTTTGGATTATTACCTACTTCCATAGTTTTATCGTAAGATGTTTTAGCTACAACCGCAGGAATATTAACTTTAGGTTTTGGCGATGCGTTAGTAATAGCGCCAGGTGCAGCAGTCGGTTGAACTGGTGGTTGAGCTGGTGGTTGAGCTGGTGGTTGAGCTGGTGGTTGAGCTGGTGATGAAGCTGCAGTAATACCCAATCTTTCATTATTAGCTTGATCAACAATAGCTTGAGCTCCAGGACTTAAATTACTTGCTGCGTAGTTAGGAGCACGTAAATTAGGAGGAATATAATTAGGGCTATTTGGGTCTGTAGCTGGTAAATTAGTATTAATGTTAGGCTGTGGAGTTTGTTTATTATCTTTACCAAAACCTAACATTTTATAACCAGGAGTACTCATAACATCTGCATTTGGATTTTCTGCAAAGTAGTTTTGAATTCTTCCTATTAAAGAACCAGAAGGAAATTTAATACCACCCGATGTATTTTCAGATGGTGGGTTATTACTCATGGATGCTGATCTAAATAGAGCCGCTTGACTTTCTGGGCTTTCATTAATAAAACGAGATAGCATAGTACTATTTTTATTTGGGTCTTTTACTGCCTCACCATCATTACCATCAGAAAACGCAATAATCCCGCCGCCAGCATATTGTGAACCAGCGCGTGCTTGAAGGATCTGTTTAATCTGATTTTTAATAGTTGGGCTTTGTGTAACGCTCATTTCTTTTTGTAAAGCATCTGTAGGCATATCTTCTAGATCTGCTTGCGTGCCATCAATTACGCCACCGCCTGCATAGCCTTTAATACCTTTTTTAAACTCAGAAGGTAGACCACCTCTTGCTCCAGCCAATGACCCAGCAACACCAGCAACACCAACAGCTTGATTCAATGCACTAGGCGCAGCTTGATATTGTTGAGTAGTAGCAGCTTGCATTGGTAATCCATGCAACATATTAGACATAGTACCCAACTGCATAAGCGGATACTGTTGTGCTGTAGCATAGTTCTGAATACCTTGATTGATAATCTGTTGAGCATTAGCTTGTTGTGCTGCACCTTGTTGTGCTTGCGTATTAATAATGTTTTGTTGAGCACCAAGTTGTTGTCCACCAATACCAGCAAGAGTAGCACCTGCCTGACCAGCTTGACCATAACCAGCTTGTTGAGCTCCAACACCTTGTAATCCAGTTTGCGCACCTTGTATACCTAACTGACCAGCTTGCCCAGCGCCTTGTAAACCCATGCCATAACCTTGTAATGCTTGTGCATTACCTGATAAAGCAGCTTGATTAGCAGCATTCATTTGTTGTTGGGCTTGGCCATATGCGGTGTTATAAGCATTACCGATTAACTGATTATTAGCCAGCATTTGATTCTGTTGATTTAAACCAGCCATCAATGCTTCACGTGTTCCACCAAACGCACCAGATTTAGTAGCGTTAGCTTGTTCTTGTTGACCCAACATGCCATACTGCTGATTAGATAATTGCAGCGCTGGGTTTAAAGCATTTTGAATGTATGGATTCATGTACGCTTGCAAAGCGTTAGGGTCAGTAGATAAGTTAGCTAAATTTTGTCCTATACCAGCTCCTTGTTGCCCAGCCATCGCACCTAGTCCACCATAAGCATTTGACATGCCAGCAGCTTGTTGGCCAGCTCTTGCCCCCATACCGCCATACATACCAGCTTGACCTGTTGTACCTAAAGCACCTAAACCAGATGCAGTTGCTAAATTAGTAGCAGCGCCATATTGACCAGGCATTTGTAAGTTAGCAGCGGCAGATTGAGCTTGTTGTTGAAGTGGAGAAAATCCAGCTACTGCTTGTGAAGCGTTGTTATATGCAGTTTGATCCATACCAGAATAAGGCTGGTACTGATTGAAGCCAGTTACGTTACCACTTGCATCTGTTTGAAATATTTGCGCCTGTGTGGCGTTCATCATATTCTGGACGTACGGTTGCGCATACTCAGGTATATTTGTTTGATATACGTTTGTACCAGTTGGTTGCGATGTAGCGGTACTACTGCTAGGATTAAATATATTTCCTAAAAAACTTAAGTCTGCCATTTATATTCCCCTAATAATTATGAAGGTATAAATTTATCGGTCTTAAGTTGAGGCGCTTGTTTCTTTCTGCCTGTCTTAGCCATTCTAACTTTATCCATCATACCGTGTAACTTTTTTGCACCTGCTTCAGTTGAGCCATTACCTAAATGACTTACTACATCTGCTGGCACTACAAACTCTCCATCAGCTAATCTAGCTGGTTGTCTTTCACCGATTGTTGCAGGAATATCATCGCTCATGCCATCACCAGGACCTCTAAGCAAACGAGGATTACCGCCATGTGCATAACCACCTAAACTGTATCCCATGATTCCGCCACTAGCAGCATTTTGTGTTTGTTGAGCTTGTTCTTGTTGGACTGTATAAGGATCTGTATTAATTGTTCCATAAGGTGCAGTTTGTTGATTAAGCCCAATACCTGCACTAGTAGGCATACCAGCTCTAGCATACGCTTGCGCTAGTTGATATTTAGTCTTGTCTAAAGGCGATAAGTTTTTAGTATTAGGGTCAGTATCAACAACAACTCCTACATCTTTTACCCAGCTTGGATCTTCTGTATTAACATGTTGTGGGGCTAACATATTTTCATATTGTTGTATATCTTCATATACAGTTTTACCTTTACTAAAACTAGCAATACCACCTGAAGCATATCCTGTAGGTTGATAA
>Ga0208383_1000233_pt1 | contig 10809 bp, 7 predicted proteins | sample CryBogCBE10Sep07_FD_184588 | JGI IMG/M metagenome (GOLD analysis project Ga0208383, IMG submission 184588) | Freshwater microbial communities from Crystal Bog, Wisconsin, USA - CBE10Sep07 (SPAdes) | ecosystem: Environmental > Aquatic > Freshwater > Lake | place: Crystal Bog, Wisconsin, USA...
AAAGTGGAACTGTTGTTGATTTTGGTGGTGATGCAGAAGTAACTCTAAGCAATATTGATGGTAGTCAATATGTTGCTGGTGTCGTATCAACTAATCCAGCGTATATGATGAATAGCGATGCTGATGGTTTGTATATTGCACTAACTGGACGTGTTCCTACAAAAGTTACTGGTCCTGTTCGCAAAGGTCAAATGATGGTATCCAATGGAGATGGAACTGCTCGTAGTGAAAACAATCCAAAAATGGGCAGCGTTATTGGTAAAGCATTAGAAAATTTTGGCGATGGAGTGGGTGTTATAGAGGTTGTTGTGGGCAGACTCTAATAGAGTAAATACTATATTAGAGAATTATAATGGCATTAACCCGTCCAATTTCAGACTATAAAGATAGTGTAAAAGCAGCAACAACTGGTAGTAATATCACGCTAGTTGGTGGCGCTCCTACTTCACTTGATGGTATTTCTCTTTCTGTAAATGATCGTGTTCTTGTTAAAGATCAGACAGATAATACTCAAAATGGTATCTATCGTGTTGCTACTTTAGGAAGTGGTAGCAATGGTACTTGGACTAGAACAGGCGATTTTAATGATTGGCGTACAATCACAAGTGGTGCGCTAACTTTTGTTGAACAAGGTTCAATAAACGGCAACGTATTTTATTATATTCCTGGTGGCGAACCTAATGTTACTGTAGGTTCTACTGGAATTTCTTTTAGTAATCTTTTTAGTTTTCTTGAAACTACCAATACATTACAAACAGTCACCAATGCTGGCAATACTACAACAAATAGTATAACCGCTGCAAGTTTTACAGCAAGTAATGGTGGGCAGTATATTGGTTATCATACTGGTGCAATTGGTGCAAATACCCCAAATACTATCGTTGCTACAAGTGTTACTACAGTTAGTGGTGGGCAATTAAGTGGTTATTTAACTGGCGCAATCGGTGCTAATACTGCAAATACGGGCAATTTTTCAAGTATTACAATAACAGGTAGTGGTGGTAATATTACAGGAACTAATACTGGCTATATTGTAAGTAGTTATTTGGTTGCAAATAATAACATATATGCTAATTCTTATCTTTGGTATAATAACAATGCTCCGCTTGCTACTACTATTACAGGAACATATAGTAATAGTAATGTTAGTGCATACCTGCCAACTTATACTGGAACGCTATCACCGAGCAATTTGACTACTTACAATGGTGGTCAGATAAGTGGTTATTTAACTGGCGCAATCGGTGCAAATACCCCAAATACTATCGTTGCTACAAGTGTAACTACAACTAGTGGTGGGCAATTAAGTGGTTATTTAACTGGCGCAATCGGTGCTAATACTGCAAATACTGGTGCATTTACTACAGTAACTATTACTAATGGTGCAAATAGCTATGGTAGCGGACAAGGTGCGCTACAAATTAGTGGCGGTTTTTATGCAGGTGGTGATTCATATATTGCAGGAAATCTGGTTGTAGGTAATATTAATAGTGTAGGATACAATTCACTTGTTGCAAATGCACCGCTCTTATATCTTTCTGCAAATAGTATTATAAGTTACAATTATGAAATTGGTTTTTATAGTCACAAATATGACTCTATCGTTGGTTACAATCATACTGGTGTAATAAGAAATCATCTTGATAATAGTTGGTACTTTTTCAGTAATATAAGAACTGAACCTACTTCAGTCGTTGATCTTGCAAATGCATCATTAATTTACGATACTGTAAAAATGGGCAACGCCGTTGTTTATGGCAACATTGTTGGCGGTTATATCACAGGTGCCATAGGCGCAAATGGTGCAAATAGCGGTGCATTTACTACTATCACTACTACTGGTTCTATTACTGGTGGTAATCAAGTTACAGGTTATTTGAATGGCGCACTTGGTGCAAATACACCTAATAGCATTGTTGCTACGAGCGTTACAACTAGTAGTGGCGGACAAGTAACTGGATATCTGACTGGTGCGATTGGTGCTAATACTGCAAACAGCGGTGTTTTCACAAACGTTAATGCTAATGGTTTAACTATTAACAGTAGTGCAGGCAATTATAACGTTCTTAATATATCTGGTACAGCACTTGCGCCATATGGCACACCACAAACTTGGCAATTTTTTACTAATAACACCTCGCTTGGTGGTGTTGGCAGCTTTATAAAATTTCCAGATAGCAGCACACAAACAACTGCTTATCCTGGTTCAACAACTTCTTTAACATTACAAAATTTAAACGGTTATTTTACTGGTGCAATTGGTGCAAATACTCCAAATACTGGTGTATTCACAACAGTAACAACTAGTGGCACTATTACAAGTGGTAACCAACTTGTAGGTTATTTGAATGGCGCGCTTGGAGCAAATTCGGCAAATACTGGTGCATTTACAACTATAACTTCTACTGGTTCTATTACAAGTGGAAATCAAGTATTGGGTTATGTTACAGGCGCTATTGGTGCTAACACACCAAATAGTGGTATTTTTACGAGTATTTCAACTACAACAAGTGGCGGTAATGGCAATGTTACCATTGGTGGCAATCTTACTATTTCGCCTGGTGGAAATATATATTTTGGTTCTACGCCTGTTGGACGTTTTTATAGTGGAAATACAGCACCAACTTCTCCTAATCTGGGTGATCGTTGGTATCAAGGTAATGTTGATATCTTATTTGAATATATTCAAGATGCTGCTAATAATAAATTTTGGCTTGACCTAACAAGCAATCCAAGCAGTTATGGTAACTTAACTGTTTCTAATACGCTCACAATCAATGGTAATTTAAGTGCTGCTGTAAGTAGTTTGAATATTACTGGTGGTTCATTAGGTTATGTGTTGCGTACAGATGGCAATGGAAATTTAAGTTGGGTAGCAGTTAGTGCTACTGCTGGTGGTGCCAATACCAATGTTCAATTTAATGATAGTGGCAGTATCAGTGGCGCAACATACTTACAATATAATAAAACAAGCGGTAACTTAGTATCAACGAGCATAACTTCTGCAACTAGTACTACAACTGGTGCATTGGTATTAAGTGGTGGTGCAGGTATTGGTGGTAGCTTATATGTTGGCAACATTGTAACAACAAGTGGTATCTTCTATCCAAATGGCGCAACTGCTGGCGGCGGTGCTGGTGGTGCTAACACTATGGTTCAGTTCAATGATGGCGCAACTATTTCTGGATCAACATACTTACAATATAATAAAACAAGTGGAAACCTTGTTTCAAATAGCACAACACAAAGTACATCAACAACAACTGGCGCATTGGTTCTTGCTGGTGGTTTAGGCGTTGGCGGTAACATTTATGCTGCTAATATTTTAATTGGTTCAACTACTACACTTACGGGTGTGCAAAATATTGGATTGATACCTGGTAGTAGTGCATATCTTACTATTATGGGCGCACGTCTTGGCGATACTGGTTCTCAGGTTACTGGCGTTGGTGCACTTGAAATACAAGGCAGTAGCGGTAGCGGTAGCGGTATCCAAAGCAAAATTGACTTTGTTGATAAAATTCCAGGTGGTAATAGTCTTGTTAATAGCGCACGTATTAGTGTAACAAATAGTGCAACTGCAACAAACGTTGGACAGTTGGTGTTTAGCACTTATAATGGCTCTTCTCTCGTTGAAGCTATGCGCATTTACGAAAATGGCAACATTATTACACCAAGCACTACTACAATTACTAACGGAACCCTATCTGCAGTTACAGTTAATGCTAATACAATTGGCAACACTGGTAGTTCGATAGTGGGTGCTGTTGCTACAAATGCACAACCTTTTATTACAAGTGTTGGAACACTAACTGGTCTTACTGTAAGTGGAACTACTAACTTACAAGGCACTACAAATGGTGCTACAATTAATGCTACTACTGTACAAGGTGGAACTATTGGCAACACAGGTACAACATTAACAGGCACACTATCAACCGCCGCACAAACTAACATTACAAGTGTTGGAACACTAACTGGTCTTACTGTAAGTGGAACTACTAACTTACAAGGCACTACAAATGGTGCTACAATTAATGCTACTACTGTACAAGGTGGAACTATTGGTAACAGTGGTGCTACGCTTACTGGTACCCTATCAACTGCAGCACAAACTAATATTACAAGTGTTGGAACACTAACTGGACTTACTGTTAGTGGAACTACTAACTTACAAGGTACAACCAATGGTGCTACAATTAATGCTACTACTGTACAAGGTGGAACTATTGGTAACAGTGGTGCAACATTAACTGGTACCCTATCAACTGCAGCACAAACTAATATTACAAGTGTTGGTGCATTAACTAGTTTAACTATGGCAGGTGCTATAAATGGACAAACCATTAATGGTACTTCAATTCTTGGCACAACTATTGGTAATACGGCAAGTGCTATAAACGGTAATATTCATACTGGCAGTGCAATATATGCTGGCACTATTGGTAACACTGGTGCTACATTAACAGGAACCCTTTCAACAGCAGCACAAACTAATATTACCTCAGTTGGTATTCTAACTGGACTTACTGTTAGTGGAACTACTAACCTACAAGGCACAACCAATGGTACTACAATTAATGCTACTACTATTCAGGGTGGAACTATTGGTAACACTGGTGCAACATTAACAGGAACCCTTTCAACAGCAGCACAAACAAATATTACTTCTGTAGGAACTCTAACTGGACTTACTGTTAGTGGAACAACCAATCTTCAAGGTACTACAAATGGTGCTACTATTAATGCTACCAGTTTATTAGCAACTACTATTGGCAACTCAAGCAGTGCTGGCACATTCAGTACAATAACAAGTTCTACTCATACACCAAGCAGTAATAATGCTGTTACACTGGGAAGTGCAAGTGCTTATTGGAGCACCTGTTATGCCGTAACATTTACTGGAACATCAACTACAGCAAAATACGCCGACTTGGCCGAAATGTATCATGCAGATGCGTATTATGCACCTGGCACAGTTATGATATTTGGTGGTGATCTTGATGTTACTGTATCAACCCGCACACATGATACGGCGGTGGCTGGTGTAGTATCAACAAACCCTGCGTATCTTATGAATGATAATTTTGAACATGATAATTGGTTGCCAATTGCACTAACAGGTCGTGTGCCTTGCATGGTTCGGGGGCCAGTAGCAAAGGGCACACTCTTGGTAAGCAGTAATATAAAAGGTGTTGCTTGTGCATTGGATAAATCCTTATATGAACCAGGTTGTATAATTGGTAAGAGTATGGATATTATTACAGATGGCAGTATAAAGAAAATTGAAATAGCGGTGGGTAGATTCTAATGGCATTTCCAACTAGTCCTAGTGATGGTCAAACAACAGTTATAAACAATACAAGTTATACTTACAATGCTGCGCAAGGAACTTGGACTGCTACACAGGCTGGTGTTCGCACACCTATTACAATTGCTGCAAACACTGCCGCAACATCCACGAGTACAGGTGCGTTACAAGTTGTTGGCGGTATTGGTGTGCAAGGCAACGTGTATGCTGCCAATGTTGGATTTAGCGATGGAACTGTGTTTAACACTGTTCAGTCATTTGGTAGCAGAAACCGTATTATTAACGGCGATTTTAAGGTAGATCAACGCAGCGGCGGCGCTAATGTGGCAGTTTCTACAAGTAGTGCCGTATATTATATTGATCGTTGGATTTGGAATGTTAGTGGTTCTAATACTCAAAGTAAAGGTTACACTGGATTTAATCAAAATAGTATTCCTAGTCCTGCTGGATTTTTTAGTTATTATGGTTGGACAACTACTGCTGTGCCTTCGACATTAAACACTGGTGATTATCTTTTCTTATCACAGAAGGTTGAAGGTTACCAAGTTCGTGATTTAGGTTGGGGTCAAACTTGGGCAAGAAATGCTACATTAAGTTTTTGGACACGCAGCAGCAATGCTGGTGTTTATAGCGGATTTGTAAGAAATAATCCTACATTTAATAACAGTTTGATTTTTACATATAACATACCCTCACCAAACACTTGGACTTATGTTGCTATACCAATAGCAGCACCAACTAGTGGAACATGGGGCGGTGGTAATGGTGTTGGTATTGAATTAGGTTTTACACTATGGAATGGTTCGACATATGCACCAGCAAGTGCAAATACTTGGAGTAGTGGTAACTACACTGGTGCAAATAGTCTTGCATTGAGCGGCAACGTGCTAACAGCAGTTGGTAGCAGTATGCAATGGACAGGTGTGCAATTTGAACCAGGTAGCGTTCCAACACCATATGAATACAGACACTATCCAGCAGAACTTGCAATATGTCAGCGATACTATTATAACCTTACAAGTGGTGGTAGAGAATGGGGTCCATGGATAACTTATACTTCTAACGGTGATACTCGTGGGCGTGTCAATCACCCTGTACAAATGCGTGTTGCTCCCTCTGTATCTTTTAGTACAACAAGTTGGAATATGATTGGCATCGGTGCGGGTACAGCAGGAAACAATGTTACAGTAAGTGCCTATGGACCTGTAAACGTTAGTATGACTAGTATTACTGCTACTGCAATTACAGTAGACGGTTGGAGTATAACCACCGCAGCTATAAGTGGATGGGGTTCACAGTTAGCCTGGGGCAGTAACCAAACAGTTTCAGTTTATGCAGATGCGGATATGTAAAAAATGGCAAAATATTTACTAACTTGGCACGGAACTATTATTGATAATGAAGATGGATATCATATTCCACAAGACACGGACAATCGTCATTTTCAAGAATATCTTGCATGGAAAACAAGTGGTAATTGGCCTGATTTTGAATTAGAAACCTATGCTTTAGATACTGCAGGTAATCGTTATATTGCTACACAATTCAGTCAAATGAAATATAGTCTTGAACACTTTCCTAGCGAAGTTGCAATACCATAAATATTGTTGAGGAAAACATTATGGGAAATCTAAACACCGCATTATATCGTCGTAATTATACAGGAGAATCTGTAACTTATGTACAAGATGGACAAATGAAAAGTGTCTTTGCAACTCCTCGTAGTTTGCCTTATGATATGAGTGTTAAATCTGCTGTTGTTTTAGGAAATGGTGTTAGTCGTTTAGAATCAGATATTCAGCTTATTCTTTCACAAAACAATGTGAGACTTGCAGAAGGTTACAAATTTACATATGCATGCAATGCTGCTTATCGTGATACACCAGCAGATTATTATGTTATAAAAGATAATGTTTTCTTTTCTGAAATTTCGTTAGATCAATATAATAAAATGTTTACACCAAATGACACATGGGTTGCTTATAAAGATACAAATTTACTTCCCCATTGTTACCACTTAGATGCTGGCAGTGCTGCTGCATATTTGGCTGCATTTGACGGCGCTAATAATGTATTCTTATTTGGCTTTGATGGTTCAGATAGCGTAACTAGTGAAAATGTTTATACTGGCACGGTTGGTTATGAACATCCAAAATTAATTGAAAATTTTGATAAATTTAATATTTTTCTTTATAGTGTTATTAAAACTTATAATTCAACTATGTTTTATAGAGTAAGAAATCATTTCACAAATGATTTTAATCCAATTCTAAAAACATTACCTAATTATAGAGAAATTACTGTTCGTGATGCAGTTATTTTAGGCGACTTCTAATAAATCTTTAATAGTTTGTAATTTATCTTTTATAACTTTGCTGTTAAGTGAATTGTATAAACCTGGGTGTAGCGGTTTTGGAGTATTGCTTAAATCGCACCAAGCATAACCTTTATGTTCATTGCTAAGTGACGGTATAAATTCTGTTTTTACTAATAAAACAAACGTATGATAATTAAAGTGTCCGTCAGGTGATGAAAATAATTCAATGGGAATAGTTTTAATTATATGCGGCAAAAAACCAATTTCTTCACTTATCTCTCGCAGCAACCCTTCATTAAGTGTTTCTTGCTGCTCCAATTGCCCACCTACCAAACCCCAAGTGTCACTGTAAGTATCTTGATCACGCAATAAAAATAAACCACGTCCAGTTTTTGCACTTAAGAATAATGCGCCAGCAGCAGTTAAATTACGATTGACCATAGACCTTCTTGATACAGACCTTCCCAACTTTTTTGCCATTGATTTCCATTCCATGCATATTGAATACTACTAAAAGTGTTAGTTACATAACTTGCGTTGCTGACTGAATTTGGACGATATGCTACAAACCATGAATTGCCATTATATTGAATAATATCATTTGGCAATGCTGTAGTAATACTACTATTAGCATTTTGCCATGCTGATGCTCCATTACCTAAGCTTGCTCCGCCCATATTATTAACAAGTAAATATCGCTGACCTGTACTTGCGGCAGGCAATCCTGCGCCAGGTCCATTTACTTGTGGATCAACAATAGCGTTAATGCTTGGTAATATATTTGTAGGTATAGTAGCAGTATCAACGTTAAAAAGTAAATTATTTAGATTTGTAGCATCATATGCTACAGTTCCAGTTATTAATCTATCAGTAACTGTGTCTGTCAGATATAGCATGCTATAATTATTAGCTATTTCTCCAAAACTGTGTATCACTGGTGCCCATGGAATAGCATTACCTATTGTTGTAGGCATCGACAAAGAACTATTGTTTAATTCTGGTCCATGATTTGGAAATAGTGTTACATTGCCATTATTAACTAATGCTTGATAACCAGTTGGTGTAAAATACTGACGGTTGCCAAGATTATTAGTTTGATCTATTAACGCTTGACTTGGATTGCCCAACGCATCATATACATTAGCAACAACGCTTTGTACTATTCCAAGACGCAATAGTTTAGCAGGTGTAGTGATCCAAATTGGCAATTCAAACGTAAAAGTAGCAACGTCGATAGGATCATCGCTGCCTACCGGTATATTTCTTGTACTCCAGTTTGTTCCTGTTAGTAGTATATAACTTAAGCTAGTCCAATCAAGATAGTTATCAGTGCTTTGAATTTCCATGTCAGGATTAAATTGCGCACTTATCTGTTCCCACAGTTGTAATTTTTGATCAAAGTTGCTTGTCCATATTTCCATATTAACAGTCAATCTATATGGTGCTGGCATTAAACGATTAACACTAAAATTTTGTCCTTGATTAGAACTTACATTTCCTGTTAGCGGATCATTTGCACGAGAGCGTAGTGAAATATTATCTACAAATTTTGGTTCTTGCATGCGCGCACGATCATAATCAACTTTAGTAATATAAACAACCATAGCAGGCACAGCATTGATACTATTATCACTATTTTGACGCATAATAGCGGCAACTTGGCGATTTGTATCTGCATAGCGACATGGCACTCTGTATAAAACACTGTTGCCATTAATATCTTTGCCGAACTCAACATACATGTCGCTAAAAATGCGAACAAATTGATTCATAAATCTGCGTATTTGTTTATCGTAAAAAAATTGACCCACAGGTTTATCCTAATTTATCTGGCGTAAGTTTAAGTAAATTACTTAAAGTTTGATTACTTGGAACAGTTGCTCCATTAGTTAGTTTAACTGTGGCGGTGTTGTTAATAAATGAGCCAAGTTGTGTATTTGTATTAGCGCCTGTGATATTAGCACGATTTACATCTTGTATCGCAACCCATGTTGTTCCGCTATATCTAAACAATCTATTAGGAACATAGTCTGTGCGTAAAACATATTGTCCTTGTTGTGGGTTTAACGGAAATGCAGTATCGACCGTTACAGGCAAGCCATTTGGTGGCGCACCATCAGCAGTTAAGTAGCCTGGAATAGCAATAATGGGACTAATTCCATCTGCTGTAGGCAATATGTAAAGACTATTTGTGCTGTATCCACTGTTTGGAACATCGCTATTTGCTTGTGCAACAACCGCATCATTTATTTTGAGATTAATGTTATAATTACTCATCATATCTCGAAGTGTTGTATCAGTTGATTTATTTGCTGGTTGATCAAGTATATCACGATATTCTTGTCCATCAACCATAGGCACAACTTTACAACGCCATAGGTGACTCCACCATGTTTGTGCATAACCTTCACTTGCACGAGTTGCTTCTTGTACAACATAAAATTTCTTTAATGCTGCTGGTAAATTTTCATCAAGAGGATAATAATCACGAAGATGCGGCAATTCAAATACATCGCCTGGTATAATCTTACGACCAAGACGAGTTACCATATCATTTGTATGAAATGTAATATAAAGCGTATCTTGATTTACAAATAAACCAAATTGCTGTAAATTATAATCGACATCTTGTATTGTATAGTGCCCACGCAAATCATATACGTTTGGTTCATAACTGCGATCACGATTTTCCATGAATAACAAATCTTGTATGTTTTGCACACTTTGATTTGGATATTGTGGCTGCGTTAAATCAGTAGTTTGTCCTTGGTCTTTTGGACCAAGATATTTGTGAACATTTATTCCAACTCCACCAACTGTATAAAGTTCGCGAATACGATTATCTTGCCATTTATAATCGTTGGAATGATTTTCTCTGTATAAACTTAAACGTGGCATGGCTAATCCTATAAGATATTTATTGTAGGATTAGCCATATGTTATTAAGGTTTTTTATAAACAAAATAGAAACGGTCGCCGTTATCTTGCTTCCAAGTTTCTAATTTTACATTATTTTCTTCGGCAATGCGTACTGCGGTATCAAAATCCCAATGATAAACTTCAACCCATGGATTTTCTGGTGGTTTATTAAATGGATTAGCGCGACAGAAAACAGTGCCGCCTGGTGCAAGAAGTTCAAAAACTCGTTTAAATCGAGAAGCTACCCACTCATAGCTTTCAA
>Ga0208383_1000234_pt1 | contig 10731 bp, 18 predicted proteins | sample CryBogCBE10Sep07_FD_184588 | JGI IMG/M metagenome (GOLD analysis project Ga0208383, IMG submission 184588) | Freshwater microbial communities from Crystal Bog, Wisconsin, USA - CBE10Sep07 (SPAdes) | ecosystem: Environmental > Aquatic > Freshwater > Lake | place: Crystal Bog, Wisconsin, USA...
TACTAGGGCAGCCTTTAAAGCGGCTGCTAGGACCGCTAAAAAGCGTTAAGGAGCGGGTAATAGGCCACCCTCAAAGAGGTATGTACCAAAGTGCCCCAGCTGCGCCCACGGTGCTGCCCATACCTTCAGGCCAGCCTCTCTAGCCTTCCAGCAGAAAAAGTAGTCCTCAGACAGCAGTCTCTCTGTGCCTGGTTCAATAGCACAGGCAAAGTATTCTGTGATCCACTCTTGTTGTTCCACGCCTTGGCCTATAAACCCTACGTCATTCTTGTACTTGTTGACCACCTTCTTCATGCGTTCAAACGTGCGTCTCTTGATCAACATGAACCCTGTTCCCCCGTTAAAGATTTCCACAGGCTTGTCCACAGGTACAGTCACTGACCCTTGATAATCTTTGAGGTTGATCACTAAAGACCCTGTTCTGTTCTTCCACTGGTCTACGGGTACACCTTCTGCAGCTGCTTGTGCGACTCCAGCCCAGTTGATCTCCTTCTTAGGGTAAATGCCACAGATGATGTCCTTGTCGGAATTGATCATCTTCACAATATCACCTGGGTGGAACTTGATGTCTGCGTCTATAAACATCAGGTGGGTGTATTGTTTGTTGGTCATGAAAGTATGCGCCAGGGCGTTCCTACCACGCTGTATAAGGCTTTCGTTGAACATAGCAGAAAACCCCATGCTGATCCCGTTCTGCTGCAGTGCGTGCCCCAGAGTAATCAGGGATTGGGTAAAGTAACCTGTACACATACCACCGTACATGGGGGTTGCTACAAACACGTTGATCTTCTTCTCTTTCTTCTCTGCTTTCACTTCTGTCACTTCTTTTTTCTTACGAGTTGCCATGATAAATCCTTGTTGAGTTAAGAAAAGGCATACTGTGGATTACGGGGGTATGCCAGCTCCCGTCCTAACTCCCAGGGTTGCCCTGGAGTTCGCATCCACTGCTGTGTTGGTGGGACGTGCGGGGATCGAACCCACGACAAACGGATTAAAAGTCCGCTGCTCTACCATCTGAGCTAACGTCCCTCTTGACCGTCTTTGTACCCTTCCGAGTAAGCGAGTGTCCACAGTTCTTGCAGACTCATGTTAATGAACCTCACGAGATGTCTTCTATTCTCAGCACATATTTGCCCGTCTTCAAAGACTTTCTCCACCCGTGGACGTGTATCTTGATGTTGGCTTTCCTCACCCATGAGATGGTCTCACTTTCTTGTATCTTCTTAATTCTGGTGGACACTGCACTGGCAGTCACTTGCACCGCCAGTACCTCATTCTCTTTGATGGCTAGCAGATCACACCAACCCCAGAGGTCCTGTCTAATGCGTGCAAATGGATTCCAATGCTCGACTATAGACACTAGATAACCTTCCTCTCTGAGGTAGGCTAGAGACCGCTGGGTGGGGCTGATCTTCTTAGTTGCCATCAGAAGGGCACGTCGTCATCAGCTGCAGCAGCCTTCTTAGCGTAACCAGGAGTGACCTCACGGTCTTGCATCTTAATACCCTGTTCTTGCAGACGTTTCTTCTTCAGCCAGTTGTCTTCCTTGACCGAGAGCAAAGTGTTGCCTCTGGAGGTATCCTTCTTCCACGCACCCAAATACAACTTCTCACCCCGTTTGTAATCCATCTCCAACAAGACGTAACCAGAATAGTCTGGTGACATCTCATGTTTGCGGTCAGATACCTCGTTCCAGTACATAACACCCTTACCTGGGGTCTCTGGATAACCACCTACGGCTGGTTTCTTTTCATATGGCATTGTGTGTTCTCCTTATAAATCTATGGTTTCTGCGTCTGTGGGAATGTGAGTTGCTGGGTCTACACCAGCCTGGGCAATAGCACTTCTGAGTAAGATGCGTTGATGGCTGCTGAACTTGTCCACCACCATCTGGTTGCAAACGTACAAAGACATGATCTTGTCTGTCTTCTCTTGTACTTTCAGTTTGGCAGAGCTGTTAATACGCTCTACAAGCCCTTTATAAGCCTCTATCCACTCTTCTGGCGAGTGGTGGGCACTGTGTGCCTCTTCTAGGTTTGGGACGAATAGAGGCCATTCTGCTTGTTGCTGTTCTTGTACCACTTCTTTAATGACCTCAACTGGAGTCGGTGGTACAGGATTTTGGTCTTGTCGGGTAGGTTGGAAATCCTGTACTTCTTCAGGCGTATAGACACCGACAACACAGCCTGGATAGACCGATCTGATACCCTCAGAGACGCACCTAGCACGCAACATTGCCCTGGGATAATTGCGCCAGTTGTCCTTGTTGGCAATACCAATGAGTTTGGCCTTTGCGAGTGTCCAGGTAACTTCAAGGCTGCCTCCCGCTGGATGGCTAAATATTCCCGTGACTTGCTCATCCTCGTATACCTTCCAATTAACTGCACCACCCGCTTGTTGAAACCTGGCTAACATGGCATCAGCCTTGAGAGCTGGACGGCCTTGAATGACGTGGTAGTCCCGCATGGCTATGGCGGGGTGTAAGTCCTCTGCCTGGCACAGCAGCATGATTGCCATTGCCTCTTGTGGGTTTTTGAACCCGAACATCTTAGAACCAGCTGCTACTTCTGCCATAGTCTGGATGTCATTCAGGGGTATTAAGTTGTTGCTCATTAGGTTTGCTTTCGTTAAAAGTTAGGAGTGCGTCTGCGAGTGCAAACGAGGATGCTGCAATTTCTTCTACAGTTGCAAATTTAGAGTAGGCATAGGAAACCATGCCCGCTGCTATGTGTGTTGCCACCCAGAGACGGGTTTCTATCCCGTCATGCTGGGTCACCAGGCCACTTGTGGGATTGCGGTGTAGAAAGGGGTAGACTTTGTTCATTCTTGTCCCCTTGCACGAATATCAAAAGCCATTTGTTTGTGCCATTCAGCAATCTTTGCACATTTCTCACGCTCATGTTCTGCCACCAACTTGGCAAACTCTTTTAGTTTATCTAACCACATTGGCTCGCCATTGACATAATCGTGCGGTAACTTGACCTTATTGGCAATCTCTATGATTTCTTCTTTAGTCATTAGAGTACTCCTTATGCACCCAGACGGTCATCTTGTCACGGGTTGTACCAGCGTCCACAATGAGTCCCTTCTTCACCAGCTCTGCACGCCTGGAGCGATATGTACTCTTGTGTGTGTTGAAATAGATGTTTAACTGTTCGTCATTAAAGCCTATATAACCACGATCAAGAGCATAATCAAGGACTTTCTGCTGGATGTCTGTGATCTTGTCTATCACGCCTTCTGCAGCCTGTCTGGAGGTTACTGGGTCTGTGCGTCTGTACTTGGTGAACAGATCGTGTTGGTAGGGGTTAAAGTCCATCATCATGATTTCACCAAAAACCTTCTGCTACCAGGTACTGGACGCACAAATTGTTCGTAGATGTCGGGCATGGACTGCTGGAACAATTTAGAGTCGAACTTCATGCTGGCCTTGGCGTTCTTCCAGGTTGCCAGCACCTTGTTGTCTATAGACACAAGTGTGCCCTTGTCTTCCATGTAGCCTTGAATCATGGTCTGCAGCTGTGCCTCCTGTGCCTCCAGAACCTTGATTTGATCCTTGATGTTGGCAAGAGTACTACAGGCCATCTCTACGCTCTGTGAGGCCGTTTTAAGGCTTTCTGTGGACGTTGGGAACATCACTTTAGTTTGTTCCAAATCTTCTGGGGGATATGGGCTATTTGTTTGTACTCGTGCCCAGACTTCAGCCAGTTGCCACAGGAGTTCTGTTTTCATCTGTTCTGTGACGTGCACGGGGAACAGCTGCAGTTCCTGTCCACCAAAAAGGACTGCCAGGTAAACCTTCTCGCAACCGTACACCAGTGCCTCGTGGATGCACTGTGCCATGTCTGCGGGTGGGATCAAGCCTGGTTCAAACTTGTTGCGGACTGCTGCGTTGTAGTTCTTGCATTCCACCAGGATGGTTTGTCCATCTTCTTTACCGACAAAATCAAAATGTGATTTCAGCCAAGCCTCTTTAGGATGCGTGATTGCGTCCTCAATCTTGTGGAGTTCTACCTTTAAGCGTTCAGATGCAAGTCTACCGATGACAGGTTCAAAGACGTGGCCCATCTGGACCGCCTCGATGTTAGACAAGTCTGGTATTTCCATCTGGCCTGTTTTGGTCAAGATGACCTCGTTGGCCTTGCCCATAGCGATGCGCCTGGAGTCTCCAGACCACATGGCTGAGTTGCGTGTTGCGGGAGAGAAATCACTCATGTTTGTGCCTTTTAAGGAAAGTTAGGAATATGTGGACTAGCCACAAAGTGGATTATACATATAGATGATTAGTCTGCAAGTAATCTGTTAGACCTCATTGGGGTGAATAAGTGGGAGAAAACAACTAAAATTTAAAACACACCATAGGCTAGGGTGCTTGTTTCCAATAGGAAAACCACCAGAGAAAAGTACCCTGTGGATAACTTTTTTACTGGTAATCATGCTCTCGCATGGGCATTCTCGTTTATCTAACTTATGTCCCATTAAGGACACCCCTGTTTTCACTACCCCGAGGGAATATGCTCCCAGGAGATACAAGCAGAGTTCAGTACGTTTATCGGGATTGGTCATGCCTACCGCACCCAGGGACTGGTGGTCCATCCCCGTAGTGCGAATAATATCATTTACCAGAAAACAGCCCAAATAATAAAAACTATCGAAAAGACAAAACCGATAGCTAAAATCAATGAGTCATCCTCGTCAATAGCATACAGGTCATGGGGTTCATATATGGTGTAATCATTGTGGCCTGGGAAAGCTTCATATAGTGTTCTTTTGTACCGTTCGGTGGTGTGGTTACCGTCTTGCCAAGTCTTGTACTTAATCATGGTTTACCTCGTTAGGATTATGGTGAACAAAATAGCGCACCCACTAACCCACATTGTGAGTTAGTAGTTGAGTTATTATGTTTTAAATAGTGCAGCAGCCGCAACAGGGCGCATCCTCACAGCGGCCCTGTTTATTTCTGTAATATTCATTACCACCGATATTAAAAATATTGGACCTGTAAAACGGTTTACCAGCTGCTGCAGCAAGTAATATTGCAGCCCTGGTGCTGGTGTTGTATTCGATATCATCTCCAGGGTTTATTGTTTTCCCTGTTGCCTGACATCTTCCCCTATATTTTGCCTTCATTGTCTTAAGCATAATGAACCCCCTTAACTTGAGTAAACCCGCTGCTATCGTGTTTTGCCTTACCCTTGGCATACAATGCCACTACCACAGTCTTAGGTTCAATATGTCTTACATCGGTATTGTCACCGTCAATAGTCACCCAGCCCCTAAAAGTATTGGGTATATCTTCACGGTCCTTAAACACAACAGCAACCCTACTATTCGCTGGGTTTAATATTCCCTTAATGGTTACATTGTGAGGGGTTATACCAGAGTAAGAGTAAGTTAAATCATAATTGCCTGGTGTCTTCCCTTCTAAGTTACGGCTGGGGTGTTTTGTGTAATCATAGAATTGGACATTGGGAAATAATTGGAAAATATTTTTATTGTCCATTACCTCGAGGTTTTCATAAGTAATATCACTAGTACCGTTAAGACGGATTAAAAGAGTTAAACCCTTCTTAGCAGCTGTATTTTTATAAGACCAGATATCGGCTGCAATACTCAACAAGAAAGCTTGACGGTTTTCTAGATAAAACCTGGTTTTACTTTCTCTCGCCAGCTGCACACTAGTGAATTTACCTCTTCCCGCATCCTGTAAACAAGGGTTAAGACACCCAGCAAGTTTACTCAACGGGCATATCTTAATTGACGGTTTTAGGTAAACAATAGCGGTATAAAACCCTATCTTTTCACCCTTCACGGTTTTAGCACTAGCATCTCCCAGGATTGTTTTGTAGGGTAATCCAAGGGTTTTCAATTGTTGTTTATACGGGTTCTTCATGGTGTTTTCTCTCGAGTTAGGATTAAGAGGTTTATTACATATAGGTCAATATGTAACGTAATGATTATAGGGTTAGTTGACGAGATGTCAAGTCCCTAAGTGATATATTTATTGTAAATATTGTGTAAAGTTTGATGATAGGTTTTAACTATGTATAATATGTATTTAATAGGGAGACGTACATCTAATTGAAGATAGAGGTGTGTGTCTATATAGTTAACAGGGTATGCAATAGGTTAGCTGCTACTTTGCCTGGGGGGTTTCCACACCTCGTTATCATATTGACTAGATACGGGTGGGTGGGTGGCTTGGTGCATGGCCTACACGTCATGACCTCGATGGCCCACCTAAGATGGGACACGGTCCAGCTCGATGCAGCTGCTGCCTGATACAGCCAGAGTGCTATTTGATACGAGCAGTGTTATGTTAAGTTATGGGATTTGGGTGTGAGCACTTACTCACAGCGTTTTATGTAAGTGAGCGGTTACTTCATGGGGACGGAGGGTGCTGTATGCGTGACCCCCACTTCTCGCCCACCCCAAAAAAATTATGTGTTTTCCCCGCAGTTGCCACTAGGGGTTGAGGTCATGTGAGCGTGTGCTTGCATGGCCTCTTTTTTTATGTATACTCAGGGTTATCTGACGAGGTGTAGAGTATGCAAAGAATAGAGATAGTAAAAGGTGTAGAGATGCCTAGTCCAAAAGTAATCTTTGATTACCCTTATGAGGAGATGGACGTGGGGGACTCGTTTGCTGTGCCTGTGGAGTATCGGGACAAGGTATACAACGCCAACTACAGGGCGGGGAAGAGGCTGGGGTACAAGTTCACTTGTAAGAGTAACGGGAACACATTGCACGTCTGGAGGGTAGCGTAATGGCACAAGGTGGCAAAGTAATAGCGTTGGTCAGTGAGGAGTTCACTCTGGTGGGCAGCCACAAGATCACGGCAACTGATTTGCTGGACCAATACATGGTCTGGAGGTTGAAAGACACGATGAATGACTGTCAGTTTTACGGTGAGTTAGATGATGTCACGCTGGCCTGTAGGGTGCTGCTGAGGTTTATGGGGGAAGACGTTGGGTAATCTGCTCTGGGAAGAAGAAGACGAACTGAGGGCACGGTGTCGTGTCTTGTGGGAGAGTCTTGTCCAGGTGCAGAGAGAGAAGAATAAATTGGTAGCAGAGGCATATGGGTATGGATTTGCAGAAGGATATGCAACAGCAGTTGTACGCATCTCGTGTGAAACTCAAGAAGGAAATGCAACGTGCCCTCGCTTGCATTAGTAAACCGAGTAAGAGAAAGCTGGCAAAAGAGTGGCGTGAAACATATTCGGAGTTGTTTTACAAAGAGTTGATCAGCTGTGCCAAGAACAAAGAAGTGCGACTAGAGATTGCCAGGTGGGATGACGAAAGAATGGGGAAACCTGAATGAACAAAATAGCAGTGATCACGCCTTATTACAAAGAGAGTTTAGAGACGTTGAGTAAGTGCATGACGAGTGTGGGTCACCAGACGCACAATCATGTGTATCACTTCATGGTGGCAGACGGCTATCCTAATGAGGTGGTGGAGAAGTTGTCCTGGATCAAGCACATCACATTACCCAACAATGCGGATTTTGGAGACACACCCAGAGGGGTGGGGGCTGCGGTAGCGTCTGCACAGGGGTACGACTACATTGCCTTTTTGGATGCAGACTGTTGGTATGAACCCAATCATCTAGAGACAATGTTGGGGGTCATGAAGGAAGCCAACGTGGACGTGGTGACCTGTCCTAGAAACCTCTACAGAGAAGATGGCTCGTGGATGTGCGTGGATGAGGAGTCAGACGGGTATGACTTTAACGACACCAACTGCTATTTGTTCGGGCCTACAGCGCATCACCTGGCACGCAACTGGATGTTCAAGAGTAGAGCTGACTGTGCGGTAGGAGACCGTCATATGTGGGCAAACGTGAAGGCTCATAATGTCAGGGTAGCCAGATCATTAAAGCCTACTGTGAATTACTCGACTAGGGTAGTGCAGCACTACAAGGCGGTAGGAGAAGTGCCACCCGTTGATTCACAAATGATCATGATGACAGACAAGACAGTAGAGATTTATAAACTAGCCAGGATGATTTACAAATGATGCAACCCCAGATTCACTGCTTACACTGGCCTAATGTAGACCGTCTCATTGTCAACGCTCACAAAGAAACCTGTGAGCATTTAGGCTTGACGGTGAACTACACAGAACAAGAGATACCTCACGGGATTTGGATGGACAACATCATGATGTCGAGCATGGCAGAGGTGAAGTTGTTCCTGGACATTGACTGTGTGCCACTCAACAAAGAGATTGTGGACAAGGCTATTTCATTTGCCCTCAACAACAAGAGCATGGTGGGGATTGCCCAGGTGAGCAATCACATAGCACCCTATTCACATATCTATGCAGCCCCCGCTTTCTTTGCCATTCACAGAGACATCTGGGACGATATGGGCAGACCGTCATTCTGCGAGAATGAAACCTGTGACGTGGGCGAGAACGTCAGCTATGCTGCTGAAATCTACAAGGTCAAATACAAGACTCTTTATCCAACACATTACTTTAAAGAACCTGAAGGCGGTGCGTGGGACTTACACACCTACGGAAAGTATGGCATTGGGACGCATTTTGAGGGTGGCGTGTTCCATTTGTATCAAGGTAGGATGCTTGACAATGCCAGGCTCTTTTACAACGTCTGTAAGGGCATTCGCAGCGGTGAGTTCAAGCATACCAACATGACCCCCTGTAGAACACCCCTATGAACTTCAACCTCCAGCAGTTCTACAAGTTCTGTAGTGAACTCAAGATTGAGACCAAGGAAGAGGGTCTCAAGAAGATGGGCAAACTCCTGGGGACTCAATCGTATGTGATGGGTGAAATTGATAAAGGGTTAAAAGAAGATGTCCACTTTTTCGTCATACTCAAGGGAAGGCAGTTGGGGATCACCACAGTGTCGTTGGCATTGGATTTGTATTGGCAGTTCACACATCCTGGGTGGCAAGGAACACTCGTTGCAGATACAGAGGAGAACAGGGATATGTTCCGCTCAACATTGGGAATGTACATTGAGGGTCTACCCAAAGAGTACAAGATTCCGCTGGTGGCCCACAATCGCAACCAAATGGTCCTCAAGAACAGAAGTCGTATTTTCTATCAGATTGCGGGAAACAAAGCTCGACTGGGCCAAGGTAAGGCTATCACTTACTTACATGGTACAGAGACCGCATCTTGGGGAAATGAAGAAGGACTAGCCTCTCTCATTGCGTCACTTGCAGAGAAGAACCCAGAACGTCTATACCTTTTTGAGTCCACAGCTCAAGGGTTCAATATGTTCCACGATATGTACAAGACCGCTAAGAAGGCACGCACCCAGCGTGCGATCTTCTGTGGCTGGTGGAGAAACGAATACTACAGCGTGGACGCTGAGTCTAAAGAGTACAAAGTGTATTGGGATGGCAAACTCAAGTCTGACGAGAAAGAGTGGGTCAGGGAAATCAAGAAGTTGTACGGGGTGGAGGTCAACAGCAGACAGATGGCTTGGTGGCGGTGGAAGATGGCAGAGGGGATCAAGGACGAGACCCTCATGTACCAGGAGTTCCCGCCTACCGAGGACTATGCGTTTGTAATGACTGGCACAAGTTTCTTTTCTAACAGTCGCTGCACAGACGCAGCCAAGTATGCAAAGGGGTTGGACTATGAGTGTTACAGATACGCATTTGGGCAACTCTTTCAAGATACAGAGTGCCTTCAATCAACAGACCGTCTCGCTTCCCTTAGGATATGGCAACAACCAGTTGACTCAGCCTACTACGTCATCGGTGCTGATCCAGCCTATGGCTCATCAGACTGGGCCGATAGATTCTGCATACAGGTGTTTCGAGTATATGCGGATGGTCTTGATCAAGTGGCAGAGTTTGCAACCTCAGAACTCAACACCTACCAATTCGCATGGGTTATTGCTCATCTGGCGGGGGCCTATAAGAATAGTACGCTCAACCTAGAGGTCAACGGCCCAGGTCAAGCCGTCATCAACGAACTCAGAAACCTCAAACGCCTGGCAGCTGCCATGACGGGAGACACAGGCCGAGGCTTGATGGACGTGCTGGGCAGTATGTCCAACTACATCTGGAGACGCATGGACAACATGGGTGGCCTCTCCTCCTCCATCGGGTTTGTGACTAGTTCCAGTTCAAAAGAGCGAATGCTGTCCTACATGAAGGATTATTTTGAACGGGGCATGATGGGCATCTTCAGCATGGACACGCTGGAAGAGATGAAAGGCATTGTGCGAGAGAACGGGTTTATTGGTGCACCAGGCCGTGGCAAGGATGACCGAGTGATAGCAGCTGCTCTAGCAACGATTGCGTGGGCAGAACAAGTGCAGCCAAGACTAATTGGTATGCGTCTGTCTAAAGAGATGTCTCTCAAACAAGACGAGTACACGCCAGAACAACTTGCAGTGGGCAAGAATGTATCCAACTACTTAAAGATGATCGGAGTCTACGGTGGAAAAGACGCACGCTCTTAGCAAACAACAGCTCATGAAAGAGATCAAACTGTTCTTCAAGGACAAGGACAGGGGCATTTCTATTGAACTATTTGGGGAATTGGCGGGTTTATCTAAGCTGCACATGGAAGAAGTGTTTGTCAGAGAGACCAGACCCTTGACTGAATACACCCAAAAGAGGGTTAATAGGGCTTATGCCATCTGGAAAACGGGTAGAGTCAAGATTATGCGTAAGTATTCTGGGCACAGATATGTGGATTTCAGGAAAGAACCAGTTGTTCCTATGGTGTCTCAGCTCAAGAT
>Ga0208383_1000236_pt1 | contig 10723 bp, 8 predicted proteins | sample CryBogCBE10Sep07_FD_184588 | JGI IMG/M metagenome (GOLD analysis project Ga0208383, IMG submission 184588) | Freshwater microbial communities from Crystal Bog, Wisconsin, USA - CBE10Sep07 (SPAdes) | ecosystem: Environmental > Aquatic > Freshwater > Lake | place: Crystal Bog, Wisconsin, USA...
GCAAACTGCGGTCGCATCTTCAGTTAATGCTGCGCGAGTTCGCGGTGATTTACCTGCTGGGTTAGATCGTTTCTTCAAGGAGCTGCTGGAGCCACAGGTCAGCTGGGTAGAGCATATCCGCACGCTCTTTGCGCGGCGTGTCGGTAACTCAACAACCAGCTGGCAGACGCTCGATCCGCAGTTAGTTGTGCGCGGCATCGGTGCGCCGGGTCGTATGGGCAACGGTGCTGACAAGATCGTTGTTGCAGTCGATACCAGCGGGTCGATATCACAGGGTATGATGGACAGTTTCATGGGTGAGGTCGGCGGCATTATCAGCGATCTTAATCCGCTTGCTCTGTTTCTAATACAGTGCGATGCTAAAGTGCAGGAGCTGCGCGAGTGCTACGACGCAGAGGATCTTAAAGACGCTAAGATCAAGGGCGGTGGCGGCACTGACTTTATTCCTGTGTTCGACAAAGTAGCTGATGAGATCGGTATGCCAGATGTGCTTGTTTACCTGACTGACGGTTACGGTCAGTTCCCCGCCAAAGCGCCAGAATATCCAGTGATATGGGGCTCAATCTCACCTGCAGGATGCGTATCGTATCCGTTCGGTGATGTTGTTGCTGTCCCTATGCCAGCTGCCTAGCGAGAGAAGTTACCACCCTGCAGCCGGATGGTGGACATCGGGCAAGCGTGCGAGGCGCTACAAGGAGGGTTCGGGTTTCTCTCGTAATAGGCAGACATGGCACCCGTGAAACCACTCAAATCCACCAACCAACCAACCATAACCTATCGAGGTAACACCATGTCACTCTTTTTCAAAGAACAGCTCAGACTAATCAATCGTCAGATCAAAGATGATGCTGAAGCCTATATCCATCGACTGCCGTTAGAGATTTCCTCGCTCGACATCTGCCAGCTATGGGTTCGTCCAGAGCATCGAGATACATTAAGCGAAGCCTACAAGATCGTCACTGATACCTCGCGCACTTATAGGTCGAGAGTTAAGACCGGCGATAGCACTGTTGCGTGCGCAACATATCAAGGGTTCTTGCCGCCAAATTATATCACCCAGGTGCAGCCAGATAAGGACGCGCCAGCATATGAGACGCTGAGTGATTGGGCGCAGGAGATACAAGAGACAATAACTGACTTTATCAATCTGCAGTTCTGCATTACATATCTGCATAACTGCTGTGTCGATCCGCGTCAGCTTAGTTTCTTTCTGCCGAGCTTGAGTTATCTGTTGCGCGAAGAAGAAGATCCAAAGCGTTATTATAATAATCGCTATCAATATACAGATAAATCTGTCTTCTCTGACTTCAAAGCTAAGCGTAGAGTTATTCTATCCAAGCGCAATCCACTCAAAATTCCGCCAATACCTACGCAGGTAAAGGATGCTTGCAAGCGAGCCGATGCTCTTATGCTGCGTATGATGATGGCAGAGAATAACAACAGCCCCCGCACTGAGCGTATCGGATTGATTAGTGAGCTGAGTAGCGTCCCAGTGCCGTCGCCTTGGAAAGATATATTCGGCACCGCGCCAGATGCTGCGGTTGGCTTAGATGGTTCTGTTGTAGAGTATTTTAACTATATCCCAGAAGTTAAATCCGAAGAAGTAGAAGAAGAGATTGCATGAAGACAATTTATCTAGACTTCGAAACTTACTACTCGAAGGAATACTCACTGCGTAAGATGACGCCAGTTGAGTATATCCTGCATCCTGAGTATGCGACGATTGGATGCGCCGTTATTGAGGATGACGAAGATCCATTCTGGCTAGAGGGTGATGGCATCGCTCATTACCTACGTAAGTTAGATGTGTCGAAGTGCAGGGTCGTTAGCCACAACGCGCTCTTTGATATGTCAATTCTGGCATATCGCTATCAGCTCTACCCAAGACTAAGCGTCGATACCATGAGCATGGCGCGTGCGCTTCTCTCTCACATTTTACCTGGTGGCTCTGTTAGCCTTGAGAAAGTTGGGCAGACACTCGGCGTCGGAGAGAAGGGCACTGCGCTGCAGAGCGTTCTTGGTATGTCGCTCGATGAGATCAAACAAGCTGGCAGATATAAAGCACTCGTTGAGTATGCACTCAATGATGTGCAGATGTGTCGGGGGATTTATAAGAAGCTCGTTAAAGATTTCCCACCAGAACAGTTCATCATTAATGACATGCTCATCCGCATGGTAACGCAACCGCAGTTTGTGATTAACCTAGATAAGTTACATGCGCACCTATCATCATTAGTCGCGCAGAAACAAAATTTATTAGATCGCATCGGCGTCGATAAAGAAGATCTAATGAGTAATGACAAGTTCGCGCTTGCGCTTCAAGCGCTGGGCGTCGAGCCGGTTAAAAAGATTAGTGTCAGGACGGGCGAGGAGACATGGGCGTTTGCTAAGACTGATGCGTTCATGTCTGATCTTGAGTTTCATGAGAACCAAGATGTGCAAGCACTAGTGGCTGCAAGGCTTGGGCATAAGAGCACGTTAGAGGAGACGCGCACGCAGCGATTTATAGATATTGCAAATGTAACGTGGGACGGCACGCATTCATGGATGCCGATACCATTACGATTTAGTGGCGCGCATACCCATCGCTTTAGTGGTGACTGGAAGATCAACGCACAGAACCTGCCGTCGAGAGGCGTCACATTATTAAGAGAGAGCTTAGAAGCGCCACCCGGTTATGTCGTCGTGACATGCGATGCTTCGCAAATTGAAGCGCGGCTAACGGCGTTTCTGTGTGAGCAGACTAATCTGCTTAAACAGTTCGAGAAAGGAGAAGATGTCTATTCAGTCTTTGCATCCGATATTTATGAGACGAAAGTAACGAAGCAAGATAAGGAGAAACGGTTCTTAGGAAAGACAAGTGTTTTAGGATTAGGCTTTGGCATGGGTCATAAGAAGTTCTTTCAAACTGTGCGCATCCAAGCTGCTGCACAAGGGCTTGATCTGCAGTTTGATGAGAATGAAGCCAAGCGTGTTGTGAACTTATATCGCAACAAGCACGCTAAAATTTATGAAACGTGGAGCAGTCTTAACGACGCGATCAACGATATGATGACCGGCCATACTGATGGTCGGACATTAGGGCCATGTGTTTTTGAGAAAGGAGCAATACGACTGCCATCAGGACTGAGGTTATTTTATCACGACATTAAGTGGGACAGTGAGTTCAAAACGTGGAGCTTTACCTATGGAGGTAAGAGAAAACATATTTATGGTGGTAAAATCCTAGAGAACATTGTGCAAGCTCTTGATATTATATGCGTCATGTCTGCCGCGTTAAGGATTAAGAAACGCACTGCACAATTTGGTTATAATTTAGCCCATCAAGTCCACGATGAAATTGTTTATGTCGTCCGTGAAGAACATGCAGACGAGATCAAACAAATACTTTTGGAGGAGATGGCGCGTCGTCCAGAATGGGGGGTAAATTTACCTCTCGCAGCGGAAGCAGGTATCGGACAGAATTATGCACAGGCTAAGTAAAATATTTTAGCCCAGGGGGGGGGGGGTAGTTTTATCCTTTATAAACATGGACTTATTACGCAATTATTACATGTTTATAACAGGATTACTACAACACAATTACTAGGCGTTAATTACAAACCGTGTAACAGTCTGCGTGTAGTTAAGTGATACTAAGAAAAACCCTTTTAATAGGTGCAACATGCAGTCTTCAGTTCTCAGACGGTTCGAGGAAGCAGAACCGCAACCTACGTCATTAGAAATCAAAACTAAAAAAATTGATGTCGCGGATGTCGCTGCGGCGTTACAATTATCCGTCGAGGAAAGTAAGTTGTTTATGTTGTTGCTGCAGCAGCATACAGTTACTATCCAAACTGTTGCGGATAAGCTAGGTAAAAACGGAAATAACACGCGCGTATTAAAAAAGCGCTTGCAAGAGAAACTGCTTAGACAGAATATACGCATCGGAAATTTATATGGCGGCATATATTTCTTATATGCCGAGGATAAAATTCGTGCGCGCGAAAACATTAACAAGTTTCGTGCTGCAACCCCGATTGACCTGTAGCGACTTGTTTCCTCCCCGCGCAGGTCAAGACTTGCCGGGGGAGTTTTTTGTGAGTGCTCCCCCGGTCTTTACCTAACAAGGTTAAACCATGACAGCGCCTAATCGTTTTGCTCCTAAGCCTGTTGTCCGACCGTTCTCATGGTCATACAGCAAGCTCAAGAACTATGAGACGTGCCCAAAGCGGCACTTCCATGCAGATATAAAGAAAGATTTCAAGGACGAGCTGGGCGATAACTTAATACTCGGCAACATGGTGCATGAAGCACTGGCGAATGCAGTTGCTAAAGGTATGCCGTTGCCAGATCGCTTCGCAAAGTATCAGCATTGGGTTGATCGAATTACCTCAGAAGGTAACGCCGTGATCCTTGTTGAGCAGAAGCTCGCCATCACAGAAAACTACGAGCCATGCGAGTTCTTTGCAAACAACGCTTGGTTCCGTGGCGTCGTCGATGTCGCCAAGATCATTGGGCCTGTGGCGCTCGTTGCAGACTACAAGACGGGTAAGATCGTTGAGGACAGCGTTCAGCTTGCACTCTTTGCGCAGCTGATCTTCGCGCATCATCCGTCAGTGCAGAAGATCCGCACAGAGTTTATCTGGTTGGCTGATAACGTCACCACCCGCGAAGATTTCAAGCGCACGGATATGCCAGAGTTATGGGCGTCTGTGCTTCCACGACTGGAGCCTCTCATCCAAGCACATAAAAACGGAGACTATCCTGCAGTGCCTGGATATCTGTGCCGCAAATACTGCCCCGTAACAATCTGCGCACATCACGGCGGGTAGCATGACGCCAGAAGGTAAAGTGAAAGCGCTCGTTAAGGACGCGCTGCGGGAGAATAATATTTGGTTCAATATGCCGGTGCCTGCCGGTTACGGCGAGCCGATGTTAGATTTTATCTGCTGCGTTCCATATCGAGACATTGGATTATTTTTAGCAATCGAAACCAAAGCACCAGGTAAGAAACCAACTCAAAGACAGGAGATCATGATTAATAAGATGCAGGCTGCAGGTGCAAAGGTATTTGTCATCGACGGGCCTGAAGGTGTCGCACAACTCAAACAGTGGTTACAACAAATCAAGGCGTTCTCAGATGGGCAACGAAGCTAAGATTGATTTTTATGCACCGATAAGAGTACCATTCGATCCGCGTATAGCTGGTCTATTTCCAGACGCTGTTACCCACGAAGGTAATCTGTATCTGCCGCATGATTTCTCAGCAACCAAGCTGCTGCGTCAGCTGGGTTATGAAGTCGATGCGCCTGTTCTCACGCAATATGAGTGGTGTGGCAAGACGCCATATGAAGTGCAGAAAAAGACCGTGGCGATGATGACGACAGAGCGCCGAGCTTATGTTCTTAATGGATTAGGCACAGGCAAGACGATCTGCACGCTATGGGCATATGACTATCTGCGCGAGCGTGGGCTTGCTAATAAGCTACTCGTTGTCGCGCCGCTCTCAACAATATGGTTCGTGTGGCAGAAAGAGATCTTCGAGAACTTCCATCATTTAGAAAGTCGCGTTCTGTTTGGCACAAAGACCAAGCGTCTCAAGATGCTCAATGAAGATGCAGATATTTATATTATCAATCATGACGGCATCAGCACTATTCTCGATGAGTTATCTGCACGAAAAGATATAAATGCCATCGTCATTGATGAGCTGTCTGTTTATCGTAACGGATCATCACAGCGCACAAAGACAATGCGCAAATTCACAAAAGATAAAGATTGGGTGTGGGGGCTAACGGGTTCGCCTATACCCAAAGATGTTACTGACATCTGGGGTCAGGCGACAGTCGTTAATCCTACGCTCGTGCCCAAATACTTCGCGCATCTACGTCAGGATCTTTGTTACAAGGCTGGACCGTACAAGTGGGCACCCAAGGAGGGGTCAGTTGAGAAAGCATTCTCAATGCTGCAGCCGAGCGTCAGGTTTTCACTCGATGATATTATTGAGTTACCTGAGCAGGTTATCAGATATGTTGAGGTGCCGTTAGGTAAGAAACAAAAAGAAGTCTACGCACACATGAGCACTAAAGCAGTTGCTCTTGTTGGTGAGAAGACAATCGACGCAATGAACGCAGGTGCTGCGCTTAACAAACTTCTGCAGATTGCGTTGGGCTGGGTCTACAACAGAGCAGGGGAGACAATCACACTTGATAATGAGAACCGTGTCGCAACAATCGTTGATAATGTTCACGCATCAGATCACAAAGTTCTTGTTTTCGTCCCTTTCAAATCAGCACTGGCTGGTCTGAGTGCAGCATTTGATGCTGAAGGAATTGAGCATTGCGTTGTCTCCGGTGACGTTCCAGCTGGAAAACGCAAAGAGATCTTTGCTGATTTTCAGACGACATCAAAATACAAGGCGCTGCTTGCACATCCGCAGTGTCTTGCACACGGTCTAACCCTTACAGCCGCAGACACTGTGATCTGGGGTGGGCCTGTTACGAACCTTGAAATCTTCATGCAAGCTAATGGCCGCATCACAAGATTGGGTCAGAAACATAAGCAGCTTGTATTGATGATCGGCGGCACGCAGGTTGAGCGTAAAATCTATACCGCTCTCGGTAAGAAGGAGAGCGTTCAAAATCATCTACTCCATCTTCTTGCAGAAGCATCGCAATAACCACGAGCATAACCTAAAGAGGTAATACCATGAACATACAAACTCCTGTTCCAACAATTAACTTCGGCAAATACATCGAGAAATATATCGCGCTTCGCGCCAAGAAGAAGGAAGTGCAGGACAGACACAAAGCAGAGCTTGCTCCATACAACGAGTGGCTTGAGAAACTAGAAGGAGAGTTATTGCGTGCGCTGGATGCAACAGGTCAGGACAGCGCCAAGTCAGAGTTTGGTACAGCGTATCGCACAACAAAAAAGTCCGCGTCACTCAAAGATCCCGCATTGTTTCTTGAGTTCGTTATCAAACAAGAAGCGTGGGATATGATGGATAAGAAAGCGAATGCAACTGCGGTGGAGGATTACATCGAGGAGCACGGCGTTGAGCCGCCCGGTGTTGAGTTTACGCGCAGCATAGAGATCGGCGTTATGTCTCCGAGAAAAAAGTAACAACGACAAAATAGGAATAATCAAATGGCTATAGTTCTAAGACAAGATTTCGGTGCAGTATCCTCAGTATTTGGCAATGCGATGGACGAAGCAGACGAGCTGGCGTCCGGCATTGTCGGTGGCTTCTCTGTATGGGGTTACAAGGGCAAGGTGTGGAGCATCAAGCGTGGCGGCACAGACACGGCGCTTGTTGATCAGAACACTGGCGATCCGATGAACAGCATCGAGCTGGTTCTCGTCAAAGCGTCCACGACACTCTCCAAGACATTCTATCCCGATGGTTACTCAGAGGGTCAGTCACTACGCCCAACATGCTGGTCTTCCAACGGCAGCATTCCCGACGCTGATGTCGAGAGCCCACAGTGCTCGTCCTGCAAGAAGTGCCCACACGATGTCTTTGGCTCGCGCATGACAGACAACGGCAAGAAAGCTAAGGCATGTCAGGACACAAAGCGCATCGCAGTTGTGCCGCTTAACGATCTGGATAATGACGCGCTCAACGGGCCGATGCTGCTTCGCATCCCAGCAGGCTCGCTCAAGGAGCTGCGCACATATCAGGATATGCTCAAGGGCAATCGCATCCCATACTTTGCAGTCGGCACGAGAGTGAGCTTCGATATTAAGGAAGCATACCCCAAGTTTCTCTTTAAGCCGATCCGTCCTCTCAAAGATGAGGAAGCATTAAAGATTTTAGAGTTACGTGAGGATGACCGCGTGGCTCGCATTCTCAATGAGGGTAGCGAGCATCGTGATGTCGAGGAGCAGGCTGTTCCAGGTATCGAGTTCGAGCAGCCTGCTCCTATAGCGCCTGTCGCAGTTGCTCCTAAACCTGCGCCTGTCGTGGCTCCAAAGCCAGCACCAAAAGCTGCGCCTGTATCTGCGCCTAAGTCTGCACCAAAACCATCTGGCATTGCTGCAGCTGTTGCTAACCCTGAGCCCGTCAAAGCTAAGGTCGCAGCCAAACCTCTTCCCAAGGTCGAAGCCGAGATCGTCGAAGAGGAGGAGAGTTACTCAGCACCTGCAACATTCGAAGCAGAGCTTGACGACGCGCTGGAAAATCTCCTCTAACCTACCAAGGTTACACCCACAAAAACTGACAGGGACGGCTGATCGCCCCTGTCACACTTATCTGTCGGCGGCGCGGAATGTTGGAACAGGCTAAAAATTATTTGTCTCGCGTTGTCCCGTGGACAGGCCAAGAGTTCGTTGGCCTACACTATACGATTTTAAAAGAGGGTATGTATAAGCCCGTGTGGCAGGGCAAGCCCGTCACCAATCTTAAAGAAGCGACCAATCAACTTGCGTGGTTACTCAAGCAAAACTATGTGCGCGACATCTATGTGAGTATGGCCTCGCAGAAAGAAGCTGGCACGAAGACAAGTAAGACCGGGCAACCTTTTAAAGTTGCAATACGCTCACGCGAGAACGCCGGTCATCTTAAATCTCTCTTTCTAGATATTGACGTTAAGGATGGCGGCTACGCTTCAACAACTGAGGCGGGCAGGGCTGTCGGGCAATTTGTAGCTACAATCGGACTACCCAAACCTAGCGTCGTTGTGGGGTCAGGTTCTGGCGGATTGCATGTGTATTGGACGTTAGCAAATGTGCTAACTCTGCAAGAGTGGCAACCTCTGGCTGATGCACTGTGCCGCGCTGCGCAGGAGCATGGGCTGAAGTTTGACAGCCAATGCACAGTGGACAGCGTGCGTATCCTGCGTATCCCCGGCACGCTCAACTGCAAGTTAGAAGAGCGCCGTCCCGTCACGCTCGAAATCATGCGGGACGAAATACCTAACGAGCTAGTGGTCGAAGCGTTACAGCCTTACATGGCGACACGCGTACATCTTCAAGACGTGACCTTTGCAGATGTTAATGATGAGTTAACGTCTGGCATGGAGACGCCAAGCGCAACCCCGCGCGATATCCATGCTGTCGCGTCAGTCTGTCCTTGGGTTAAAGACACGCTCGATACAAATGGCGTGAACAACGCAAATCCCCTTTGGTTTTTATCGCTGCGCATTGCGACATTCTGCAAAGATACAGATGACGTTGGGCACACACTGTCGTTAGGACATCACGGCTATCTGCATGAAGAGACGCAGATGGAGCTTGAACGCCTCAAGCGCGATAAAGAAACAAAGGGTATAGGGTTTCCATCTTGTAAAAAGATCTGCGAGAGCGGAGCGCCGCAGTGCGCTAACTGCCCCAATGTGTCACTTAATAGCTCACCCCTGTCGCTTGCGCCGCTTAACTCACCAAGCACAGCGCTTGTTCCCTCATTCAATAATCCCTTCCTGCCTGAAGGTTATCGGATGGACGCTATCGGGCATATCTGGAGTGATAATGTCGATGCTGATGGTGTCATCCATCCTGAGCGTGTGATCCCATTTGTGATTAGCGATCCGTGGACAACGCGGGTTGATGGCCGCTGGCATCTGCAGTTCACATCGACGCTCGCTGATGGGCTCCCAAACTTTGTATCAATGCGTGTCGCTGAGCTGACAACAAAAGACAGCATCGCTCGGTGTCTGGGCGAGCACAACATCACAATCCTAGTAACTCCGAAGGTGCAAAATTTCATGGTCGCATTTCTACAAAAGCTGCAGGCAGCGAGAGATGGGGTCGTCCAACTCGACTCATATGGCTGGAACTGGGACGACGCTGGCAAGTATGCAGGATTTACCTATGCAGGTAAATGTTACAGCACGAGAGGTGTGTCTCCCGCGCCACACCCTCATGAGACGTTGCTCAAGCTCTACAGCCCCAAAGGAGCAAGCGCGCACTGGCTGGAAGCAGCCAAGCTCATCACAAAGCAGAAGCGTCCGGCGCTCGATGCGCTCCTTGCTTGCGCATTTGCTGGGCCGCTTATCCGCCTTATCGGTGGTGACGTTGACGGTGTTGCGGTTGGCGGCATCTCGCGCGAGAGCGGTATCGGCAAATCAACAACGCTCAAGATCGCGCAAGCAGTATGGGGCAACCCCAACAAAGCGATGGCTGGTACAAAGGACACAGAGAACTCTGTGTTCAACAAAGCAGGTAAGATCCGCCACCTTCCTATTTTCTGGGACGAGATCAAAACTGCAGAGGAGACACGCTCCTTTGTGAGTATGATATTCCAGCTCACAGGCGGTAAGGAGAAATCACGCTCAAGTCGTGACGGCAGTTTGCGCGACCAGAAATCATTCAACACAATACTGGCTTACGCATCCAACGAGAGTTTGTACGACGCTGTGCTGCGCCAAACGACCGGCACAACTGCAGGACATATGCGTATGTTCGAGTTCGTCGTTCCTCAGATGGAAGCAACTCAGAAGACAAGCGCACTCAATAAGCTCGTTGGTGATCTTTATGAGAACTACGGACACGCTGGCGCAGTCTACTCAGAGTATATCGGCAAGAATTATCAGAACATCCACGATCTCGTAGAGAAGACACGCGCTTCATGGGAGAAGCTCGTAAGCGCAGATACAGATGAGCGCATGTGGGTCGTTGCGTGTACGACAATGATAGCTGGGGCGCACATTGCTAACCTATGTGGGTTAACTGAGTTTGATGAGAAGGGTCTGCGCAAGTTCCTGCATACTGAGTTTATGCGGATGCGTGAGACAAAAAAAAC
>Ga0208383_1000237_pt1 | contig 10718 bp, 18 predicted proteins | sample CryBogCBE10Sep07_FD_184588 | JGI IMG/M metagenome (GOLD analysis project Ga0208383, IMG submission 184588) | Freshwater microbial communities from Crystal Bog, Wisconsin, USA - CBE10Sep07 (SPAdes) | ecosystem: Environmental > Aquatic > Freshwater > Lake | place: Crystal Bog, Wisconsin, USA...
CTTAAATACGCTGTGGATAAGCTTGGCGAAGTAACCGCTAAAGGACATAAGGTTCTTGAATTTGGTGATATCAAACTTACCAATCAACGTAAAGAGTCTAATCCTCTTGATACAGAGGTCGCTACAGAAATCCTTAATAAGCACGGCTTATACAAAGATTGCGTAGAAGTTATTGAGCAGTTAGACCAAAACGCGATTTTGGTTGCATATCAAAAGGAACTGTTAACAGAAGAAGAGATTGACTTGATGTTCCCTAAAAAAGTCTCATACGCATTTTTGGTAGGATAATGCCTGACGACATTATTGACTCCGTAATTTCGGACTTAGACAACTTCTACCCAGGAAGTAAGCGCAAACGCCGTACCCCTGAGGTAGTGGTAGAGCGCCCCCAAGTTTCCTGGGATGCTAAGCCGTATGTCAAAACCCTGCCTAACGGCAAAGAAGTTGAGATGTTTACGGTAGGTGCTTTGGCAAATGCCTTAGGTCGCCCTTTTATTACCGTCAGAAGTTGGAATGAAAAAGGGTATTTACCTAAACCCCCGTACAGACTTCCTACTAAGAAGAACAAGAACGGTGAAGACCATAAGGGTCGCCGTTTGTATAGCCGAGCAATGATTGAGGCAGCAGTTGCCCTTTTTGCTCAATTTGGAGTTCTCCATGTCAGTCGTATAGACTGGAGCACACACCGACAGCTCACCATTGAGCTGGCCGAGGCTTGGACCAAAATCCAAGCAGAAGAAACAACAACAACTAACTAAGGATAAAAACACAAATGGCAATTCAACAACAGGAAGACTTCATCCCACAGGCGGATGAGTTCTCAACAGAAAACATCGCAAGCACCTTGGAAGACCGTCCTTCATCCGCTACCGATTCCGTTAAGAGTGGTTGGGGAGCAGCAGAAGAAACATCAAAGCCTAAAGAATACGCAAAAGACTTTACAGTCACCGAAACCGCACAGTTGGTCAAGTTCCTCGATGAGGGTGGCCCACACGCAGTTTACAGCCAGCATTGGCTTGATAAGAAGGATGGACAGAAGTCTTACGTCTGCCTTGGAGCAGGTTGCCCACTTTGCAAGCTCCCTGACCCAGAAGCAAGTAAGGTTGCTAAGCGCTATGCGTTTTCTGTTGTAGTTATCGCAGATGACGGCACAGCAGTCCTCACAAAGCTAAACGCTGCACCAAAACTTTTCAGTTCTCTGCACGCTGCAGAGCACTCACCAGCAGGACCTTTGACTAAGAACTACTGGTCATTGTCCCGTCGTGGTTCCCTTCAGAGCCTTGTATTCACCGTTACTCCAGTTAAGGGTCGTGACCTTATGGAAGATTACGGAATTGATGAAGCCAAGGTACTAGAGCAACTTGCAACCATGAAGCCTTTTGAGCCTTCATCACTTCGCCGTTCTTCAGTTGAAGAACTAACCGAGATTGCATCGGCACTGCTCTAAACAACGAGATGTGAAGTGGCTAGGCGTAACCCACCCCCTACGTCTAGCCCCTTCGCCTTTAAGGGGGATTTATGAATATCATTACAACTAAAGAGCAACTTGATGAAATGGTTGCCTATTACTTAAAGCAAGATGCGTTTGCATATGACCTTGAAACTGTTGGTCCACAACGTGGAGTTACCGTTGTCAATGAAGTCCTATGGATTTCATTAGCCACACATGGTCGTGGAGACGTTATTCCTTTGGGACATCCAAATGGTGAGTTTAAAGAGTTAATTCGTCCACTTAAGTTAACAGGTGAGCGCCGTAAGGCTGCTGGACTGCCACTTCGTGACCAGGACTATTCGATTGACGATAAGAAGGCTACGACCACATTTGGTCCACCACCTGAGCAACTACTGCCTGCAGAGGTTTTCGCTGCACTTAAGCCTTTGATGTTTGGTGAAAACCGAACACTTGTAGGTCACAACCTTATCTTTGATTTAACTTCTATTGCTAAGTATTACGATGGCCAATTCCCTATAGGCCCTTATTTTGACACCATGATTGCCTCATTCTTGTACGATAACAAGAACAAGAACAAGTGTGGCCTTGACGATTGCCTAGCCCGTGAGTTTGGTTTCCATATGGTCAAGGGCGTAGGTAAAGAGGTTGAGAAGTACGCCTTTAGTACCGTTGCTAAATACGCCTATCTTGATGCTAAGTACACCTTCATGCTTTATAAGAGTGTCCTACAGAAGAAGCTTGAAGAAGGCAACCTAGTTAACGTGATGAACCTTGAGATGGGTGTCCTTAAAGTCCTATGCTATATGAAGTTGGCTGGCGCCCCTATAGACACTGAGCAACTGTTTGACTTACACGCTCAACTAGAGATTGATATTGAGAAGGCTAGGTCGGATATCTACCGTATTGCGGGCAAGGTGTTTAACATCAATTCCAATCCTGAGAAGCAAGCCATTCTTTACGGTAAGAAGGAGGATGGCGGTCAGGGACTTAAGCCCAAGGTTTTAACACTTAAGGGAAAGACCAAAGAGTCTGAAGGAATTCCGTTAGAGACTTCCGATTACTCCGTATCCTCAGAAGCCCTTGAGTATTACCGTGAGTCCAATGAATTAGCTGCAGCAATTCTGCATTATGCAGACCTCAATAAATTGCTTAGCACCTACGTAATTCCGTATCTTGGTGGCGATGTTACGCACACCGTAAGTGGTAAAACCAAAACGGAATACAAGGAAAGCCTGCTTATTAACGGCAGAATCCACTGTGACTTTATTCAGCATGGCGCAGAGACAGGTCGTTTCTCAAGCCGTAACCCAAACTTACAGAACGTACCAGCACCCCATACCTCACACGGTAAGGCTATCCGTAACCTGTTTTTTGCCCCTGAGGGTTACAAGCTTGTGGTAGCCGATTACTCGCAGATTGAGCCACGCGTTATCGCCTCGATGTCTAAAGACCCAATTATGATGAAGAACTACATTGAGGGTGGGGATATTTACACCACCATCGGTGACACCATGGGCGTAGACCGCAAGGCTGGAAAGGTGCTCGTTCTATCTATTGCCTATGGCGTAGGACCTGACAAGATTGCTAAGCAGATTGGCTGTAAGTTAAGCGAGGCTAAAACCCTCTTGGATGACTTCAGCAAGAAGTTTAACGCCATTAACAAATACCGCCTCATGGTGGTCAACAGCACCCGTCAAAAGGGGTATGTAACCACCATATTAGGCCGTAGGCGTTACCTGCCAGAGATTAACTCCAAGAACTTTGGAGACAAGGCTGGAGCAGAACGTCAGGCGTTTAACACCCGTATTCAGGGCTCTGCAGCCGATATTATGAAACTTGCCATGATTAGGGCTCAGGATATGATTCCTAAAGAGGCCAAGCTCCTCCTTACTGTGCACGATGAACTTGTGACCCTTACTCCCGATAATAAGGCTGAGGAAACCGCTGAGGCTATTCGTGAGGCGATGGAAGGTATTAAGTTGCTTGATGTACCATTGCTGGCAGACGTCAAGATTGTCCAAAGATGGGGGCAGGCTAAATGAGTTGGTTTAGAGATAGGTTCTTTGGTCCGCCCTCAGAACCTACACGTACTGAAATCCCATTCAGCACAGTTACCCGTTGGTCTTTGTATGACCTTGCGCTTGAGAACCCAAATAGAATCGCTGTTGATATGGGGCTAAACCCTGTAAGCGATGAGGGTCATCAGAAAGAACGTGAGGATAGTGAAATTCGGCTTAGTAACCTCAGGCCGTTATTGCCCTTTATAGATATCGCAGCAGAGATAAATGGGCGCATCTTTTCTAGTGTTCAATTATCTGAGATAGAAAAACTTGACATTGAAGTAGACATAGAGGATGAGCAAATCGAGACTATGATTGCCTTCTTCAAGTCTATTTCTACATCCGCTCTTATTGTGGCGTTTTCAGCAGCTTTACAACTTGATTTGATTCATTCACATGTCGCTACGGAGGAATACGATGGCCAGTAATTGGTGGGCAAATAAGATAGGTGCACCCCAACCACAAGCACCTGTTTACCAGCCAGCACCCGTTTATCAACCACAGGTACAACAACCTGTATACCAACAACCTGTTCAACCGCAGAACTACCCACCAGTTCAACAGCAAGTCCCACAAGGACCTCGTTGCCCTGAATGCGGTAGTGGTAACTACGGTGGACAGTTAGATGAAGCGCGTGGAATGACAGCAAAGTCAAGGTGCTATGATTGCGGCTACCCAGTACGCCAGTCTGCATCAGGCATGGGTAAGGGTATCGTTGGGCAGCGTCCTAGCGGTGGAACAGTAGCACCAGCACGACAAGTTGCAACAGGCAGCGGATACAATCCAGGAACAATCATCGGAAAGATTTAATGACTACTATAAATCCAGAATTACTCAAAGTAATCAATAAGATTAACAAGAAGTTTGGTGAAGACACCATCATTCGTGGTGAGGACATCATTGACGTACATGGACGTATGACTACAGGGTCATTGTCTTTTGACGTTGCACTCGGAGGCGGATGGCCTGTTAACCAGTGGCATGAACTTATTGGCGAAGAGTCCAATGGTAAGACTGCCGTTGCACTTAAGACCGTCGCTGCCAACCAAGAGCGCGACCCAGAGTTCACCACAGTATGGGTTGCTGCAGAGGAGTGGGTTCCATCTTATGCAGAGATGTGTGGCGTAGATTTGTCACGTGTATTTGTTATTTCGACCAATGTTATGGAGCAAGCGTATGAAGCGGTCATCGAAATCGTTGAAAGTAAGTCTGTTGATTGCGTTGTTATTGATAGCCTTCCTGCCCTCATTCCTAGCGCAGAAGACGAGAAAGAAATGGATGAGGCAACCGTAGGTCGAGGAGCACTCCTCACCAACAAGTTTTTCCGTAAGATTGGCAAAGCATCTAAGCGCTCCCTTACAGAGGCTGAGCGCCCATTTATCGGCCTAATGATTAACCAATGGCGTGACCGCGTAGGTGTTATGTATGGCGACCCACGCACTACTCCTGGAGGTAAGGGTAAGAATTACGCCTACTTCACTCGTGTAGAAGTTAAGCGAGACGATTGGATTGAGGCAGGAACAGGTAAGGAGGCCTACCGTGTAGGCCAAACCATCAAGGTAAAGACCTTGAAGAACAAGTCTGCCCCACCTTCACAGACCGCATTTATGGACTTTTACTTTGGTAGCGGTGGCATTGTTGACCGTGGTCAATACGATTTTGCTAAGGAAATCGTGGCTATGGGCATCATTAACAAGGTCATTACCAGAGCTGGTGCTTACTACCGTTACACAATTAACGGTGAGCAGCGTCAGTGGCAGGGCGCAGATGCCCTTCTAGCGTCTATTCGTGAGGAGCTAGACCTTAAAGAGGCCCTAGAACGCGATGTTCTAGACTCCATCAAGGCTGGCTCTAAGTTTGTAGCCGAAGATACTGATGAGGAGTGAGGGTCAGAAGCAATCACGTAAGCACGAGGACCGCCTAGCTAAAAAGCTGGGCGGTAAGCGTACTGCTGGTAGTGGTGCTTTTTGGAGCCGTAAAGGGGATGTACGAACCACAGATTGGCTTGTAGAGCATAAGTGGACGGGTAAAGCCTCCTTTAGCCTTAAAGCCACTGTCTTGGAGAAAATTGTTAACGAGGCTATCTTGGATAGCAGAATGCCCGTTTTAGGCATCAGCCTTAACGGACAGAATTACTGCCTAGTCCTAGAGGACGACCTTATAGAGATGCGCGATACGATTAAGGGACTTAGGTCTAAAGAAATTTTGTGATAAACTTATAGCCTCTGGGAGGGGATAGGACTACCCTATTACCCCCAGGAGCATCCTTGTACGAAGACGCAGGACATAACGAAGGCTGGCGTAGCCGAGCTAAGTGCAGTGGTCGTGATACCAATGAATGGTATCCACCACGCGATAAGGCTAAGTACAAATCCATCGCAGATAAGTCTAAAGCCGTGTGCTTTGGTAGAGATGGTGCCCCTGTATGCCCTGTTCGTTTGCAATGTCTTTTATATGCCGATAAGATTGATGAACAGCACGGCATTTGGGGTGGCCTTAGTCATCGTGAACGTAACGCGCTTAAGAGAAAAGCTGCTAAGGTAGGGCTTTCATTAGAAGAGTGGGTAACAACGCATGACACTAAAGGCAGGAAAGCCTAGCGGCAACTTAAAGAAGTTTCTTGATGCAGGAAAGAATGACTCAAGAGTACTTAAGTCTGTAGAACGGTACGTTCTTACTAAGCCTGTTGATAATTCGCGTTCATCCACCGTATTACACCCGTCTGCAATGGTTAAAGACGATTGGTGTCATCGCAGTTCATACTTTCAACTACTAGGGTTTCCACCACCTCCTAGTAAATACAAGGCAAGCCTTAGTCAAAAGCGTGTGTTTCAACTAGGACATGACATCCATGCGGGTTGGCAAAACATCTTTAAAGAGATGGGTAACCTTTGGGGTAAGTACTACTGCCCAGATTGTAACGATACCTTTATGGGGCTACCTTCAGACCATAAGATAGATTCAGCTAAGTTGGTCTACAAAGAAGTACCATTGGTTTACGAACCACTACGTATTGCAGGACATGCAGACGGTATCCTCGTAGGTTTGGGAGACCCATTACTTTTGGAAATTAAATCGATTGGTGCAGGAACCTTTAGATTTGAAGCGCCCGATATGATGGCTAAGTACGATGGTAATTTGGACAAGATGTGGGATAACCTCAAAGCCCCATTTATGACGCACATTATGCAGGCTGGTTTGTACATGAAACTAGCAGAGTTAGCTAACCTTGAGTACCAACCACAAGAGTCGGTATTTATTTACGAAAATAAGGCTAACCAACAAAGCAAAGAGTTTGTTATTGCTAAAAGCGATTTTGGCCTAACCCACATTTTGAATGCTGCAGAAATGATTGTAGAATCAGTAGAGAAGAAAACGCCACCAGCGTGCAATATAAACGCCACTTCTGGCTGCTATCAATGTAAGGGGTACGACAATGCTTGAACTAAAAGTCGAAGGGTACAGCGATACCGTCCTTAACCTACTGGATGCTCAAGGGCTAAAGGTTGCACGAAACCTAGATATGGATTTGCCCCATATTCCTGAGGACATTACATCTATAGATGCTGCAGAACTTATGCACCTAGCATCCCAATACATTGAATACCGAGGGTTCCTAGAGACTCAGGTAGCCCTTGCTAAGAACGCTGAGAAAGAGGCTGAGGCCAGCTACGACCAACTGGTTAACAGAAAAACCTTAGAACTAAGCACAGGCAAGAGCACAGAGAAGGCCACTATCCTCAAGGCATCCGTGGCTGTTGACCCTAGCGTAGAAGCCCTACATAGTGTGTTTCTACAGACCCATATGTACCGCAATACCCTAGAGTCCTATCTAGATAAGATTGATGCGTACCACTGGTTAATCAATAGTGAGGTAAAGCGTCGTAGCGGATACACGGCTGTTAATCGTTACACAGCATGAGTGTAAAGAAGTTTCAACAGGGAACCATAACTGGACAACCTGTGTGGCTTGGTATTGACCAGTCTTATAGTGGCTTTGCTATAACGGCGTTTAACACCAACGGGCATTACACAGAGGTATTTAAATCAGAAAAGCGTGGAATTGACCGACTTAGGGATATCCAAGCTTTTGTTATGGACTTCCTCGTAAAGTTTGACCAAATTAACGACGTGGCTATGGAGGGCTACGCTTTTGGCTCACAGATGGCAAATATGCTTGGAGAGCTGGGCGGAATGGTCAAGTTGACCCTTTTAGACTTTGGCATTTACCCGCTTATAGTCCCGCCAACTAACCTCAAGAAGTTCGTTACAGGTAAAGGGAATGGTGTTCCTAAGAGCCAAATGCTACTGTATGTTTATAAGAAGTGGGGAGTCGAGTTTACGGATGACAACGCAGCCGATTCCTATTCTTTAGCTCGTCTTGTATCGGGAATGACAGGCCTTGCATACGAAAAAGAGGTGTACGATAAGCTGCAAGACCCAAAGTTTAGGGAGAAGTAATGATTAAGAGATTTTATTCAGCCTCCAAATACCGAGCACTTACACAGGATAATTATGCTTTAGAGGTACTGCTGTCTGAAGCACAAGATGAAAGAGATGCTTGGAAACGTGCTGCAGAAGCAGCTAAAGAAGACTTACGTATGTGGCGTGGAAAGTACGAGTTGTCACAGGCAACTCCAGAGGTCAAAGCCGATACAGAAGCAGCGTTTAAGCGTGGCGCTATGTTTGCAAAACAGCAAGCTTTACAGAACGTTATGATGATGCTTACAGGACTTGATGTAAAAGAGGAACAAGATGTCTAAAGACTCCTACGGCTTACTTATGCAGTTAAAGGCTGCTAAAGATGAGGTAAAACGTTTAGAGGCAGAATATCGAAAGATATGTGCATGCAATGAGCGTATTCCAGGCACTGAAAGTTTGCCATTCAACGTGTACACAAAGACACACAAAACATGTGACTACCACACAGTTAGGGTAATGAACTATGCCAACGTATGACTTCGCCTGTGTAGCGTGCGACATTCAGATAGAGCGTTACTTTACTTTTAATGAAGAGCACCGTGTAGAGTGCGAGAACTGTGGAAATCCCATGGTTAAGGTTATGACAGCAACACCAGCCCACTTCAAAGGTGGGGGATGGGGAGCCTCGTAATGAGTGCGTTTTATATCAATGACCAAGCATGGGCATCACAACTTCAGCGGGATTTAGACGAATACATGATGCGCCTTCAGGATAGTGTAGACGAGGACACAGACTTTGAGACCCTTTCAGGTCAACCATACTGTGGCTGCTCTGATTGCTACTGGCGTGAGGTCCTGTGCTTTGTCACCCCTAAGATAATGGAAGCCCAACTAGATAAAAAGATTGAGCTCCCCCACAATGTCGCTTGACCTTAGAGACCCCGACCGTCCATTAGAGGTGTGCTCCTGTGGCTCGCTTCTATGGAAGGTTCAGGCTATGTTTGAAGATGGGGAGATTTCCCTATATATGTTGGACATGGAATGCGCCCTTTGTGGCAATTTAGCCACTGCCCCAACTCCGATTGACAGTTTAGGCTGAATTTTTGCGCCTAGTTCCTCATACTTTGGGGGTATTACTACTTCGAGCATAATGAGGAACTAAATGTCAGAACAAGAAGAGACCGACGTCCTACGCGTAGGCGCAGGAAGTAACCCTCAAGCTGTAGCATCAGCGATTGCCCATGCTATCTATGAAAAGCGCACCTGCAAGCTTCGTGCCGTAGGCGCTGGAGCAGTCAATCAAGCCACCAAAGCCATTGCCATCGCACGCGGTTATACCGCGCCACGAGGCCTAGATTTGGTATGCGTGCCTGGTTTTGCCAGTATCAAGAGCCATGACGGAGACATTTCCGCCGTTGTATGGACTGTAGAAGTACGTTAAGACTGTTATTCTGTAATAACCCCCTTTGCAAAGGAAACTAAATGAAGACAGATTCAAAGAAGAACCCAGCACCGCTGGCCCCTATTTCTACGGCTCCAGGAAACGCAGCACCTCATACTGTTGCTAAGACAGAGAAGGGCACCCTTGTTAAAAAGAAGGGCGCACAGGCTGCTGACCCAACTCGTGAGGCAAAGCCATCACGCAAGCATGTCTTAGAGCGCTCAGGTGCTCGTTACGGCATCCGCGTAGGCTTCCAAAAGCAGGTTGCACCAGAAGCAGGAGAAACCCAAGGTAATGGTCGCATCCTTCCAGCTGCAGTTAATCGCAGCACACCTAACTTTAAGTCAGGTATGGTCGACTAAGTTTTGCAGAAATAGCTCCCCACCGTCCGCAAGGATTGGTGGGGTTTTTCTTTGCATCTATTTGGATAAACCCTCAACATGTGGTTGAATATACTCGTGGAGAATAAGAAGAAGACTTGTTCATACAAGACTTGGGTAGAAACACTAAGCGATGAAGACCGCCAAGGTGTTGAAGAAATACTGGCCTCAGACGCATCCACTGCAAGTATCCATAGATTTTTACAACAAAAGTTCAACATTGGGTTTGGACTTACCGCCTTTAAATTTCACAGAAAACATTGGTGCTCATGTCTTTAAAAGATGACTTCGATAAATTTGTTAAAACAGGCAGAGAAGGTTCGGATAGTGTAACTAAGGGTGTGCCAGAAGCATGGCGCCCACGTTCTGAAATTGGAACTGATGGCGGGTTCATTGTTGGTAATCCGCGCCCAGATGGAAACACACCTGGAGCAGAAGAGCTACTAAGAGAAGCAGGACTAGACCCAGCAGAGTGGGCTGTGGTATCCCATCGCCGTGGTCGTTGGCAAAAGTGGGACGGGGAATGGCTAGAGTCATTCCGAGTAAACGTAGTGCCAGCAACAGGCGTTAACGTAGATTATGACGCTCAAGCGCTAATTGAGATGATTAATAAGTGGAAGCCAACTGGCAAGGTAAATGACTTTGAGGGAGATTTAACCTCCGTATTTAGCGTTGGTGATACCCAGTACGGTAAGGATGATACGCCAGCAATTGTTAATCGTATGCTTAATGCGATTAACGAGTCGGTAGAGCATCAAAAGAACTTGCAGAAAAAGTACAGGATTGGTCAAATTGCATTGCCACAACTTGGCGACTGCATTGAAGGTATGACCAGCCAAAAGGGTAAAGTAATGGGTCGCCACGATATTGGTGTATCCCAACAAGTACAGGTTGGCCGTCGCGTTTTGATGGCACAGATTAAGGCAATGGCACCGCTTGCATCAAAGATTATTGTTCAAGTA
>Ga0208383_1000243_pt1 | contig 10551 bp, 11 predicted proteins | sample CryBogCBE10Sep07_FD_184588 | JGI IMG/M metagenome (GOLD analysis project Ga0208383, IMG submission 184588) | Freshwater microbial communities from Crystal Bog, Wisconsin, USA - CBE10Sep07 (SPAdes) | ecosystem: Environmental > Aquatic > Freshwater > Lake | place: Crystal Bog, Wisconsin, USA...
CTCTACTAACTGTTTGAATGCGTCCAACATATATTTCTCCTCGGGCTTATTTTAGACCTTTGATAACCTGAAGTACTGCTTCTTTCAGGTATTTCTGGGCCTTTGGATCTTCTTTTACTTCTTGTGCAACCTTAAACGCTCTTGCTCCGCCACGGGCATTCATTAAATGCTCATAGACAGGAGTAGGATACGCACCAGGTGCACTGGGTTGAGCAACTACGTCCACTGTGATTATCTCAAAATCAGATACATGGCCGTTCATGTCGTTGACATTGCCACTACCACGAGAACTTACGCCAAGTTTTACTCCGCTTTCAAGCATAGTACGAACTAAGTTACCCATTGGCGTTGGAAGGATCTTCATCTTTCCATAACCGTTCGGACCTTCCATCCACATCTGTGTTATCATATGGGACACACGATCCAAGTTTACTTTTAGGTCATCTGGATGATCAACTTCGCCTAGCACTGAGTAACCATTCTGTATCTGGTCGTTCAGTGTCTTCACAGCACGTTCAATTTCGTCTACAGGGTAGACACGTTGATTCGCGTTGCGGATCCCACCTTGGATGGCGATACCTTTTAGGTAAAGGCTCTTTCCATCCTTGTCGTCACTCTCGAGTATGACTCCAGCTTGATCGAAACTTAGGTGTTCACGTAGGTAGCTTAGTTGCATCCGGGTTCTCTAATTATAGCTTTTTCAAGAAAGGCTTATCATGGCTTACAGATGTCTGACCTGCTAGTTCACCTGTCCCGCTGCCAACTGGCTTCGGAGCCTTGTTGTTGCTTGGATAACCACTACCTTGTTTGTTTAATGCGGCACCGTCTTTCATCTTAGCTGTTGAGCTACCTGCGATGTTCTTTTCAACACCTTTAGTATACTGCTCACTGCTTTCTGGATTGATACCTTTTGTTACTTTGTTAGGGCTTGTACCTGTGTTCTTTTGACCTTCTTCGCTGCCTTGTGCTAGATTTTTAGCATTTGCACCTGAAGTTGGCTTACCTGAACCAGAACTTATAGGGCTTTTACCTTCTGTTGGTGCTGGAAACTGCTCACCTGTATTAGCACCTAGGTATTGACCCTGTGTCTTCTGTGAGTTCTTGTCCCAGTCGTTACCAACCTTTTCACGATATTCACGAGTGATACGACGGTTTTCCATTGTAGGCATACCCATCATTTCATCTTGACCATCTTCTTCGCCTTCTTCGTCGTCAAACTCAGAATCCATATCCATGTCGCCATGCTCTGAACCTTGTGCTTGCTCTAGTTCTGCAAAGGCAGCTTCTAGTTCTTCGATAGCATTTTTGATGTCCATCATAGCAGAATCTTCGTCGCCTTCTTCGTCGCCGTGCTCTGCACCAACTTCCATACCTAGTGCGTCAGTTGGATCATGTTCGTCGCCACCCTGGAAGCCATCATCTTCCTCGTCCATTTCATAAGCATCTTCTAGCTCTTCTTCAGACTCGTCCATTTCTTCTTCCATAGACTCGTCCATTTCTTTGTCTTCGTCTTCCATAGACTCGTCCATTTCTTCATCGGCCATTTCTTCTTCGGCGATAAGGTTCTCGTAGATGCTTCGTGATTTTTCTACCACGATATCGTGGAAAAGCTCATTGGCTTTGTCCATTTCTTCATTAACTAGATAGTCTAGTAGTTGTTCAAACTTTGTTGACATTGTAAAATTCTCCTTAATTGGTAGCGGCAAGGCTGTATTATATTTACAGTTATGTGACAATACCTGTGCGAAACAGGCCTAAAACGAGCCTTTTTGTTTGATCTACTCAAAAAATCAAATCATTTTTTTGAGTTTTTGTTAAAAATATTTAGTTTCTAGGCAGATATTTTAACTGACTACATAATGCCAAGGCATAATTCAGTGTATCTAGGCACAGCGTCTTTGGTATCAGTGTTGTTTAATAGATGGTAATCTGCGCCCGATAAGGATACTTTCCTTGTATATCTATGCGGGTTTTTGATATGCGCGGCCAGTACCCAGGTATTATATAGGATCGTTCTATCCACGGTCGCAGTCTGTATTTCAAACTGATCTGTTCGCATAGAATCAAACAAGGAGCCCGTATAGTTCTTGAGATCACCAAAAACTACAGGGTTTATGGTATCCCATAATAGGTCTGTGACCGTATGACTGTAGTGTACTCCATCGCCTAGCGGTACATTGGGTGTTGATTGATAGTTAGGACTAATGTATTCGTAGAATCTACTCGCATACCCTATACGATTCTCACCGATATCCCGATCTACACAGTCAATGAAGGCTCGAGAAAATATATGTTTCATAATATTCCGGGTTATCGCACTGCCGTAATAAGGATACTGGGGAACAAATTGAACATCATGTACTGCGGGCGGTGTGCCCCAGACGACTATCTTTTCTAATCCATATAGATCTGCTGTGGTTTTCAGGGCCTGATAGAAGTCTTCTACACGTTTCTGTATGTAGGCTTCCGGAGATACGGTATTTTCGGGTATGTGTTTCCACCAATGTGCCCTTATATCCAATCCGCCCAGACTTATGACTGCATATCGGACATGAGGTATGTGATACTTAAAGAATTTAGTCAGTGATGAATGAGGCTGTCCTGCCAGTTTTATGTAGTCTAGTGCTGTAGAAACTCTCGTATAGACAAACTCTGGAGCTAGATTTCTTAAGGCTAGTGTGCCCGAATCACCTATTAAGAGTAGACTTGACATCTATACTATACTGGAGGCTGTCCTTCTGCTGGAGGAGTAGCATACATAGTACGTATCAGTCCTAGTTCTTCTGTTTTTTCTTTTTCACGAGCATCGCCTGCCTTGCGTAGACTATTCAACATCTCTAGCGTAAGGCGTGTTTTACGTAGGTCTTTTTTACGCAGTATGCTGGTGTCGTGCTGGCTCAGATAGCGATCATCTTCAACAGGATCTGGGTGCTCACGATCGAAACTTAGGAACTCTCTTAATAACATAGTAGTGTATTTACCAATTATACCGGTGGAGGTGTAGGTGATGTAGTGCCAGGTTCTGGCATGCTTCCGGGTAATCCGCCTGCTTCGGCGCCAGGTTCTCCCGGAGGCGGAGCTGAGGTCATGCCGCCGAGACTGGATAGATCTCCTCCCATGCCGTTGGCTGTTATACCCACTGATCTAAGTTCAGCACTGGCTGACAGTTTATTGTCAACGTCGATGTTTTCTTCTTTCCATAGCTTTTCGTTTTCTGCTATTTCTTCTGAGGTTAATCCTAAGAATCGTTTCAAGGCAAATCGCTTGCTCATCATGGGTATAGCTACCATAGTGCCAAAGGTGTTGACACGAGCTGTGTCCATTTCTGCCTGGCGATATGATGCGAAATTCTGCGGCGGATTGAATTTAAGGTCGAATATGTTAGAGTCAATATTGATACCTTTAGTATGTAGGTATAGCTTGAACTCAGAATCGAACGGGCCATTTATGAGGCTTTGTAGTCTTTCGCAGTATTTGTTAAATCTGAGTTCTTGTATATAGGCAGTTCCAACCCTTCCATCATTGAAATTACTACCACCATCATCTGAGCCAGTAGGCAAGTAACTGCTAGGAATACGTAGAGCACGAAACAGCTTATTAGTAAAATACTTAAGATCATCTATTTCTCCTAGGTTCTGTCCACCCTGTAGGATTTCTACCTTACTGCCTCTACCTTCTGCTGTCTGAGGGAAGAAGTAATCCTCATTGATCGATAGCGGATTGTAGCTGGCATCAACTACTGATTGGCTACCGCCGGTAACGCTAGGGATACGGCGCTGATTGACTTCATTTTTCACACGTTCTACGAAACTCATAGCTAGGTGTGAGGGCATATTGCCCGTGTCTATATAGAAAACTCTGCGTTCCGGTGCACGTTGCACACGATAGATGATGATAGAGTCTTCTAACAGTTCTTTCTGTTTGAATACCTTGAATATGCTTTCCATTAGACTGTTGCCAAAGGGAAAATTGTTGTCTAGGCCTTCTGATAGGCTGATGTGTACTACATGTCGGGCATCTATGGCGTACTGATTTTGATTTTGACTGAATCTGCTGGAGTTGGCTGTGGTAGGAAAACTACCAACCATGCCCCGTGATCCGCCCGCACCGCCCTGTCCTGTTCCATATCCGCCACCGAACTGACTGCCGCCGCCCTGCATGTTGCTGGGGTTTATGGCTGTAGTGGCCAATGTTTCTAGATTAGGATTGAAGTCTCTGATGTGATACTGCTCAGGTTTTTTACCTTCTGATTCGTTTACGATGATCTTGTCTACCTTAGCTGGATCTACATACATCCAGCTCTGTGTTTCTGGGTCACGTACAAAGAACACATCGCCGTATTTGAATGCGTTACGCACTATCTTGAATATTCGAATGTCAAATTTATTCTGTTTGGTCCACTGCTGTAGATATTTTTTAATGATAGTGATTTCAGCATTAGTAGCCTGTTCTTTGAAGAAGACCTGGAACGGTGTACCGTTCTCCATATTATTCTGTGTGCAGAATTCAGCTAGGATATCCAAGGCCGCATTGACTTCACTGTCACTGTCCATGGTATCATACTGCCCGTAACGCTCTAGACGATTGGGGTGACCTGCATAAACATCAGGTAGGTAGCTAGAGTAATTAGTACGACTAGCGTGAGCACCACCGCCCATGCTTCCGCTGATTGGACTCATCTGTCCATTAGTTGCTACAGGAGTGAAGTATCTTTTCCAGGCCATATTTTAATATATTCCTTGCCACCAGCTACGACCATCTAGTTTTTTGGCCGCATTTTCGGTATTATTAGCAGTTTCTCTCATTACATTGAGAATCTTATCCATAGTAGTATTTAACCTATTGACACCCTCTAGGAGATTTTCTTCACTAGTCTTGACTTTAGCTTCTTTGATTTTTTCTTCATCTTGTTTCTTTTTGCGAGCCTCTTCTTCGGCAGCGGCCTTGATAGTATCAGTAGTGGCTAGGCTTTCGCCTGCTTTTTTTCCTACAGATTCTCCAAAGAACCCGCCAACAATACCACCTATTCCTGCTCCTATCGCTGTTCCTAAAATAGGCACCACGCTACCAATGGCGGCTCCTGCTAGGGCTCCTGCTGCGGCTCCTCCTAGAGCACCTCCCGCTCCTCCGATGATTCCGCCTTCTTTGGTTTTGGCTTCTTCTGCAGAAATCTTTCCCTGTTTTCTGGCTTTTTCTACATCAGCATAATCGCTCACCGCTAGTCCAACTGTCAGTGCTGTTCCAATGCCTGCGAGAGGTTTGGCTAATTTGCTGGCTGTTTTTGTTAGTCCGGAAAGCACACTTTCTCCTTCTGCGGCCGTGGCCTTGATTGTAGCCTTTTCTGCAGACATCCTAGCAGATCTTTCTGCTATTTTTTCTTCAGCTGTCATTAAGAATCCAGGTTTTTTGGCTATGGACTCTGCTACGGCACCGCCGCCGCCGGGTACACCTCCGGCCTTGCTGAGGTTGCTAATCAATGACAGTTCTTTCTTGATATTTAGGAAACCCGATATGCCACCGACTATACCAACAATACCTAATGCTGTGTTGATCATGCTGTTGATTCCGCCTGCATTGCTGGCATTTACCTTGTCCGAAAGACTTCCTATAGTCCCGGCAAACTTGTGTATGGTATCAGCTAGGAATGCCATTTCATCATTAACTAATTGCTGAGTAGCTTGATTAAGTTTACGAGACGCTTCAAACATGTCTCTTTGTATTTTAGCCATCTGTTCGGCCTGTGTTCCCGCAGTTGCTGGAGTTTTTAAGATGCTCTTTATTTCTTCTTCTGTTTTGCCATAGGTTTTTACCGCCAATGTTTCTACTGCGTTTAAGTGTTGACCTAACCCCTGCGTAGAATTTATAGCTAACAGCGTGGCTTCCGGCAGTTGTGCTAGATCCTTGCCGGCATTGAGTGCATAGTCGGTCTGTGTTTGTAAACTCTGTGTTTGACTATACAGACCTTGTTTTGCCAGTTTAACAGCATCCATGGCTGTATTCATTACACCGGGTGCTACAGAATACAGGGCAACTGCTCCTTTGTCTTTTGAAACTGTGTCTAAAAAAGCTGCCTGTACATTTTTCATCACACCGACACCAGCTACCCTTGCATCTTCAACCGCTTGAACTTCGGCATCTGCTTGAGTACCACGACCTTGTGCTCTTAATTTAGCAATATGGAGTTGGAAGGCATTTTCCTGAACCACCTCGTCTATTTTTTTCTGTTGCTCTTCTTTGCTTTCTCCCGTCAATCTAGAAACACCTTGTAGATTTTCTAGATATTCTGCAGTCTGCTGTATTAGTAAATCTTGTTGCTCCTTGGTCTGCAATTCGCCACGAGCTCGAATGCCTTGATTTTTTATCAGGGTCATCATACCTGCATCGAGATCCTCGGCAGTATATCCCAAGGCCCGTAGATTTTCCCCCACTTTGCTTTGTTGCATAGCTCCGGCTAGTTTTGAAAATTGAACAGCACCGTCATTAGTACCTGTCCCAAACATCGCAAGAGTCTCTCTGTTTTCCGATAAAAGTTTACTAAACTGATCTAATGTTAGATAAGCATCACCTGCCGCTTTTCTTATGTCTCCTAAATTGCCAGCGAAGTTTACTCCAGCAGTAGTCAACTGCTGGTAAGACTTCATGTTATCTTCTTGGAAGGCCAGCAATCTACCATATCTTTGGCTCAGCTGACCGATGACTGGTAAATTACCAAAGTCCTTAAATAGATCGCTGGCTCTCGCGGCATTAGACGATAGATGATCTAGGGCACGTTCTACCGAAGTGACCACAGGAGTCAATAATCTTACACCTACAGCGAATCTGTCTAACAGGGCAGAGTTTCTTTCTAGAAAGCCAGATGATTTTTCTAGATTTGCATCAAACTCTTTGAAATTATCTAGATCAAGATCCAGCTGTTTGGCCAGCTTTTTAATTTCTTCAAGACTCTGCTTGTTAGCCGACAGTGTGCTGGTTAGCAGTAGTTTTAAGGTAGCTTCAGTAGCGCCATTGGTGTTAAGATCAACAGGATTATCTCCTATGGTTCCTACGATCCTGCCTTGAATATCTGCCATTGTTTTTCCGGGGTTATCTGCGTAGATAAATATATGTAGAAAATTATTATCTTAACTTATTTATCGAGGAAAAACAATGGATCAAATTCAGACTCCTAACCCGCTGACTGCCTATATGCGTCAACCTAAGATCTATATCACTCTGCCCAGCGGTGGTGAATACTGGACTCCGGGTAGCCTCAAACTATCCACTACCGGTGAATATCCCGTATATTCCATGACGGCACAAGATGAACTGCTGTTGAAGGTACCCGATGCCTTGATGAACGGCCAGGCTGTGGTAGATGTTATACAGAATTGTATGCCCAATGTCATCGATGCCTGGGGTTGCAGTACCTTGGACCTAGATGTGATCTTGATCGCTATACGCATAGCTACCTATGGTGAGATCATGACTACTCCAGTGACCTTTGAAAATGATCTAGAACTAGACTATCAACTGGATCTAAGAACTGTAAAAGATCAACTGATCAGCCAGATCTCTTGGGACCCGGCAGTAGTAATAAGTCCAGAGATGACTGTGTTTGTCAAGCCCTTGGTCTACAGAGAATTCAGTGAATCATCTGTACAGACCTTTGAAACTCAGAAGATCATGCAGATAGTCAACAGCGAAGAGCTAGGTGAAGATGACAAACTGCGGCTCTTCAAAGAAAGTTTTACCAAACTAACACAGGTCACATTGGGCACTGTGCAGAAGAGCGTTTACCAGATTGATACTGCCCAAGGCAGTACGGCCAATCTCGATCATATCGCTGAATTTATCAACAACGTAGACAAGGAAGTTTTCAATAAGATACAGGGCCATCTAGACAAGTTGAGAGATCAGAACCAACTGAAACCCATCACTGTAGCAGTGACCGACGAAATGCGTGAACGAGGATTTACGGGTGATTCAGTAGAAGTACCTATCACATTCGATGCCTCAACTTTTTTCGTCTAAGGCTTTTGCAACTAGATAACTCTGGCATTGAGGAATTTGTAAGACAGTACGATAAGGATGCAAAAGCCCTAAAAGAAGAACTACTGCGTGTGGTCTGGTTTATGCGCGGTGGAGTGAGTTATAACGAAGCACACCTAATGACCTATGAAGAACGAGAATTGGTCAGCAAGCTGATAAAAAGCAATCTCGAAACTACCAAAGAAAGCGGATTGCCATTCTTCTAGAGATCACGTCCTAGGAATCTACTATAACCTTCAGATGTAGGAGTGGTTGTAGCAGCCTTTTGATTTAGTTCTTCGTGTTTGGTATTCAAAGCTGTTAAAATATTGTTTCTAGTCTCAGCGGGGTGTGATGCGAACCAATTGAGAACAGCTTCAGGTGTTAGACCTGCGGCGGCATTAGTTCCTAAATTACCTCCAGCATTTCTAATATTACCTCCTGCTGATTTAGAAGCTGTAGTTGCAAAAGCAGTACTACCTTTTAATTTTAGATTTTCTTGAGTAGCGGCCAATATGGCCTTCCAAGCGGTATTGGCACTTAATTCTACATCGTAATATCCCCTAGCTTCATCTACATTTTGTATGTCTTCATTGGTTCCTGTAGCTAATCTATCCCAGTCTATATCTGCAGGAGTTGGAGTGACCGTAGGAGTAGGCTTAGTTTTTCTCGAGGGGACAGGAGCGGCATCTATTACGGCCTTGGCCTGGCGAATTGGATATTGTTTTTTAGTAAGGTAATCTATCAGAGCTCGACCTGTGGCTTTTTGTCCCGATTGCCCTACTTGATTAAAAAAATCCTTATATAGAGCAGTAGCGTGAGCTTTGGTTTGATCTACTCCTTGACCTCGAGCATAGCCTGCTTGAAAACCTCTTACAGGAGCTCCCTTCATTAGACCTTTGGCAGCACCTACTATACCTCCGAGGATTCCTTCATCAGTTTGATCTTCATTGAACACGTCATTCATTCTCATAGGGATTTCCTTATCTTTGTTCTTATTTAGTGGAATGAGCAGAGCTCATTCTCTTCTTCGCTCTCGCTCGAAGCATTTATTTCATCGCAGATGATGTCGCATTATCCAGATTCTTCAGTCACACTTCGCCCAGACCGGGCGAAAGGTCTACATTATCCGAGTTCGAACATGTCACACAGCAGTAGAGCATTACAGTGGCGGTTGACCGGTACCACGAGCTCCGTCTTCATTCAACGGCGGACTGGGCATATCTGCTATCATACACACAGTCGTGAGGTTTTTCTCCTCTCTTTTCAGCTATTTTCACTCTTTTCAAACGATCAAATCCCAGCGTTAGGGATCGTGGTCCTGTAAAGGATACTGATCGAGTACTCTTAGAGGCGAAGAGATTTCCCATTCCTGCGACCCTAGGTCCAGGTTTTGGTGCACCCGATGTAGGCCGGTGCTTGCTATTCCTCTATGATTGCCTGTTTCTTTCGAATGTGTGAGCCATGTACACGAATCTGTATAATATTATTGTAGTAGTCATCTGATTCTAAAACTCGGTGTTCGAACTGAAGTCGAGCTTCTACGTATGAACACTCTGCTTTACTTCCACAATAATACAATATTTCTCGCTTGAATTTTTCTGTGCCTAGTAGAGCAATGTCAGCAGTGAGATTGGGACTACTACCATAATATGTACCCCAGTCACTGTCGATCTTTGATCTGATTTTCTTTTTCTTCTTTGTGCCGTTCTTTAACTTTACAGTCTTGTAGGTCGTTTTACTAAATTTTGCTAGTTTTTTGCCTATGTATTTTCTATTGTTGGTTAAATTTGTGATCATGTAGACAAAGCCTACACAGTCATCGGGTAACGTTTCTACTAGGGAATTTTGATAATACCATGACATAGTCATGTGTTTATCCCTGGTCTTCCTCCTCTGGTGGTAAAACTGGTTTAGGATACTTCCTTGGCCTACCCATGGGTCTAGTACCCTTGGGAGGTTTTGGAGGATATTTCCTGGGGCGACCCATGACTTTGGGTCTTAATGCTTCCTCTGCCCGTTCAATTTTCCTGCGCTCCGCGTTCTCTCTACGGATACTCCTCTCCTCATTAACCACCCCGATGATCTTATATCTCAACATCCTCGAGATTTCTCTCAATTCGTTGATCATTTTCCTTATATCGGTTCTAGCCATGGAAGTAGGAGTAAGGACAAAATCTCTATTGCGATTGTGGAGCTCTGCCATCTTGCTCACCAATCGACTATATTCTTGTTTGTAGTCTTCTAGTTTAGGCCTCGACATAATCCGCACTGTTTGAGTATGAAGTAAATCCGTTTTCCTTGATCACACGGAGAACATTATTTACACGACCTATCAGTTCATCCTTGTGTGATATTAGGTATATGTTCTTGTTTCTCTCTCGAGCCATCTTTTTCAATACTGCCAAGGCTGATTCAACACCTGCAGAATCCATACCCGCATCGACTAACTCGTCTATAAACAATAAGTTTATGCTCTGATATAGCCCTTCCCATACATCTCGGAAGGCGAAACTCATGCTGAGTATCAGGCGATTACGCTCG
>Ga0208383_1000261_pt1 | contig 10151 bp, 17 predicted proteins | sample CryBogCBE10Sep07_FD_184588 | JGI IMG/M metagenome (GOLD analysis project Ga0208383, IMG submission 184588) | Freshwater microbial communities from Crystal Bog, Wisconsin, USA - CBE10Sep07 (SPAdes) | ecosystem: Environmental > Aquatic > Freshwater > Lake | place: Crystal Bog, Wisconsin, USA...
GGTGGTGGAGGTGGCGGTGGCAAAGGCGGTGGTGGCAAAGGCGGAAGCATTGTGCCCGTAGTAACCGCTGTTGTTGCTGTTGCTGCTTCTGTTGTTGCAGGTCCTGAAGTCGGAGCTGCAATCGTTGAAAGCGTAGGCGTTGAAGGCGCATCTGAAGCCACCGTTGCTGCGGTAGGATCTGCTGCGATCAGTGGGGCTACTTCTGCTGTTAATGCTGCTGTGCAAGGTAAAAATCTTGATGGTGTTTTAGCTGCTGGTGCTGAAGGCGCTGCTGCTGGTGCTGTAGGATCAGAAGTCGGTTCTGTCGTAGGAGAAAACACGGCAGACTTAGGATCTACTGCATCTAATGCCTTAAAAGGCGCTGCTAGTGGTGCGTCATCAGGGTTTACCCGATCTGAATTGGCTGGACAAAATTTATCTCAAGCAACTAAATCTGCTGAATTGGGTGGTGCTACAGGCGCATTGACAAGCCTAGCTTCTGACGCTACAGGTGCTACAGGTTCAGAAAGAGCATTGCTTGGAAGTGCCATCGGCACAGGTTTAAATTACTCTAACTTATTTGGCACACAGCCAACCCCATCTTCTCAAGTCGGAGGTCCTCCTCCTGGCGGTCCAACCTCAGTGGCATCCACAGGACAAGGTACAGCTCCAAACGCTGCTGGTAGTACCGTATTAGGTTCAGCCCTTGGCGTATCAACTGATCCAAGCGGTCCAATACAAACAACTGAGGGTGGTGGATCTACCAGAAATGTGTGGAATCAGGCATCATTACGAAATCCAGATCAAGAAGGCGGGAGTACAGTATGAGTAAGGTATTGATGGAATCATTGAAAATGGATCTGCCAGCGTTGGCAGAATTGCTACGGTCTAAAGGTCGTGGTAAAGATTCGGTTCTTGCTCACATTACTCCTAAAGAAGCTGCTTTATTAAAAAAGCGTGGTGGTAAAGGTAGTAGAAACCCTGATACTGGTTTATTAGAGTTTGATGACGGAGAAGCCGTTGGTCCTACTTATCAAGAATTAGGTTACACTCCTGCTCCAGAACAAGCAACTCAAGCTCCTGCAACTACAGAACAATTGCAAGCTGGCGGATACAATGTCTTAACCCCTCAGCAACAAACTTTTGCAGAAACACAACGGCAAGAGGATTTTGCAGCAACACCTCAAAATCCATATACCGATACGACTTTGTATCCAGGCGGTCAAAAACCTACGGGGGTACAAACCGTATTTACACCTGAAGGTCAAACATACAATCAAACCCCAGGGCAATTAGTCGCAGCTGCACCTACTGCGCCTACAGTAGATACTGGCGCTACTAAACAACCTCCTTCATTTACGGATAAATTAGGAACAGCACTAACTGATCCTAACAATTTATTAAGATTAGGTTTAGCTACAGGTTTAGGCGTATTTGGCGCAAGTCAAGCTCGCAAATCTGCTGGACAACAAGCAGCCGTCACAGGGCAAGAACAAGCAATTGCCCAGCCTTATCAACAACAAGGTCAACAGTTAATTGCACAAGCACAGTCAGGAACTCTATCTCCAGCCAGCCAACAAGCCTACAACGCAGCAAAAGCGCAATTAGCACAATCACAGGCTAATCGTGGTGGCGTAGGCGCACAGCAAGCTGCTAATCAATTAGCTAATGTTTATCAGACTTTATTAAATAACCAGTACACCTATGGATTAAATGTAATGCAGATTGGTGACAATATTAGCCTTGGAGCTATTAAGACTGGTCTGCAATTGGATCAACAGCTTAATACTGCTACAACGAATTTCTACACTACCCTTGCTCAAATGGTGGCAGGTGGTGGCGCACCTAGCATAACGGTAAGGACTGCATAATGGCTGATACACAAACCGCAGTACCAGAAACAGCAGATCCATTAGGATCAACTATTGCTAAATACCCTTTTTTAAAAGCACAAAAAGCTGCTGGAGAAAAAGCGATAGAAGCTAAGGTAGGCGCTGAAACTGCAAAAGCAGAAGCCGAGTTTGGAGAGAAGCGTAAAGCCCTAGAAGATATTTCTGCCAAGGATAAAGCAAAGTACGAAGAGGTTAAATCTCAGATGAAAGAGATTCCTGATTTTAAACCTTCTCAAGAAAATGCTTTTGATATTGGCGCTGTATTTAGCATGATTGCTACTATGGGCGTGGCTTTAGGTGGTTCAGGAAAGCTATCTGGTTTGAACGCTATGAACGCTATGGGCGGTATGCTCAAGGGTTATCAGCAAGGTCGTAAAGACTTATTTGCTAAAGAACAAGCCATTTTTGATAAAGAATTACAAAGTTTAAAAGCACACAACGATGCTTTGCTTAAAGATTTAGAGGTATATCAAAAGCTAAGCGCTACTGATAAAGAAGCTGCGATGGCAAAGGCTGCTGAAATTGCAGCTAAAAACCCAGGCGTCATTAAATCTTTAATTGAATCAGGTCGTGCGGATGTAGCGTTAGATATTGCTAAAGCTAATACTGCCTTACAGACTAAGATTATTGAAACTGCTGCAAGAACCAGTTTAAGTGGTAAAGGAGGTGCTGGCGGTCTAAATGGTCGTTACGCTTTCAATATTTTAGAAGCAGCGCAACAAGCTGGTGCAGACCTGTTAAATATTGCACGGATGCCATCAGGCACTGTGTTAGGTACTTTTGCAGGTATGACTGGTCAAGGTGGAGATACACTTTTGTCATCTCTGTCTAACACATTTGCCCGTAATATTACTGATGAAGATTCTCGCCAATTCCAACAGTTAATTAGCGGATTTGATATGAACATGGCTAGAGCGCTTGGTGGCGGGTACGCTAACAGCGGTGCAAAAGCTGCGGTTCAAGCCTATAAAGAGCAAGTTGCAAGAAGTGGTGATACGCCACTTGCACAAGCTACATTCTTGGCTAGAGCTAAACAAGAATTGGCAATTCTCAACAATGCTTACAAAGCACACCCAGGCGCTAACGATGCAGAGAAGCAGCAGATGCAACAATTGACAGATAGCATCAATCAAGTTGTACCGTTTACTGTACAAGATGTTGTTACTGCGTCTGGTGGTAAGGGTGTACCAACAATTGCTCAAGCAGCTCAATCTATGGTTTTACCGCAAGCTCCAACCCTTGAAGAGTTCTTACAAAAGGCTGGCGCTGCTAATCCAAATATGACTACAGATCAGCTAAAAGCTAAATATAAAGAACTTTACGGGGGTTAATTATGGCTGACGGATTTGTAAACCCTTTTGATGGATCTGCTCCCAAACCTTCTGGAACAACAGAGTTTGTAAACCCATACGAAAGCAGACCAGGAAAGTCTATTGCTAAAGGTCCTGGTAGCCCATCATTTGCACAGCAAATGGGTGGCTTAGCTTATGGTGTTGGCACGGAATTAGCTGGCGCACCTGGCGAAATCGAAGAATTTTTTACAACCAGCGGTAAAGGTGAAAAGTTAGGCGGATCAGGACAAGCATTACCTACCGCACCTGAAATTCGTAAGGGTCTAAAAGGCACAGCATTAGAACCCGTGCGTGGCACGGAAGCTATGCAAAAGACAGGCGAAGTCCTTGCTGATGTTGGTATGCTCGCACCCGCTGCTTATCGTGGCGTAGGCAAAATGGTAGGTAGCACAACCAAGGAAGGCGAGCGCATTGCTGGCGTGGCGGAGAGATTAGGCTTTAAATTATCCCCATCTCAAGTGCGTGCTGATGCTCCAGTGTCTGAAAAAGGCGCAGCTTTTTATTCCAAAGAAAACCAACTGCTTGCTAACCGCCTTGTATCTAAAGGTACTGGCGTGCAAGCTGACGAGGTTACTGGCGATTTTATTAAAGGCAGAATTAAGGCTTTAGGTAAAGAGTTTGATAATGTTTACAAGGGCAAAGAATTTAAAATTGATCCTTCTGTAGAACCCACTCTTGAGAACATTCTTGCTAGAGAACAAGATTTAGGTTTTGCTGGCGTTCCTGCTGTTAAGGGAGCTGCACAATCTATTCTCGACAATATTGCTACTGGCAAAGTTAAAGGTGATGACATCCAACGTCTGCGTAATGCGTTGACACAATCAGCTAGGTCTGCTGGTAGTCGTGGCAAAGCGCACGAGATTTATGAATTAGTGGATGTATTGGATAGAGCTGTTGAAAGCGCTAACCCAGCTATGAAAGCGACTTTAGAGCGTATCCGACCTCAGTATCGCAACACAATTATTTTAGAGGACTTGTACAACTCTGATGGCATTAAGCAAGGTAATGTCAGCTTAGAGCGTCTTGGTGGCGTTGTAGGAGATAAGAACACCCTACGCAGAAATCCACAAGATATTGATACTTACGGTGAGCTAGGTCGTGAGCTTGGTCTGCGTGCAAGGTGGGAATCTGCTGGTGGCGATATACCTGAACTGGTAGAAAAGACCACAAGAACGCATGGTCCTTTATCTACAGCCATTCGTGGTTTAGCTACCCCACTGCGTACCCGTTATGCTCGTGCAGCGCAAAGATCTGCACAAAGAGGAAGCACTGCTCAAAAGCTCGGTGAAGCATTAGGCACAGTGCCAGCAATTGAAGAAGTTATTAGTCCAAGACAAAGATGAGTAAGAAACAAAAAGGACTAAACCCTGAACTAGAGAGCGCTGTAGAGTTGCTTCTCAAACAAGTTATGGCTGATGACACAGCGTCATTAACCGACAAGTGTAAGGTCATTGATCGTATGGTGAACATTGAAAAGCTAAAACAGAAGATTTCTGATGATGAGTGGGGTAGTGGCTTTATTGCAGTAGATGATGAGGAAGGTTAAACTAATGTTTGGTTTAACTTTTAAGGGGATAAATTATGGAAGCAGTAGCCTTGGTACGCCTAGCATTGGCGGTCATTACAGACCGATCAATCACGATTTTGGCGCTGGTAGCATCGAGCATTATGTGCGGTTGGACAATGTGGAATCCCATGTGGGAAAGAGTGGTGACACTAGCCATATTCGTAGTATTCAGTTATCTTGTAGTCAATACGAAAGAAAGGAATAAAAATGAGCTTGAAACCAAAAACTCCAGGGAGTAGTGGAGGTAAACCACATAAGCGCCCAACAGAATATAACCAGCAAATTGCTAAATCTGTTCGCCCACAACTACCCCGTGATGGATCTATGGGTGGAATCAACACAACCTTAAATGGCAAAATGCCATCAGGTTATGTTTCCGTCTGGAACTTTGACGATAACCGCAACACCAAAGATTCCGCTACAACTAAACCTGGCAACGCTGGCAAAAAGAGTATCTACTAATGGCTAATAATATCGCTTTTCAACCGATGGGGAAAACCGTAAAAGTAGCCGTTAACGGTGCTGCTAACACGCAGTCCAATGTATATACCATCACATCAGATAGCCCTGTTAACCAGTATTTTATTTCTAATGCTGATGTTAATAGTGCTGTTTATGTTTGGATTAACCCTACCAATACTTTCAATGTAGCGTTGCCTGACAATGGACCAACTTATGTCCTTTCTATTCCGCCTTACGCTTATAAAGTATTTACTGGTCCACAAGTTAGCCCTACAGGTAGTGTTTATGCAAGAATAATTGGAGATGCAGCTAACGCTTCCGTTTACATTACACCAGGAGAAGGATTATGAGTTTGTTAGACAAAATTGAATCATTTGTTAGTAAAGAGTGCATTGAAATTGGTAGCGCTGTTCATCAGTTATTACAGCGTTTTGTTGCTCATGCTGAACCACAAGAACCAGCACCAGAACCAACCCCAGAACCAACAGCGCCACCTGCTGAAGCAGCGCCAATCGAGCAAACACCAGCTCCAGAAGCTCCTGCAAACTAAGGATTTTGGAATGGATGAGCAACTCGAAACAGCAAAGGAAGTAGCTGGTAAATCCATTGGAAAGCATGGTCTTGCTTACATAACAGCAATTATCTTAATTGCCGTAGGAGCAAGCATTTTCTTAGATTCATCCAAGATTGCTGCTGTAATTGGTATGGCTGGCGGTGCTTTAATGGCTATCATCAATATGATGAATGGCGTTGCTGGTACTACTGAGAAAGAAGAAAAGCCAGAATTTCAAGTCATTCAACAACTTATCCAACGCTTAGACCACCTTGCTGAAAAAGAACCCCCAATGTCAGTAAGTGTTGATGGTGATAGAGTTATAGTTACTAAAGGTTCTGACACTATTAGCACAAAGAAATGAAACTGCTAAAAGACATTCTTACTGAGGATAATAATGAAACCTATTGTGCAGCTAGGGTTTGCGCTGTTGCTGCTCTTTTTGGCTTCTTGGCTATTGCTATCATTCATGTTTTACATGGTGGATCTATGGATTTCTCACAACTTGGCGTAGGTTTTGGAACAGTTTTAGGTGGATCAGGTGTAATGATTGGAGCTAAAGCTGCTACTCAGAAAGACACTGATGTTTCCCCTACCAATTAGTACTTATCTCTATATCGCTATTGCACTAGGCACGGCATTTATTACCCATCGTGTTGATGGCTATTACGAAGAAAAAGCCAAGGTAGAAGCCGTAGAACACGCTATTGCAGAACAAACCAAGGTAGTTCAAGATCAAGCTGTTATTGCTCAACAAACACAGAAAGACAAAGATGAACTGGAAACTCGCTACAACGCTCTTGTTGCTCAGTCTAGGGGGATGCACAACGCAAACCTTCCAAGCAGTCAACCCACCACCCCTACAGTACCAAGTCAAGGATTCAGATTACTTGAACCAGATGTCGAAGTTCTTATCGGGTTTGCAAAGCAATGCGCCATCTCAGAAATAGAGCGCAATGATGTTATCCAAAAATACAACGCTCTGATGGTGAAATAATGCAATATTCTAAAAATGGTCTGCATCTTACGGAATCTTTTGAAGGCGTTAGGCTTTCTGCTTACCCTGATCCTGGCACTGGCGGTGATCCTTGGACTATTGGATATGGTCATACTGGTCCTGATGTTCACCAAGGATTGACCATCACCCTAGAGCAAGCAGAAGATTTATTGGCACAAGATGTCAAAAGAGCAGAAGCAGATGTTAATGCCAAGCTAACCGTTAAAGTAAGTCAAGAGGAATTTGATGCTCTTGTGGACTTTGCTTTTAACTGCGGATGTGGCAATCTAAACAACTCTACTTTGCTTAAAAAGGTTAATGCAGGGGATTTTGAAGGCGCATCCCACGAATTTGAAAAGTGGGATATGGCTGGTGGAAAACACATGGCTGGATTGCTCAGACGCAGACAAGCTGAGGAGTTAATGTTCATGAAAGGAATATCAAATGCCACTGTCTAAAGGCACATCAAAAAAGACCATTTCTAAGAACATCCGTGAGATGATTCGATCTGGTTACCCACAAAAGCAAGCTGTTGCTGCTTCACTTTCCACAGCAAGAAAGAGCAAAAAACATGGCAGAGCGAAAAAGAGGTCCTAATCTCTCCGTTGGTCGTGGCGAGAAGCTCTCCGTTTCCCAGGGCGGGGGTTTGACTGCGAAAGGGCGTGCCAAATATAACAGAGCCACAGGATCAAAGCTAAAAGCACCCCAAAAATCAGGCAGTCGGCATCGCTCATTCTGCGCTCGCTCTAAACACTGGAAAGGTGAGCGTGGCAAAGCAGCAAGACGCAGATGGGGGTGCAGATGAAACCAGGACTTTATGCCAATATTCATAAAAAGCGTGAGCGTATCCGTAAAGGATCAAAAGAAAGAATGAGAACGCCAGGAAGTAAAGGCGCTCCCACAGATTCCGCATTTCGCAAAGCAAAGAAAACTGCAAAGAAATCCAAGCGTGGCAGAAGATAGTCATTACAAATCTCTTTTAAAAGCGGTGTCTTGGCGTGTTACTGGAAGCCTTGACACCTTTGCTTTATCTTGGATTATTACTGGCACTGCAAGCCTAGCCTTCAGTATTGCCTTTGTTGAACTGTTCACCAAGATAGCTCTGTACTGGGTACATGAGCGTATCTGGCTAAAGATCGAGCTATGAATCACTGGGTACTAGGCGAATCAGGCGCATCATGGAGCAGGGATGAGCTGCCCTTCAAAAGCATAAGTACCTATATGACTGAGCTGACACCAGGGAGCAGCAAAGACCTTACCGCCACTCTTGCGCCAAATGTAGCAGAAGTGATAATCCTCTGATAACAAACGACCAGTTTCAGGTTCAATCGAAGTAGCAAAGTATTCTTTGATTTCTTCCCTCATACCTACTTGACCATTTAGATCATTGACATCGTTAAAGTAAGAAGGCACTTTGTCTGATAATTGCTCAAAAACTTCACGCTTAATCATCATAAAACCCGTACCGCCATTAAAGATCTCTACAGGCTGTCCAACAGGCACAGTCACTTCACCTTGGTAATCCACCAGATTGACCACAAAACTGCCTGTATAGCTCTTTAATTGATCCTGTGGTACTCCGCTATCCATTGCCTTTTTAACGCTATCCCAATTGATTTCTTTCTTAGGGTAGATACCGCAAATAATGTCCTTGTCCACCTCAAGCATTGCCATAATGTCAGCACCCCTAAACTTAATATCGCTATCAATAAAGAGTAAATGAGTGCATCCGCTCTTGATAAAGACATTGGTAAGCGAATTTCTCGCTCTAGTAATCAAGCTCTCGTTGAACATAAAGCTGTACTGAGCTTCCACTCCAGACTTTTGTAGCAACATATTGAGTTCCATAATTGACTGCGTATAGTAACCAGCGCACTGACCGCCATACATTGGTGTAGCTACAAAAATTTTCTTATTCATAAATAATCCCTAACATCGTTTAATAAAAGAGGATCAACGACACACTTATCCCCATACCCAAAATTTTTCAATTGGTGCTTTGCAACAAAATCTTGCCTTGTAATCGCACCTACTAGCTCTACTTGATACTCATTCAAATACCTTGCAAACACTGCTAAATCTGCTTTAAAACTGCTTAATGTATTAAACAATAAGTACTTTGCTTTGCTTGTTTTGACATCAATCTTGATACCGCAATACTCAAAATCCCAACCAGCATCACCACCAGGGTGTAAGTCTAAATTAACAGGCGTATCAATTACCTTACTAACTGCCCATTCTCCTGCCATGCCTTCTCTGGTAATGGCAAAGTCATCTCGCTTTTGATCTACCCGTTGCGTTTTTACTTGCCAATCCTGCTTGTATTTATGGCGTTCATGCGCTGCCCACGCTATTTCGTAGGTATCTAGTTCTGATAATCTAACAATCATGAGAATAAGAAATACCCAAAAAGCGTAACAATAACTAAACATACATACAGCACCTCAGATAAATGGCGCTTGCGATAGCTCTCAGGATCAAGGAAAGCCGTCTGCAAAAGAATGGCATCTGAATCCATCTCTGGTCTGCAATCCTTTTGGTAATACTTACCAATCTCTACTTTGCCGTTGTTATAAGGTATGTTCATTTCTCATTAGCCTTTCTTAGTATTGCTCTAGCAAAATCAAATGCTTGTTGTCTAATCATTGCTGTCATTGCTCTTGCTACGCTATCCCCATGGTCTGCGGTAGCTTCAATGCTTTGAAAGAATTGCAACAACATAGTTTCTTTGCCAACTTGCTCTATTTCTTCATCTGTTAGTGTCTTTGTTGGATGGGTGTAGAGTGGAATATCGGTATCAAAGTGCTTATGCTTTGTTACGCTAGTTGATACATCCATGTCTAGTTCTTTAGGGTTTATCCAAGCTACTGGTTCATTTGCGTTCATTAAATACCCCCTTAAAGTGCCAGCTATCCAAGTAGTTGGCTGGCGCAACCCCTAACTACCTGGCTAATTCACGCCAGATTCCTCTTGGACTAGTGAAAATTCTTCCATCGTTTCAATCATGACTGTTAATCCTCCACCTTTTTTGATGTCACAACGCTTGATCTCAATAAAATCAATGTTGAAATCATCATCAAATACTCCTGCATCTTGCAAACTATCCTCAATAATCTTCAGTAAATTAGATATATCCCGTTTGCGTTTATCAGGAGGATAAGCCCATACAATCAGCGCAATCTTGGCATTATTGAACTTTGGTGTTCGATACTCAGCCACATAGTCTTGCACTGCGGTTTTATAGGCTTTAGCTTTTGCGTTTGGAAAGCGCCTACCCCTAGCGTTAATGTAAAGATGATTTACGCTTGGAGGGTAGGGTAGGTTCAAAACAACCATTAACAGCCAGGCG
>Ga0208383_1000267_pt1 | contig 10075 bp, 6 predicted proteins | sample CryBogCBE10Sep07_FD_184588 | JGI IMG/M metagenome (GOLD analysis project Ga0208383, IMG submission 184588) | Freshwater microbial communities from Crystal Bog, Wisconsin, USA - CBE10Sep07 (SPAdes) | ecosystem: Environmental > Aquatic > Freshwater > Lake | place: Crystal Bog, Wisconsin, USA...
GAAAATCCAGAAACCCCTTGTAAACTATATGTAAATGGTGTGGCCATTATCTATATTTATACTTGGGCACTATTATTTTTAGTGTTACCTTTTAGAATGTAATTGAACCGGAGCCTGTAAAAACTATATAATAATTTACACCATCAGTAAAACGATTAGGGCTGCCAGTAGTTGCAGTTACTGCTCCAGAACCATAAGAATATGGGTAATATATATAAACTTGCCCACTTGCTCCGTTACCACCTGTTCCGGTACCCCAACAACCACCACCACCACCACCTGAATTTGTAGATGCGTTACCACCAGGGCCACCTGGACCATAACCACCATTTCCACCGCCACTACCCCCACCACTACCAAAAGTACCATAACCATTATAAGACCCTGGCCCTGTCCACCCACCACCGCCACCGCCACCTAATCCTGATACTCCAGGGCCACCATTATTATTAACTCCGTCAGTGCTTCCTTGCCCTCCAGCTCCGGCTCCTCCGCCAGCACCCCATGACCCAGGATAACCACCTGCATAATCAGCATTACTACCACCATTATCGCTAGAAGCTATAGCTCCACCACCGCCAGTCGCACTACTAACGTTGGTACAAGAAGTAGTGGTACCATTCCCACCATTACTACCACCGCCAGCTCCAGTACCACCACCACCTATTGTTATGGTTAAAGTACTACCCTTAGCAACATTAGGGGTTGCGCTTCTAAAAACACCACCAGCGCCTCCTGTACCGTACCAAGCACCAGGGTTACCACCGTTACCACCCCCACCACCTCCAACAGTTAAAATAGTTAATGGTACTGTATTAGATTTACCGTAACCATCTCCTAGATACACCCTACCAGTTGCGTCTCCAAACAAAGCACGTACTGCTGTATCATTAAGAGTAATAGGGGCGGTTGAAGAATAACCGAGTTCAGTATTAACTGCTCCTAATGTTATAAGACCTGAAGAGGGTAGGGTCATTTGCTACTCTTTAATAATTGTATTTCTGCCTTTAAAGCTTTTATTTCTTTTGCTAACTCTACACAAATAGCTAGAGCAGCATTACCATACGTAACCGATAAGTTACCTTCTGGATCAGACATAACAGCTTCTGGTAATATTTTTTGTAAGGACTGTGCCCCAACACCTACTTGTGTTAGTTCAACGTCAACCCTATCATATACACCGGATTTAATTTCTGCTAATTGATCAACAAAATCTGGTCCTAAGTCTCTCCAGTTCTTCTTAACACGTTCGTCAGAATATGCACCAACGTTACCAGAAGCCTGTATAGCACCACTAACTGTTAAAGTAAACGCTGGTGTTAGAGCTCCAATACCCACGTTGCCTGCTGATGTGATACGCATACGTTCTGCACCGCCTGTAGCAAAAACCATGGGCACACCAATTCCAGCGTTATTAGCGTAACCAGAATTAAACCACGCATAAGAAGTAGCAATGGTATTTGTATCATAAGCACCAGAATTGAGAGCAACACCACCAGAACCATTGCCTACAATGGTACCAGTATTCATATTACCGCTTGTTGCATAAGTGCCATTATTATTTATTTGTAAGCTAGTTGTAGGCGAGGTAGTGCCGATGCCCAGATTACCTGCACTAGTAAGGGTCATAGGAGTAGTCCATGTTATAGCCGTATTAGCAGTGCCAGAAAGGGCAATTCTCCAACTAAAGCTACCTACATCTGCCGTGAAATTGGAAGCAGCAGCAGTTGCTTTGTAAGTCCAAGATCCGTTGTAATAGGCATTAGTTACTAATTCTGTACCACCAGGAGTTGCTCCGTTATAAGAAGCTAATCCACCAGCTCCTCCAAAGTCTATAGCGTTAAAACTACTCCAAGAGCTAGGTGTTGTACCAACAGTTAAGTTGCCACCAAAGTTACCAGCTCCGCCCACACCAACCCCACCCGCCACTTGCAAAGCGCCTGATGAGATACTCGTACTAGCCGTACTCGTCCCACTGGGGTAACCCCCAATGCCTAATAAGCCATTAGCATCTAAAGTCATAGCTGGAGTTTCACTGCTATATCCAAATCCACCAAAATATAAAGGTAAAGAAGATCCTGTGCCTTCATAAAAACCCCTCATGAATATGCCAACTTTATCTGTTAAATCATTACCACTTCCTGCCGTACTAACATAAGTTTTACGAGCCATATACAAACCGCCAAATGCTTGATTGTTTGCAGCAGTAGTATTTGAAGCAAATTCAACTTGGGGATAAACACCATAATAAGTGTTTTGTTGCTGTGCGTTGATATTATTAAAGCCTAAAATAGGTAAAGTGTTAGAGAAATATAAATTACCGTCAATTTGTGCGTTACCATTCACTTCAAGTTTTTGGCTAGGCGAGGTAGTTCCTATACCTACGTTACCACCGTACGGGTTTAACAATAAAGGTTGAGCATTAACACCATTAGTTAAATCAGCAGCTTGTATTGCTACAGCGCTTAGTTGATCGAAAACAGTAACACCAAAAGGGGTGTCTGCCCGGGTGTAAAATTTAGGGAAATAATTATTTGCTAAATAAGCTAAATTAGGTGGTGTGCCGTTTACTCCTTTAATATTAAACCCACCAGTAGTAGTATCAAGTGTAAATGTACCTGCTACTGCTCCTACCTTAGTAGCTCCCACGTTACCAGTCGCCGTTAAGTTACCGTTTACAGTTACTAATGAACCATTATCCTGTATAATACTATTGGCTTCTGTGCTCGGGGCTGTAAACTTTGCAAGATATCCAGAAGTACCATTACCACCAATTGCCCCGGTACCAATTTGAGCGCCTGGGTACTCTACTATTTGGGCTGCAGTAGTGCCAATTGCAATCATTACTGGTTTAATGATAGAACCGTTTGCAGTTGGTACTGTAGTGGTTACTAAACCAGGAGTTGTATCAGAAAGGTAATATTGTGCTCCGTCTACTAGCCCGGTGAAGCCCGTAGTATATCCATTGGCAACATAGGTAAATTGAGAACCAGTAGCAGCTGTTACTACACCAATAATATCTGTAGCAGAAGCAGCATTTGCTTGTGCTAGAGCGTATCCACCAGATGTTCTATAAATTGCTTGACCGGCTGAAAACGAATTGCTATAAGTTACGATTACGGTGGTGGCTGCATTGCCGCTAAATCCGGAATAACCGCTATAACCGGAAGCAGCTGCAGAACCTGAAACACCAGAGTAGCCTGAGTAGCCAGAGGTACCAATACCACTGTAGCCAGAGTAACCGCTATAACCAGAGGTACCTGAATAACCAGAATATCCTGATGAACCTATAGAACTATATGAGAATGGTATGCCGGACATTATCTATATTTATAGATAAGTTTTAGTATTTTAGTATATTAAACGTAAGAAAACTAACGCTTAACTACCACTGTAACCGGAATAACCTGACATAGAAACCCAAGCTAGTGTGGATTCGTTCCATGTATATGGTCCACCATCTGTTGGCATTGGTGTTGGTGCTTTCCATGTGCACGTAGCTTCATCTACAACCCAACTTGGGAAAGGCTTTGGTGGAATAAATGCATCTCTAGAAGAATCGTATTTATATCCAATACCGGCATAGTTGTAACGTAGGTGTGGTTTACCAGATGGTTTACCATCACTACCATAATGTACACCGCCTCTAGAATTGTAACTTGTTTGTATCCAAGTACCTCCTAAACCTAAATCACTAGATAAGAAGTCATGACCACGTGCTTGTTGATCATCTGTTACTACTAGTACGCGTTTTACTGTGAATGTTGTTAGATCAATTTCTGCAAAATGTGCCATAGTTTTATTATTTACTCCTTATGTTAAAATTTTAAACACTAAAAAGTAATAGAACCAGTACCGGTAAAGATATACACTCTATTGCTACCATTAGTTGTTACTGTTGGTGAACCTGTAGTAGCAAGAGCTGCTCTATAGGTGTTTGGGTAAGAAATAATAACTATACCAGAACCGCCAGAACCTGGAGATGTTGCATTATATCCTTGACCACCACCCCCACCACCAGTATAAGCTGTCCCGTTATACCCATTATTCTGTGTGTTACGGTCTCCACCATTACCACCACCACCCCAACCACCTGTACCTACTGTACCGTAACTATTATTGTATATACCACCACCGCCACCACCACCAAAATAAACTGAACCAGATACACTTGTATAATCTCCAACACTATATGTTGAAGCCATTGTAGAGGTAATTATTGTGCTAGTTACACCCTGTCCACCGGCTGCTCCTGCTGTACCTGTTGCCGTACCACCTGTACCCGGTGTAACAACTGAAGGACCAGATATACCATATGTATAAGCTAAATAACCTTCCATTAAAGCTATTTCTGTTTGACTTAAAGTTCTATTATAAACAAATATTTCTGCTACATCACAATCAGTTTGTTCAACAAATGCTCCTGTATTAATACATATTCTATCATATGTAGGTGAACCGTACCCGGTATTACCGTACAATGTGCCATTAGCTCTGTATTGAGTGTTTTGATCTGTACTAATAATCCAGTTATTACCGTAAACTGCAGTTGAGCTTTGAGTCATCCACCCATTATGAAAAGCTACTGCATTAGCCCCACCCCAAAACCCAGATAACCAATTAGTTGTTTGGCCTGTTAAAATACGCTTACTTTGCCCCCCATTATAACGACAAACGTGAAAAATTGTATATGTAGATGGCAACACCCCTGTAGGGAACGAACAAGTTTGAGAATAAGCTAATCTTATTACATTAAAACTATTAGTTGCGCCGTTACCATTACCAGACACTATACTTGGAGCACTACTAAATGTAGCGTTATATCCGTTACCTGTTACATCTGTCCATGTTGTACCACTAACACTACCAGCATTATACCTTGCTATTAAACCGCTAGATACAATACTTGGGCCACCTGTGTATGCTCCACCACCGCCACCACCATTACGGTAATTTACATTGTCAGATACACCGCCACCTCCGGAGCTACCCTGACCAGATGTTCCAGCGCCACCTGAACTAGAAGTAGTGCCTTGAGAACCACCACCACCGCCAGAACCACCACTATTACCATTTAATTGGCCAGTTTCACCTGTACCGAATCCGCCACCATAACAAGTTATTGAACTAAAAACACTATTTGAACCATTAGTTTCTGTACCACCACCTCCACCTACGGTAACTGTGTATTGAATAGCACCAGTTATAGATAAAGAACCTTGTAGTACACCTCCAGCCCCACCACCACCTGTACCATTATAGGGGTAACCGCCTCCACCACCACCTGCGACTACTAGATAATTTATAGAAGATGGAGGGTATACAGGAGAAGCTGTTGGAGTTATCGTTGGAGTGTGAGTAGGTGTATAAGTCGGTGTAAATGTAGGCGTGTTAGTTGGTGTTACTGTTAAAGTAGGTGTTACTGTTGGGGTGTAAGTAGGAGTACTAGTAGGTGTATATGTAACAGTTTGGGTAACAGTAGCAGTAGGTGTGTATGTAGGTGTTACTGTAGCTGTTGGAGTATAGGTAGGGGTTACAGTTGGGGTTGGAGTAAACGTTGGCCAAATCTGTTCATCTTGACCAATATAAACATCACTAATATCCCATACACCTGGAGCAGCAGATAGTGCAGGGTTGCGATATGTACCTATTAATGATGCGTTTTTTCTCATTAGAATTGTATTGAACCAGAACCTTTAAAAATGTATACTCTATTGCTACCATTAGTTGTTACTGATGGTGAACCTGTAGTAGCAATAGCTGCTCTATAGGTATTTGGATAAGAAATGATAATACATCCGCTACCGCCGTTTTGTCCATTACCACTGTTACCGTAGTTGTTCCCACCACCGCCACCGCCACCGCCTGTATAAGATGAACCAGCAGAATTATTATTACCGCCGTTGTTACCGCCGTTACCACCACCACCATAACCACCCACAGCTTGACCGGTACTGTTATATTCAAAGCATCCACCACCACCGCCGGCAAAATAAACTGAACTACTCACCACTTGTCCTACACCATATGTAGAAGCTTGTGAGGTTGTAATTAATGAAGTAGTTGCACCATAACCACCTTGAGCAGGATAGCCTTGTGCAGAGCCTGGATATGCACCACCGTAGCTACCGTAGCTGCATGCATCATAATAACCAGAATAGCCTGATATACCGGCACCACCACCACCACCTGCACTATTACATCCGCAACCACCGGAATAACCGCCTGGATTGCCTTGCCCGGAAGTGCCAGAACCTGGTGTAGAAGATCCGGCATCTCTACCGCACCCCCCACCAGAACCACCACTGTTACCATTACCACCTGCACAATTAGCACCATTATCATAACCATACCCACCACCGCCACCGCCACCATAGGCAGTTATTGTGTAAAATACTGAATTGCTGCCATTATTACCAACTGTATTAGTACCGGAACCACCGCCACCTACTGTAACTGTACAATTTGTACCGCTACTAATGTTTATACTGCTTTGTAATAAACCACCAGCCCCACCACCACCACCAGCAGAATAACTATAAGTGTTACCAGAACCACCTGAACCACCACCTGCTACGACCAAATAACTTACAGGCACAACCGGTAGAGTTGGGGTTGGAGTATTAGTTGGTGTAAATGTAATTGAAGGTGTTACTGTTGGGGTATGTGTTGGAGTGTATGTAGGTGTAACAGTAGATGTAGGAGTGTATGTAGGTGTTACTGTTGGTGTTGGAGTATAAGTAGGTGTAATACTAGGTGTTGGGGTAAACGTTGGCCATATATTTTCGTCCTGTCCTACATAAACGTCAATAAGGTTCCACACCCCGCTACCACCTGATAAAGCAGGCAAATTAGCTCTTCCTATAATTGATCCGTTTATTCTCATGTTAGTATGTTATTGAACCGGTACCTGATGTAAAAGTGTATATTGTGTTACCACTATTAGTTGTAACTGATGGAGAACCTGTTGTAGAGGTAGCAGATCGCGAAGCTGATATAATAACTACGCCACTACCACCATTACCTGCATAATAGTATGAGTTGTTTGGTTGAGAACCACCACCACCACCACCACCTAAACCATTAGTACCGTTACTACTTCCGTAACCATCAGATGCTCCATACCCACCACCACCACTACCGCCGTTATTTAACGGTGTGCCTTGATTACCACCTGAACCACCACCACCACCTGCATATGTTACTGCAGTTCCGGTAATAGAACAAGAAAGCCCGCTACCACCAGCGCCCTGACCGCTTGCACCTGTAGAAGTTGCTCCTGATCCACCAGCACCACCACCACCAGACCCACCACCAGAACTACATTCATTACCGCCTGGATAGCCTTGTCCTGCTGTATTTGAACCGCCTGTTCCGGAACCACCATAACCACCAGCACCGCCACCACTACCGCCTGAGCCGCCTGAATCTGTAGCGTTGTTTGCTCCATTGCCATAACCACCACCTATTGCAGTAATTGTCGATATACCTGAACCGGAAATACTACTGTTGTTACCTGAAGTACCGGGGCCAGTAGAAGGATTATTAACAACAGCGGTAGCCCCTGTTCCGCCAGAACCAACAGTTATTGTATATGTTGTTCCAATAGTAAGACCGACAGAGCCTGTTAACATTCCACCACCACCACCGCCACCACCGTAAAATCTACCACCACCGCCACCGCCAGCTACAACTAAATAATTTGCTAAAACCCCGCTGAAGAAAGGTATAAAAGTATATGTGCTGTTACCATAAAAAGTATGGTAAGTGTAACCACCGCTTTGGGTTATAGTACCACCCGCTCCAACTGGTGTACCGGAATACACAATAACAATACAACCAGGTTGACCTTGATTGGGACCGGGATTGCCACCATAAGCATAACCAGAAGGTAAAACTGTACTACCATTAAATGTTACGTTATAATTTCCAGGTACATTATTTGACCCTGTTGCTAATGAACCGCTGCTTATATATGAAGTATTATAAAACCCAGATCCACCACCACCAGGTGTATTATAATTACCAGATCCACCACCGCCGCCATAATAGCCACCACCGCCACCACCACCGCCACCGCCGTCCCCGGAAGTATTAGGGCTTCCGCCTTGTAGAGCGCTACCACTTGTTGATCCACTAATAGCTCCGGATCCGCCTGCTGTTTGAGTTCCGCCACCACCACCTGGATCAGTACCGTAAGAAGCCCCGCTTGCGCCTGATGTACCACCACCAGCCCCAGCTGTTATATTATAATCCCAGGAACCACCACCGCCACCGCCTGCCATAATTATAGCTGTGCTTTGACTATAACTTGTAGATGTAAAAATACCTGAATAACCACCACCGCAACCACCATATCCTAGTGTGCCTGCAATACCACCACCACCTAATGCTGAAGAACCAGGCCCAGCATTAGAATTTCTAGTATCTCCACCACCACCAACTAATAGGTATAAAGATGTACCTGACGTTACCACCATTTGACCGTAAGCATATCCACCACCACCGCCATACCCACCACCAGAATTATAACCAGCCCCACCACCAGCTCCCCATACATATATACGTATTGTATAAGACGGGGTGGGTGTGTTTGAAGGTGTAACAGTAGCTGTTGGAGTATACGTTGGCGTGTAAGTTGGTGTATAAGTCGGTGTATTAGTAGGTGTTACAGTTAATGTCGGAGTAACTGTTGGTGTGTAAGTAGGAGTAACAGTACTTGTTGGTGTGTAAGTAGGTGTTATTGAAGGTGTTGGCGTAATAGTTGGCCATATATTTTCATCTTTAGCTACATATATATCTGTATTAAACCACATACCGCTACCTGTCCCGGAAGCAGCGGGTATATTTAATCTACCTATGACTGAGCCATTTGAACGCATGTTTTAGAAAGTAATTGAGCCTGAACCAGTAAAGATATATACTCTAGATCCACCATTAGTTGTAATAACAGGAGATCCTGTAGTACTTATTGCTGCCCTATATGCTGTAGAGTAAGAAATAATAACAATACCAGAACCACCAGAATTGCCAGTACCCGCATTTCCTCTACCCCCACCACCACCGCCACCAGTGTTTGTCGTGCCTGCAGTAGCTTCTACTGTAGTTGACCCGCTGCTTGTACTTCCACCACCTGTACCACCACCGCCATATCCGCCTGCACCGCCTGGACTATTATAAGCAATACCGCCGCCATCAGTACCTTCAAAAGTGCCACCACCACCGCCACCTGCAAAGTATACCGAACTGCTTACTACTTGCCCCACACTATAAGATGTAGCTTGAGTAGTAGTAATTAAAAAAGTAGTCAAACCATTACCACCCGCTCCAGCAGTAGATCCTTGAGAGTAACTACCACTAGCAGAAGTAACCGGTGGAATGCTTCCAGCACTACCAGCACCACCACCACCGCCCCCGCCTGTTTGTGTATTAGCTGTAGTTGCACCGGCAGCTCCATTATTACCTTGCCCAGATGTACCAGAACCACCAGAAGAATTGTAATTACTATCCCATGCCCCACCACCGCCTGAACCACCTGTAAGTCCGTTTTGTTGGCCTGGATTAGTGTAATCTTCTCTAGTACCACCACCCCCGCCACCTAAAGAAGTAACACTACTAAATACGCTATTATTTCCATTACTTGCAGCATAAGAATGAGTTGTCGAACCTGCCCCGCCACCCCCAACCGTAACAGTATAAGCAGTACCAGTGGATACGCTTAATGTACTAGCAAGTAATCCACCAGCCCCACCACCACCAGCATGATTACATCCTCCGCCACCACCCCCGGCTACTACCAAATAAGTCACAGATGAAGGAGCATATACAGGAGAAGCTGTTGGAGTTATTGTAGGGGTTGGAGTATATGTTGGAGATACGGTAAGAGTAGGGGTTACTGTTGGGGTAGCTGTCGGTGTATAAGTAGGTGTATAAGTCGGTGTAAATGTAGGGGTTATAGAAGGAGTTGGGGTAATAGTCGGCCAAATATTTCCGTCTTCACTAATGTACACATCGCTAATGTCCCACACACCTGGTGCAGAGGATAGTGTAGCATTGCGTAAAGAGCCTATAATTG
>Ga0208383_1000269_pt1 | contig 10027 bp, 10 predicted proteins | sample CryBogCBE10Sep07_FD_184588 | JGI IMG/M metagenome (GOLD analysis project Ga0208383, IMG submission 184588) | Freshwater microbial communities from Crystal Bog, Wisconsin, USA - CBE10Sep07 (SPAdes) | ecosystem: Environmental > Aquatic > Freshwater > Lake | place: Crystal Bog, Wisconsin, USA...
CAATCCAAGAAGAGGCGCGGGCGATCACATTAGAGAGTTCGGCATCCTGCACATCTGGGTCTTGGGAATTAAATACTAGGTTAGAGATATCAATAGCGGTAGGAGCGTTTTTGAACTCGTCAAGGGTCAGGTAAGGGGTGGAGAACTGATGTGTTGTATTGGTATAAGCATTAGCCATTTATTTCTCCGCACTTTGAGCATTTCTTGAAGAATGAACCGAACCCGCAAGCCTTACAAGTAAAGCCAACCGCCGAACTGTTAGCGATTACGCCGCTTGCGCTCGCTACGCCTAAGCCTTCTGCTTTGAGTTTCTTGACCAGTTTAGGATCGTTGATATGGAGTAATCCATCTTTACCAACGAACTTGCTTTTCTTGCCATTGGGCGTGTTGATCGAAACGCTGGTCATACCCTTTGGTGGAATCATTTTTGTCATTGTTTGCCTCCTTTTATGAAAGAGAGCGCACCTTGCGATGCGCTCTCAATCGTTGTATTACTACGCAGCCTTGATGCCAGAAACTGCACCTGACCATGATGGGCCGTATGAAACGAATGTTCCACGCCAGTAGGTTGATGCTTCGTTCTGCAACTGGATCTTTGGCCAGTTGAGGTATGTGTAATCCTGCACATTGACGGCAGCCCAGAGGTTTGAAACTTCTGAGTTCTCGAATGGAAGGACATAAGAAAGGATTGGAGCAACGCCCTGTGGAAGATAAGGGTGAACTGTAAGATCTACGAGTTTTCCTGTAACTTCGTTGTGGAGTGCATCAATCGTTGCGCCACCGACATAAGAGCCAGTTTCGCTCTGAGTGAGGTTCAAACGGTATGCAGATGTTGAACCAGCAGACTTAATTGCATCTGAAAGTTGCTTACGATCTGAACCGTTCATGAAGATCTCATCAGGGTTAGCGAGGTTGTTAGCGTACATTGAAGCAAAAGCAGTCTGGAACTCTACGCCCGGATTGCTTGTTGAGAATGTGCTATTGATGTTGTTGTTGTAACCTGACTGTGCGCCAAGAACATAAGCGAGGATACCATCGTATCCAGCAGCGTATGCAGATGTATCAGCAGCGTGGTTAGAAGCAACATCGCCAGTTGTAGCAAGGACACCCTGAAGAGTGAACTTGAGAGTAGCGGTGCGACCCTGATAGAACTTTGCAGTATCAGCAGGTTCAGAAGCACCTACGCCAGAGAATACCTTGTATCCGAGAGCGCCAGCGATTGATGCAGAAACAACCACATCAATAACCTGAGTTGATCCGTCTGGAGTTGCAGAAGCAACTGAAGATACAACTGAGTCACCGAATGAACCAGCATCAGAAGTAGCCTTGACCCATACCTTAGTACCAGCAGAGATAGGTGTTTCACCTGTAACGGCAGTACGAGCAGTAGCGGTGATTGTTGGAGCAGCAAGTGCGCCAGAGAATCCGTTACCTGAAGTTCCACGACCCATTAAGAGCATACGCTCTTCGGCGAGCATGGACGAATAAAGGAGGGTGCGAGCAGATGTAGCAATGAGATCCTGATATCCAAGACCTGAATACTGAGCATCGAATGTGACATCATCGCTCAAACCGAATGAAGAATAAGCAAAAATCTTATCATCAGCGGTGTAAGAGATCTTTGGGCCACGGTTTAGATAAAGTGGGTTTGCAGAACCATTAACAGCAAAGTTGTTCTGTGTAGTTTCTGTGATACCTGGGTGGATATTTGATGTACCTGTGATCGCGTTAGTGAATCCTGTGATTCTCTTGATGCGGTGAGCAGTACCGACACCCTTGGTACGAGGCAACTTGTTGCGAAGTGGTGTTGGAACTGGTACGAGGTACTTAGCAGGTGCTTCGAGGTCGAAGGCTGCGAAGGATGAGTTAAGTGGTGATGTGAGGCTGATATCTTTAGCGATATCGGCGGTTGAAGTTGCGAGTGCATCGTTAAGAGCAGCAACTCCGTCAGCAGATAGTGACTTCTTAGCAAAAGCCTGTGGAAGTCCAGCATCTACCTTCTGCTTGAACATTGGATCTAGATTTGGCTCTGATACTGCTGACTTAAGAGCAGTTTCAAACGCCTCATTCTTAGCAGCCAAGTCCTTTGGTGCAACTGCACCAAACATATCTTGTGCGTTAGGCATTATTTTCCTTTTCGTTTAGAGTGTTGGCTTGTCAATACCAGCGGCTTTGAATTCATCATTAGCCATTTCAAGGTATCCACGAGCGAGGAGAGGATCAGTCGAAGCATCTGCCTTAGCCTTTAACTGCAAAGCCTTGGTGATATGCGCGTTCTGAGTTTCCGTTGATAGTTTTGTTGCGGTGCGCTTTGGCCCACCTGCAACGGTTTTTTCTAGTGCCGTTGCTAGTTCGGTTTCAAGACTCAAAGCCTTCTCTACTGCTGACTCTTTTTCAGCAACTAGAGCGGCTTTCTCTGCTTCAAACTTTTCCATAGCACTCTTAACGGCTTCTGCGACAAGAGCCTTTAAGCCCTCATCTTCTGAGGTTTCACCCTCAGAAACTTCTGGTGTCTGCTCTGCGATTGCTTCTGCGATTGCTGCGGTAACATCAACAGTTGCATCTGCTTCAGCAGACTTTTCAGCGCCAAGATCAACGATCTCAGCAGTAGATACATCGGTGCGACCATGAGCATCGTCATAGGTGTTGCAACCGCACTCTAGGCACTTGTGACCAGCAGACTTCTCTGCATCTGGCTCAGGGTCTTTGTGCATACCCTTGTGCATTGAACACATCTTTGCATCGCAACCGCCATCAGCAGCACACTTCATGCAGCCATCGCACTTGCAACCCATAGTTGTATCAGGCTCTTTTGTGATTTCTGCATCGGCAGAAAGTTCAATATCTGACATAGGTTTTGCTTCTCCTTCTTGAACTTCGCCTTGATACCAAGCAATAAGATGGTTAGCGACTTCAATGAGTTGGTTTAGGGAATAACTCTCATCTGCGCCTTCGCCCATTTCTGATGCTTCAGCAACAATGAGTGCCGCAACTGCGCGGCGAGCAGCATCAAATGCTGCTTGGTCAAACTTTGCGGTGTCGGCATCTAACGCTTTGACCGCATTGACGAGATCGTCTGCTTTCTTCACATTCCACTCCTCGGGTAGTTGGTCAATCGCATTGAGTGCGCGAGCGCGGCGAATGATGTGCTTCTTTACTGCGGCAGGGTTCTTAGCCCGACCAAACGCCTGAATAGCGTTTTTCAGATCAGAGATATTTGCGATTGGGTATGAACCGTCAGGCATAGCCGCACCGCGATCTGCGAGGCGCTGGCGCTCTTCTTCTGAAACTTCTCTTTTAGCGATCTCACTTGGGAGTGGTGCTTTGTATTCGTGCATTTCTTCAACCTGCACAAGAGTTGGTTCGCCATCTACTGACTTAGCCAAGATCAACTTAGCATTAGGGTTAGCAGGGCGATCTACAAGAGAAACTTCGATGATTGAACCGTCAATGATTCGACCGTTAGCGGCTTTGTTGTCGCGTACAACGCGTGGGGCTTTAATGCCTACTGAGAATCCGCGATAAACTTGAGCCTTGACCTTCTTAACTGCCAAAGGATCAACAACATGGACACCAATAATATGCTTGCCGTTCTTGTTTTCATATTCCTTGGCTACTCCTGCTGCGTTAGGGCCGTGCATTTCACGGATGTTTCCACCTGATGTAAACCAGTCTGGCATAGCCTTTTCAAGCCATGCAGGGTCACAAATCTGCTGATCGAGGTCTAGTGAGTCATCTGTGGCATTGCCATAAACCATAAGTGTTCCATCTTCATTCTCGTCAAACTTGAGAATGGAGGCATAAGCGGTAGTGAAATCGCGCTCCATAGTTAGTTACCCGCAGTCCAGAGGAATGAAACTGATGTGTTAGCGCCAGAAGCGATAACTGAGATTGTTGTGCCTGAAGTGAACTCAACCTGAAGAGTTGCACCAGCAGCAATGCCGATACCCTGAGTTGCACCTGATGCGGTGACGGTTCCATCTCCAATATAGATGGTCTTGCTTGAGTCATTGTTGCGGATAACAACAAGCGCTCTACGCACTCCAACAGGAGTAACAAGTAGCGTTTGCGCCGTTGTTCCTACGGTGATTGTGCCATGCTGAAGCGAGGCGGGTGAGTTGGTTGCCATTTATTCTCCTAGAGGTTTGTTGTGTCTGAAATGTAAGGGGCGATATCGCACATACAGTTTGGATGAACTGGCGCATCTCCATTAGGCCAATCCGCATCAATAGAAATAGGGGAAGCCTCAAGATTAACTTGGCACTCATCGCAAGGATCTGCTACTAGCCACTCAACCATCTCAACGCCGGATTCTTGATACTGAGTTAATTCGGCTTGAACTACGGCGCGACTCATTTCAGTTTGTGCAATCGTGAGCGCTTGCTGAGGGTCATTGATGACTTGATCCACCATTATTGAAACTTGTTTAGGAGTAATACCTAACTCTAAGGCATTACCTAAAACAGTTCCAATGCGATCTAACTTAGTATTGCTTACACCGTCAATCGTAAGACCGCGAGTATCAAGCAATCTTTGTAAGCCACCAGCAGGTTTAACAAGTGTTGCAGCCGCTTGGTTGCCGGGTGTCCAAGTATCCCAATTAACTACGCCAACATTTGCAGGTGTTACTGCTTTGTTTAGGCTCCTGTTAATCATTACGCCGCCAGCAGTAGTACCGAGTACCCAACCATCTGCATAAATTGGTGTAAGGGATGCAATCAGAGCAGTCTTGTTAGGCGTGATATGAACTCGCGCCCAATCTCTTACTTGCTGATTTGTTACCTCGGTGTGACCAAGAAAAGCATTAAAGAACGCCTCTGTAATGTCATCAGCGTTAAATGCTCGCCTAAATCCTTTGCGGATCTGTGTGGCGTGTTTAGCAGATAGGCGCACTAACGCGCCATGCCACTCCATTACAACCCCAAATAGCGTTCAGCGTACCAACGAGCGCCATCAAGATCTCTCGACTCAACGAACTTATTGAGAACCTCAGCGTAGGCGTGGTCTAGGTGTTCAAAGTTAAATGGGCGAGTAGCGGTTCCGCGATTTACCCAACGAATGAACTTCTTAACTTCTTCTTGTGCTGGCTCAGCCTTTGGTTCGGCAGTTTCAGGTGCTTCAGGCGCTTCTGCTGCGCTTGGCTCGCCATCTTGCTGACCACTTTCATCAAGTGAGGTTCCAGCAGCGACTACACCATCTGGAGTGAACATAAAGACTGACTGACCTGCAACAAGGAACGGCATATCTGCTTCTGGAGTGTCAATAAGAGGCAATCCGTTATCATCGCGCCATTCGTTCACGGTCATACCAGCAGAACGCTTCTTGAGATCATCGCGCTTGGCTGAATCTTCGTTATCTGTGGCATCACTTGATGACAAGCGGAATTCAAGTTCGCGTGGCATACCCAACCAGCGATAGGAAAGGGCTGAGAGTTGCTGAGAGAGCCACTTAGCAGTTGGGGTAATACCGATTGCTTCTGCGGCTTCTTTCTCGCCCTGCTGATGACCTGAACCACCAAGACCAGTCTTGGCAGAGAATCCAAGTTCAGTAGGAAGAACGCCAAAGTGTCCTGTGATCGAGGTGATGAGGTAATCGTCTAAGCGATCAGAGAACTTTTCTGAGTAGCCTTCTTCAAACTTGAGAACGCCGCCCGGCAAAAGCATACGCATACGGTTACGCTGCTCGGTCTGCCCTGCAAGTTCATCGTTGTAGATGTTCTCGTAGTAGCGAATCTGCTCAGGTGTGAGGTTGGCTGATTCTGGAAGTTCAAGCCATGACTTAGGCATTACGCCATCTGTGAACTCGCCCTTGATCCATTGCTGGCGGCGAAGGTAGATATCTGCCATTGGAAGAGCGCGCTCTACTGGTGAATATCCCCAGATTGAGTTAGCGCGGCGATTGCGGATGAGGTAAGCAAGTTCATCGCTTGAGAACTCACCATCTGCATCTTCATCATCTACTGGTGCGTGGAATTCAGAGCGTGGGAAGCCAAAGAGAATCTGTTGGTAAGCAGGGCCAACTGAAGGATCTGGGCGCATACCGCGATCATCAAGAAGTGGCTTGATGGTTGATCCGTCAAGAATCTGCAATCCGCGAATCTCGCCACCGATGGTTGCTTGAGGCCAGATAGCAAGCGCATCAAGAACATCCATCTCCTCGATCGCCATTCCTAGCCAATCAACGAAGGTAAGTCCATTAGCAGGGTCAGGGGTTTCCCAGAACTTGCGAAGGCGAGCAATCTCAGGTGCAAACTTTTCACGGGCATCAGCCATAGCGCGTAGGTGATTGCCACCAGCCTCAGCGATAATGCGTTCAGTAGCCGAATCTGAAAGAACGATATCCCAATCAAGCCCTGTGAGTTTAGCCTTGCGAACTTCAATACAACGGCGAAGAATATCAATCTGATCTGCGGCTACGCGAAGAGTCTTAAATGGTACGAGGCGGTTCTCAAAAAGGTTGATGTTCTGAGCAACCAAGAACTCATAACGGCGTGGATCTGCGCGGTTTGTGCGTGGGTTGAGTGGGTTGATCGCGTTAGGAAATAGTGGAACTGCGGCAGGAAATGGTGCGCTACCGAGAATAGGATCACGATACATAGGGTCAGCGTTGTAATGCTGAGTATCGGTGCTAGTTAAAGCATTAACATTGACTGGAGAGGCTGAAGGCGCAAGTGTTGGCGCTTTAGTAATCTGCTCCGCTACCTTAGCGGCTAGGCGATCTAACAAGCCCATCTATTCTCCTTTATTAGCGAACCCAAATCATGCCTACATCGGCAGTTGGTCTTAGTCCTGCGATTTTCCATCCATCTGTTTCCCAAGCCTTAGCGTGTGCATCTCGCCAAGCCCATAAATCTTGATCTATGTCATACCACTTATCGGGTTGTTCTAAGTGATTGACGATGAACTGCGGTGCAACCTGCGTATATCCAAGAGCCGCTAGGTAATGTAGTTGCTTCTGGTGTTCGTCTATCGTTGCCTGAGTCCACTCAAAGGTAAGCATCTTGTATTTACAGATCATGCCTTTAAATACTGACCACTCAGCGCCTTCAACATCTATCTTGATGAGATCAGGCTCGCCGTAGATGTTGGCGAGGGTGTCTATCGTGATGGTGTTGGCGTATATAGTTCTAAATGGCTTGCCGTTATATGGCATATCCGGGGAAGTTAGCCAGTCCTTGTTTAAGGTGCTTAGTCCATCTTCCTGCGCCTCGTAGAACTCCACGCGCTCGTTATCTGTATCAGATACGGCGAACTTGAGCGGGATTACGCGAGTTTCGTAAATAAAATTTTTAACAAGATCTGCATAAATCCGCGAAGGTTCTACGGCTATTACATCGTAACCTTGAGCGAGCGCAGCAACCGTAGCATCGCCCCGGTTAGCGCCGATATCAAAGAATAACGGCAAGGTTCGCCTCTATCGCGTTGCGGTACTCGTCAGATATATCCAAGCGAAGTAGTTCGTTGAAGATATCAATAGATTCTTGCTTGCGACCTAACCACCATGCTGCTACTGCTTCTTCAAACTCTAGAGCATACGATACATAGCCAACATCGGCAGGTAGTGGGCTGAACCCAAAATCATCGTTAGCCACATTCTGACCTATACGCGAATAAACCCACGCCTTGCGCCAGTTGCCTTGGCGTTCGTGGAACTGCGACAAGAGGAAGAAACCTTCTGGGCGATCAGGGTCATAACCGATTGCTTGCATGAGGCAAGTTTCAACAGTTGTTAGGCGGTCAGTCTGATCGTTAAAGCATTTGGCAAGTTTAAGCAGCGAGGTATAGACATAAAGATCGCCCCACTCTTTGCCATACTCTGCGGTGCGTAGATAGAAAGAAACTGCGCTCGCTATCTGATCTGCCTTCTCATACTCAACGGCAACATCAAAGTTGAGTTTAGGATCAAAGGGATCTTTAGATAGTGCATAGATCAGTTCATCAAGCATCAAGCGCCTCCGCTATTAGATCCTCAATAATAGCGCGTGGTGTGCGTAACACAAACGCGGCATTATCGGCAACGGCAAAACTAATCAGTAGATCGCCTTCATATTCGGCGATTCCTACGCAGAATTCAATCCTGAAATCTAGGAACGAGAACTCTTTAGATAAACCGACAAGGTTTAACTGATCGTCATAGACACAAAGCCTGTGGCGATAGATGCCGTCTTTCTGGTCAAGATAGTTTTTGAAAAGATCAACCTCATGGGTTATTGAGATGTAACAGTTGCCCCATCGTATGAGTTGAGATCCTCCGCGCTGATCTTTAGGCGGTTGAACTCCTTGGCGAACGCTAACTTGTTTGGTTTCTGTGCCGTCAAACTCGACCACTTCAACAGGGCTAGACCACTTAACAAAATGATAAGGGCGATCAACAATAGGCATCCAGTTCTTCTCGCAGTACGAGGTATCTGGCGCTGGAGCCGGGATTCGCTGGCGATCAACTTCCTTGGCAACCCAGTTCTCTTTATCTAGCGTGATTTTGGTTAGTTCCATACGACCCACGCCGTTAGTTGTGGTATCGCGCCGAACGCCAATCAGACAATATGTGTTATTCCACATAACGAGGCGAGCATCTTCAAGCCCAACAAACTCCCAGATAGGCTGATGCAGGTTAAGCATCTCAACCTTGGTGCAGTCGGTCATTACTAGATCGCTATTGAGGCGAACGAGGTAATTCTCGGTGACTAGGCGCTGATCCTTCTCAGGATGAAGATAGGCAAGCGGCCCCCAGTTTGAAGGGTAGAGTTGCTTGTTCTCGCTATGGTAAAGAATGTAATTGACTACCCGGACATTGACGAGGATATCGCCGTCAGAGTCAATAAATACTGAGGGGTTCATTCCCCCAAAAGTATTAGGTATTGCTATTGGGGCTAACTTGCCCCCATGCCCAACCGCCTTTTGGACTAAGTTCATTAGGCTACTCTATCAAGTTCACAAGTGATCGTGTCTTGTCCTGTGATAGTTGGGTATAAACCTGCGTTGTGGCTACCGATGAGTGGCGCATTAGATCTCTCACGGCTAGTAGATCACCGTTGGATTTTTCAAGCATCGTAGTCGCAAAGTAATGGCGCAGAGAGTGAAAATGCTTAGCGTTTGGCCCAAGGATTCGGCGCATCTCGTTAGCAGCCTTTTTAGAAAAGGTATTAGGTGTCACTTCCCATAGTTTGCCTAAAGTGCCGTGAGATTGAATCATCTCGGCAACTTTCTTGGCTACTGGTACTACAAGATCAGTCTTGCCTTTACCGACAACCCGTAGCGAATACCCGCCGTTATCTTCAATCAAGTCAGCGCCTTCGATCTTGGCTACCTCATGCGCTCGCAGTCCGACTAGACCGCCAAGCATGAACCAATCTTTGTAAGGTTGCGTGGCTTCTGCCATCAACTTATCAAATTCAGCCTGTGTGACTGGCTTAGGTACGCCGCGACCAGATTTAACTTTAGGAAGATCCTCAGCAGCGTTATTGCCGTTGATAAGGTTCATCTTGTTCAAGTGCTTATAGATTGAGCGAAGCCGGGAAACATAGTTTGCCTTGGTGCTTTGCTTGGTAGCCGATAAGACCACCTTCTCAAGATCCTGAACAGTAGCAAGCGCAGGATGTACGCCTATGCGCCGAATAATCTGCCAATCGGTACGGATCACATACGGACTAAAACCCGAGGTGTCATAGCGGTTTTTCAACTGCCTATAAATTTCCTCAAGGGGTACGAGTTCCATGCCTTAAGGGTAACAGGTACTAACTCTCGGTGGAGTGTTCCAATGTCCGATTGATATATCGGTTGGCAGAGGATTTGGTAAAGAATCTGTAAGGGCCATCATAGACATACCAACTTTGGTAGTTATGTTCTAATTTCTCAATCCACGCGTCATAGTAAAATGGCCGACGCTTTTTGACTCTGCCGCGAAACTTATCCTTATAAAAAATCATTCTGGCAAACTCTCAGTCAAGTGTTCTACTTATTTTCTTTGTTCAACAAAACATCTACGATGTTATTATGACCAAAATAAATGCGAGACGCTTGCCTTGATG
>Ga0208383_1000284_pt1 | contig 9771 bp, 17 predicted proteins | sample CryBogCBE10Sep07_FD_184588 | JGI IMG/M metagenome (GOLD analysis project Ga0208383, IMG submission 184588) | Freshwater microbial communities from Crystal Bog, Wisconsin, USA - CBE10Sep07 (SPAdes) | ecosystem: Environmental > Aquatic > Freshwater > Lake | place: Crystal Bog, Wisconsin, USA...
ACTTTATAAATTATTAAAAAGTAATTGTATTTAATGTAATTTTACTTTATAAATTATTAGAGAATGAAAAGAATATAAAACTGTTTTACTTTACTTTAATAAAGTTAGGTAGAAGGATATAGTTATAAAATATTAAACGTTGATAAAAGTAAATGACACCAAATGTATTCTACTCTAACGTGTTAGAGGCAAATGATATGGGTGGTACTTCCCTCCATCTATTAAATCGAATAAGAGATTTAGTTCTGGTACTACATCCGAATTTTAATACACTTCTGAATTTAGTAATTCGAATTTCTAATAACGGATATAGATATATAGGTACAAACAAAAACCTGATAAAGGTATTAGCCTATTATCAGGTTAGTGTGTTGTGTGTGTGTTGTAGTATGTATCAGATTAACTGATAAGACTAATATAGTTTAAATTATAATAAATGTCAACTAAATTATTTAATAAGTTTAAAGAAGAAAGGGAATTGTACATAAGTGTATTTTACTCCTGCCTAGTACTTAAAAGGGAATTGTACACAAATGTATTTTACTCCTATCTATTAATAGGGAGTAAAAGGTATATGTGGTACATTTACTCTTATAATAGAATTGATAAAGAAAAACAATTGCCATTTCTATATAAAATATTATAATGAAATACAACTATAGATCCGGCTATACGGATTTAGGTAGAGGTTTAAATGTAGCCTGACATCTGAATTTGGTTACACTTCTGGATTTAGAAATTCGAATTTCTCAAACCGGATCTAGAAATTAAGGTACATAAAGAAAGCCGGTAGTGATACCGGCTCCTTTATTTCTATATCTGTAAGTTAATTAAGACCCTAGTTATTGTTTATATATTGGGTATTATTATTTGTTTGTAGTTGTACGGCGGCCTTCACGTGAGGTAAAGTTAGCCTGTAATGCTTCTAATGATCCGTGTTTAGCTATTACCTTATCGATATAGCTAGGAGATGTATACTTAACTTGTTTACCAGTAACCTTACAAGTAAGGATTAATGGAAGGCTGTAGCCCCTTTCGGAGATACGCTCTGTACGATTCTTTTCTACGGTAGCTGCACGTTTAACGGCTGCTGTATTGTTTGTTGTTGTTTGCATATTAGTAGTATATGTTTATGGTTTAACTGACAAAGATATTATCGATTCTTTTTGAATTAATGCAACTATTAATTGCTAATTCTTTTAAGTATTCTTTCATATAAAGCTCGTGTATCATTTTTAGATTACGGTTGCTTTGTGTGTAGTAGTTATCTATTTGTGTATTCAAATCAGAACACACTTCTGGATTTGGTTGCACTTCTGGATTTCGAAATTCAAATTTCTCAAACCGGATCTGGATACTCATGTTATGTATTACATATCTAACACTCTATCGCTAATGTTGTATATAAAGTTCTCGTAACTGGCCTGTTCTTCTACAGTCATTTTACCGTTCTCGTATAAGTCCTTTAACTCTAATAAGAGCTCGTCTACTGTACTGATCTTGTTTAATATGGTTTTGTTTTTCATGTTAGCTTATAAACTCCACTTTAATATTATCTGTTAATAGTTCTTCTATAACTACATCCATCCAAGTATCTCCAAACTTCTCCTCTAAATACTCTGTCCAATAATTCTCTATAAACTGATCTACTGTTAACTTAACTATTTTGTATTTTGTTTTCATGGTACGTATATGTTGGATTTAACTAATAATAAGGGCAAGCCTTATTTAAAAATTATTGATTATTTTTTTAAAGTACCTTAACTTATGTACTTTAACTCACGTGTGTGTTATGTTGTACTATTGTTTGTTCTGGATATACTACTGTATTATTAATATCAAACACCGGGTCTGTACCAGGCCTGGGTGCGTGCGATACTCTCTTACCTATCTGAAACGTACCAGTGTACTCGTTCTTAATAAGATACAAGTACTGGCTACCTATCATGTGCTCCAAGTCCTCATTACTGAGGGTAATTATACGTTTCATACTATCATTGTGGAGTGTGCATGCATTAATGCAACTATAAAATCCATCTATTTTATCCGTTATATAATAAAATCCGCGCACGGTTTCCCATTATATAATTCTAGTGCATTATGCACAAGAGGCAAGCTTAAAATATTATTGTTCTAATACTTTTTTAATTGCACTGTACCTCTAAAGTTTTTATAATATTATAATCAGGAGTAGTGTGTACGGAGATAATTGGGTAGAAATGGATATATTAGTACTATTCTATTGTCTTAGAGTAAGCATACCCGGCTTTAAACCAATCACTCGCCGTCCATTCCGTAGTCTCTTCCTTATTGGCTAATCTCTGGAACTCTTCGTACACCATCCCACCACCGTGTCCATATGGTTGCCATGCTATCACCGGCCAGTTCGGCAGCTCGTTACGGTATACCACCGGTTTAAGCTGGCCTTCTACCACATAAGCCCTTATAGGCAGATCATCATACGTGGGCGCTGTCGTGTACCATATATCACTGTGCATATAAGGGATTTACCCGCTTAACCCCATATTACCAGTTTGTCAAGCAAAATTTTGCAAAAAAAGTTGTGGAAATACTTAGTTTAATACGGATATGCCGCCGTTACTCACCGTTACTCGCTATCACTCATTTCTTTCTCTATTCACTCTTTGCTTGCGCTAGTTGCGCTGGGCATGCATAATGGCTTCCAGGGTAATGAGGTGTGCGGTAGATCTCTTCATATGTGGGTAATTGCTTAGGACTACCTCTATCATGAACGTTATATTGCTCTCGCCTGATTTAGCCATATTAACAATCATATCCCTAGCGCACATTTCATCTACGATGGAGATGGATTTAGGGTTATAATTATTGTTATTCAGATTTGAATGCACTTCTGGATTTAGTTAGACTTCTGGATTTAGTTGTTTGAATTTCTCAAGTCAGATCTACATACCCAACAATGATAGTATTTATTAGGGCTTTAGAGTAAAACAAGCTTGACATTAACTAATTAAGTTACCATATTATATAAACAATAAGGAACTAATATGAATAATACAAATACAGAATACAATGTAGGGGATGATGTTAGCTACAGCATTAACAATGACTGTTATTATGCTGGTAAGATTATTCGCATTACAAAGAAGTTTATCTTTACAGAAAGTGGTAAGAAGTTTACTAAGATAGGCGACAACTATCGTATGACTGGTCTCCGCTCTTGCTGGATGTCTAAAGGACGTAAAGAGTATAGAGACCCGCATTTTTAGACTTGCCACTTAACCATTAAGTTACCATATTATACGGTGCTATGAGTACCTTTAATTGTAAACAATATGTACAAGATAACTATAGCGAAGTGTACTAAATATACTAATACATGAGAGACCGTACTACTATACTACTGGAAGAAGCATATGATAGAGTACGTCTTTTGGAAGTCGTCTTAACAAATGCCAATGTAGATAAGTTTAACAAGAAGTACCAGACTAATTTTACACTGGATCAATTAAAGGATATATTTGATAGATTTAATAAACAGCAGTCCAGACTTACAATAAAAGACATATTTGGGTACAGCAGTTTACAAGAGTTAAAAAAAGCCATAACTGCAAAGTCTAACAAAGAAACTCAAAAATCAGTAAAGAGTAAGGAAGCTAATATAATCATTAATAATGATAGATTACTGGTGGTGGAGCCTCTTACAATTGACGCTTCTAACTTATATGGTGCAAATACAAAGTGGTGCACTGCAGCTAAACATAGTAATAAATTTATAGATTATGCCCAAAAAACGGCGTTAGTATATATTATTGATAAGAAACTGAACACCAAGTATGCAATTGCATATTATTATACAATAAGAGGACAATTAAAGGCCTGGAATCAAGAAGATAAATCCGTCCCAGCAACATCAATTTTAAGTCTTTATAATATAGACTGGAATAAAGATATAAAGCCTAAATTAATGCCTCTTAAAAATAAGCTATCAAATATAAATGGTAAATACAGAGCAGGTACCGTTGAGAAGTGGTATGTTAAAGGAAAATTAGATCGTAAAGATGGCCCGGCTGAAATATATTACACCGCCGACGGTTCAGTAAATATAGAGGTATGGTATAAGAATGGATTAATACATAGAGATGACGGACCAGCACAAATAGAGTATACCAAAGGTAGAAAAACACGAGAAGTATGGTACAAGAACGGAAAAATTCATAGGCAGGACCAACCAGCGGACTTGTGGTACGATAATGATGGTAATAAAACACGAGAAGTATGGTACAAGAACGGAAAAATTCATAAACAGGACGGTCCAGCGGATATACATTACGACGACAATAATGGTAATAAATTCCAAGACATATGGTACAGGAACGGAGAAATTGATAGACAGAACGGCCCAGCAAACATAGTATACCACAGTAATGGTAAACCAAGAGCGATGAAATGGTATAAGAATGGAAGCGAAATAGCTGCAAAATTCTTTGACCTCAACGGGAAAGAGTGCATGTCTATTAAGTATTAATATGAAAGACCGTACTGCTAAAACACTAGAAGAGAAGTATCAAATAGTGAATGAAGATGCCATGACCATTAAGATGTCTCTAGATGCATTTATAGAAAAATTCGGTAATGAATATATCATGGACAAATACGGAGATGAATGGGTGGATGTAGTTCTTAGGGAACTAGAAGAACAAGGTATTAAAATCGTATTCGATTAAATTAATTAAAACTTCTTGGGTTTACGTTAAACCTTTTAAGAATGCCATAGACTGATGATCTATGTATATTATATTTTTTTGTTAATTCAGCTATAGGCATTCCAGCTTTATAGTCCTTAATTATATTTTCTCTTACCTGCGGGTTAAGACGTACAAAATTGTTTTTGGTTGGTAAGTTAAATTTTTTAAGAAACTTATATATTGCTGTAACACTTATATTATACTTCTTTGCTAATTCAGCTATAGGCATTCCAGCTTTATAGTCCTTAATTATAATTTCTTTTAATTGCAAAGAAAGTTCAGGACGTCTAATATTAGACGTGTTAAATTTATTAAGGATCTTATAAAGAGTGGTGTGACTTATATTATACTTTTTTTCTATTTCAACTGCAGGCATATCAGCTTTATAATCTTTAATTACATTTTCTTGTTCTTGCGAGTCTAAATTGGTGTATTGCTGATTTGACTTTATATTGTGTCTATTAAGGTTTTTATATATCGTTGTTGCACTTACATTATACTTTTTTGTTATTTCAGCTGTAGTCATTCCAGCTTTATAATCCTTAATCATACTTTCTTGTTCTTGTGGAGAAAGTTCAGTATGCCTGTTACTAATTACATTAAAATCTTTAAAAATTCTATAAAGTGTGGCACCATATATATTATACTTTTTTGCTATTTTAGTTATAGGCATTCCAAAAATATAATCTTTAATAGCCCCTCTTTTTATCTCTGGTGTTATTACACTAGGGCGCCCTAGACCTTCTGTGTAAAACTGTTTAAATGGTAGCACTTAATTACTTATTGTATTGTTTTAATTCTATTTGACTTTATATTGTGTCTATTAAGTGTATTATATATCGTTCTATCACTCACCTTATACTTTTTCTCTATTTCAGCTAAAGACATACCAGCTTTATAATCTTCAGTCACCCCTTTTTGTTCTTGCGGAGAAAGTTCAGGACGTCTAATATTAGATACATTAAATTTATTAAGGATTTTATATAACACTGTTGTACTTACATTATATTTTTTTAATATTTCAGCTATAGACATCCCAGCTTTATAGTCTTTAACCATACTTTCTTGTTCTTGCAAGGTTAGAATGTTGTATTGTTGATTTGACTTTATATTGTGTTTATTAAGAGTTTTATATATCGTTGTTATACTTATATTATATTTTTTTAATATTTCAGCTGTAGGCATCCCAGCTTTATAATCTTTAATCATACTTTCTTGTTCTTGCAAGTCTAGATTAGTGTATTGTTTGTGTTGTAGATTTATTTTTATATTGTTTCTATTAAGGGTACGATATATCATTTTATTATCTATTTTATACTTTTTTTCTATTTCAGCTAAAGACATACCAGCTTTATAATCTTTAATCACCCCTTCTTGTTCTTGTGGAGAAAGTTTAGGATGTTTAATATTAGACACATTAAATTTATCAAGGATTTTATAAAGAGTGCCCCCACTTATATTATATTTTTTTAATATTTCAGCTGCAGGCGTTTTAAAAATGTAATCCTTAATAACTCCTTTACTCATCTCTGGTGTTATTATACTAGGACGCCCTAGACCTTCTTTATAAAACTGTTTAAATGGTAACACTCAATTACTTATTGTATTGCTATTTAAACTAAACCACTTTACGATAAGAATATCCACCCCAACACAAACCCTATAAACACACCTAATACAAACCACTTAGCATGATACCATATAATACCAGTAATTGATTTTGGCATTGGTTCTTGATATAATACTACTTCTTTTATTTTTGTGTAAGCTTTCATTGTTTTGTTATCTTGTCCCATATTCTTTCGTGCACATAATATAATCCGATCTTACCTAGAAACTCTAATACCGATATACCTAATGATATTTTAATACTTTTAGTCATAAACCAACTTATCACAAACGTAGACATACTACCCAACAAACGATAGGTAATAGCTTTATATAATGCTATTAATTTCATTTAAAAACTCTTCCACACTACCCTCTAAATACTCTCGTATGTCTTTTAGCGTTACAAATTCTCCCTGTTCGGAACGTGCTAATTCATATTCTAATCGTTCTGCAGCATATTCTGACATATCTATATCCCGAACGGCATCTTCAGCCATACTTTTTAGATCGTCATCATCTATAGTTCCATCTTCTAACTCTTTTGAAACTTCTGGATTATCGGTAAAATTATAAAATGCTTCTTCTACGGCTTGGTCATAGCATCCTTGTATAAAATTTGCTTTTAAGGACTTGTTAGGTTTGTAGGGATGACCTGAAGAACGCAATATATCGTTTATTGCTGTTTCTATAATGGTGGTTTTACTGTACTTGTCTGCAAACTGCTGTAAGCCTGCTTCTAAGTCATCTCCTTCATTTTCCTGTACTGCTTGTTCATCTAAATGATATAATGCTTTCCATACTTCATTATAAATGTATGCTTTTCTTAAATTTATATTGTGGGTTTTAGCAAAATTATCTAAACATTTAATTAAAATAGGTACAATAATGTCTGACCCGTATTCGTCTTCATCTATACTATCATCTGTAGTTGCATTCCAACTTACATAATTATTATGTTCAAACTCATAAGCTATTTCAAGTAGATTAGTTATGTTATCTGTTTTTGGTACATAATTATAATCCTCTATTATATACCTTTTTACAAGCTCTATTAATAGTTCTTCTTCTGTAAAGTGTGTAGAGAACATTTCTAACCCCTTCATAAGATCATCTCCCTCGTCTTCTTTGACGAGTTCGTATTTACTTCTTAAACTTTTATAAGGATTGTTCAATGTTATTTGCTTAACTTATTAATAGCTTTATTAAGTGCTACACTCTTAAAGTGCTTTACTGATTCGTTTACAAGCGATGTTTCATTTTGAATATACTTGCCTGCTGCCTTCATTAAGTTGTTAATGTACTTTGGATCTGTTACCGGTAGCCCGTCTTTATCAAAAAATGTTATCTTACCCTGCGGATCGGTTATAGAGGAAAAGCCGCGTAAGTTCTCATTACCGGTTAGTTGTCCTAAATCTCCATGCCCTGTACCACTAAATGATTGATGTGTGGTAACAGGATTATTACCAGCAGCTGATGTTGCTGCTTGACTTGGTTGTACGTCTGTTGGAGCTATGTGCATTGCTCCGTTTGCATCAATACCGACATTACCTGCAGGTTTGTATAAGGATTGAATTTGTGAGGCAGTCTTACTTGACAGTTCTCTAACGCTTCCACTATCCCCATTTAACTCATATACATTACCGTTAGAGCCTTTAAGATAAGTGATTTTGTGTCCATCCATCTCCCCACCATTGTACACAGTGTAAGTATCCGGCGGCACTAATTGATTGGCACTTTGTAATATGGAAGCTACTCCATGTAGTGCGTTCTTTAATATGTTACCTCCGGCACCCACTGCAGCACCTATAGCTGCACCCTTGGCACCGGTCTTCAAAGCAGCTTTACCAGCCTGTTTCCAATTAATATCTTTAAGGCCTTTATCATTACTCTTCAATTGATTATAAACATCTTTAGCCCCACCTACTGTACCGCCTACTACTCCGCCTTTTACTGCCCCGGCACCGCCTGCTGCTAGTGCACCTGTAATCAATGGAGCTATACCACCAGCTCCTACAGCAGCTGCCCCACCTGTGGCTGCAATTAGTGCTAGAGCTGCAGCAATACTAATCTTGGGATGAGACTTTACCCAGTTGGTTGCTTTACTAATAAACCCTCCAACTGCTTTACCAGCGCCAGTTTGCGCTAATGATTGTACTCCTTGACCTACTTTATTTGCTGCCCCCGCTACAGTGTCGCCAACTTTTCTTATTGCATTAGCTCCTCCCTTGTCTACTTTATTTTTAAAAACTTGACGTTGTGCTTGATTACCTAAAGGATTAGCTTTAATTGTAGAATTACGAGGGTTGTTATTTAATACCTGAGCTTCAATTAAATTGCTTATTGCCTCTTCAAACAATTCTATGCTATTATATTCAACATTTTCTGCAGTAGTAGTTATATCTTGACTGATTTGCTGCTGTTGTTGCTGTACTTCTGGGCTATTTAACATAGCTTGTAGTTGTTCAGGATTTTGAGCAGCTGCTTGTAACTTTTTATATCCTTCTGGATCGCTTTGTGCTGCTTTAGCTAATACCATTTTAACCAGTGGTTGCAATAAAGCATTCTTTACATTACCAAACACCTGAGAACCCTTTTGCTTAATCGTATCCCATAGGCCTTCTTGAACTAAATAGGCTTCAAAAGCTGCTACATCTTTAGCAAATGCTTCTTTTAGTATATCATTATATTGGATTTGTTGATATTTCTGTTCAAGTAGTAAAGATGTACGATCGCGCATGATATTACTTACTTTATATCTGTGATTTCTTTATCTTTTTGAGCTCTCTTTAACAGAGCATCCACTCTCTTCATTTCATCTTCTAAAAATGCAACAACATCTTTTACTTGCATTCTACGGCCTTTAAAATCCGTATAATGGTCTGGTGGCATTTTTTTCCAATCATTAAGAGTAAGCATATAAATTAATTTACGTAACGATATTGGTTTCTTATTCTTTTAAATGTACTTTTTTAGCAAGTGCTCTTCTTTCTCTAACCCTCTGAGCTATGATAGCTTTTCTTCTAGCAAATTCTTCTGGTTTTTGCGCTTTTAAATCTCTCCACCACTGAGCGCTTTGTATGGTTCTAGGTACTGGAGGATGTACAAGCCCGGAAGGACTTTCTGGTTTTCTTTTTCTGTCTGGTTTTAAGGCGTCTAATTTTTTTCTATTGTACTCCCGCATTTTAGCTTTATACTCTTCTCTGCGTTTGGTATAAAGCTGGGGATTACTTTGTTTTAAATTATCCCACCATTTAGCCATGGCGCTTGTACCTGCTTCGTTAAAGTATTGCTTAAAGCTCACTTAATTACTTATAGTAAGCAACAGCCTCTTTCGTTTCTTGTATCCAAATTCTACTCGCAAATGCTGTTTCATGATGATCAACACAAAACTTACCATATGCTTTAAAGAATTGAGGTGTAGGCTTATAAAGAT